>Ga0194115_10001029_pt1 | contig 37571 bp, 57 predicted proteins | sample TA2MahsurfametaG_3_FD_148656 | JGI IMG/M metagenome (GOLD analysis project Ga0194115, IMG submission 148656) | Freshwater microbial communities from Lake Tanganyika, Tanzania - TA2015002 Mahale S4 surface | ecosystem: Environmental > Aquatic > Freshwater > Lake | place: Tanzania: Lake... | reverse complement strand
CCGCGTTGGAATCAGCCATCCCTCACAAGTCGTGGCTGGAACAGGCACCTATGAGGGATGACAACGCCCCCGAACTGCTGGAAGGAGAGCTGCTACCCCCAGAAGTCATCGGAGCGCACGCACTTTCAGTCGTGACTGCGCCTTCCGCGCTCGACATTCGCCGGGGGCAAGCTCCAGTCATTGACCCGGTGACCAGTTACCTGTCCCGCTACGTGAGCGGCCACAGCCGCCGCGCCATGCTTTCCAGCCTCAAGGTGGTGGCGCGTTACCTCACCGGACGGGCAGTGGACCCGCGAGAGGTGCCGTGGCCGTCCATCCGGTATTCCCATGTGCAGGCGCTCCGGGGGCGACTCGCGGAAAACTACGCATGGTCGAGCGCGAACCGGCATCTGCTCGCCATGCGCGGGGTGATGGAGGAGTGCTGGCGCTTGGGGCTGGTGGACCGGGACACTTTCGACCGGATTCGGGAAGTGGACGCGCTGAAAGCCACCCAGCAGGAAGTTGGCCGCGCCCTGTCTCCGAAGGAGCTGGAGGAGCTGCTCGCTGCCTGTCCTGACAGCTTTGCCGGGAAGCGGGACGCGGCCATCGTCGCGCTCACCGCTGGGGGCGGGATGCGCCGCTCGGAGGTGTGCGATGCCCGGTACGAGAACTGGGACGGCGAGCGGTTCTGCTTGAAGGTGCTGGGCAAGGGCAACAAGTGGCGCACGGTGTTCGTGTCCAAGAAGTACCACGCAGCCCTTGAGTCATGGCTGAAGGTGCGGGGCGAGAGGCCGGGGCCGTTCGTGCTGCCCGTCAGCAAGCACGGCACGCTCGTCTGGACCCGTCCACTTACCTCTGGCGGCATGTACGCCATCCTGCAAGCTCTCGGGAAGCGGGCGGGGGTCAAGGACTTCACGCCCCACGACCTGCGCCGTACCTACATCACGCGGTTGTTGGAGAAGGGCGCGGACGCGCTCACCGTGTCACGACTGGTGGGTCACTCGAACGTGCAGACCACCATGCGCTACGACAAGCGCGACGAGCGAGCCAAGGCTGCCGTCGCGCTGCTGGACGACTGACGGTAGGCTGCACTGCATGGGTATGCTCGATGGAGTGCTGGACTTGCCGACGGTGCGCCGCGCCAAGGAGGACGCGCTGCGCCTGCTACGGCATTACGGGATTGACGACGACTTCACCATCAAGCTGAAGCCCACCAAGCAAGAGAACTGGCTCGCGCAGTACCGAGCTACCTCCCAGTTCCGGTCAGGGACCATCTTCTGGGTGAACCCAGAACATCCCGCCGATCATGACGAACTGGTGCGAACCATCTTGCATGAGTACGGACACGTCATCTACGAGTTGGCCCGCTTCCGCGTCCCTGAACTGCACGCTGAGATTGACCGCATGTTCTATGACGACGAAGAAGAGTTCGCAGAGGAGTTCGGCCGCGCCGTATTCGGCATGAAGGACTACCCGTGGCTGCGCCAAGTCACGACTGCGTACATGGCGTTCTTGAAGGGCTGACCACGCTTGCCGGGTTGTGAGGGTTCTTCGTGAAGCTCCCCGCCCCGTTGTAATCTGGCGGGCATGAGCATCCTTTCTGGCATCTTCACTCGCAGCGGGAAGCGCGTCCTCCACGACGGCGGCGCAGTCCCGACCATCCTTCCGCGTGAGAACGTGCGTGGTATTGGGCCGCTGGGCATCTCCGCAAGCATCATCCGAGGGCTACCGCCCGAGACGTTCTACTTCTACGTCTACGCTTCGCCCGCAGCGGTTGAAGAGCACGCAGCTTGGGAGAATGCAAAGGGCGGGCGTTACTTGTTCTTCAAGGGCCAGACGCTGGGGGCCAGCTACAACGCCATCGACGAAATCTTCAAGCGCGCCCCCAAGGGCATCATCGGCGTGTACGAGGTGGTCATCGAGTCCAAGGGCAAAGGCAAAGGCATCCTGTTCGTCAACATGATGTCTGTGCGGCCCGGCTGGAAGCGCAACGGCCTCAACATGGCGATGATGCGCTGGCTGCTACAGCGATACCCCGAGCGGAAGCTCCAGTTCTCGGATCCCACGAACGAGGGAACGGCCTTCATCAAGGCAGCCAAGGAAGCAGGGCTGCCCGTTGCGGCATAGTGTTACTTCGTGGTAGTGCCCTCCTATGGTCACCTACGAGACGGCAGAGGACGCGAAGAATGCAGCAGCAGTCATGACGCGGCTCCAAGCACTCATGGGGTGCGAGGTGCTGGAGTGCGACAAGTTCGCGCCCTTCGACTGCATCCTGCGCTTCTCTGACGGCGTGGAGGTGGCCTGTGAGATCAAGTGCCGCAAAGGGAACATGGGCGATGTGCCGCTGCACAAGACGGTGTGGCTGTCGCTGCACAAGCGGCTCGCAGCACAGATGCGCGGGCTGCCGTTCTGGTTCGTGGTGGCGTGCGACAACGGCTACTTCGTCTGGCACGACCGGGGCGAGGTGTTGCAGGTGGACTTCACCGGGCGGCACGGTCGTCAGGCCGAGCACGTCATGCAGATTCCCGTGGACCGCTTCGTGACGCTTCCTGACCCGAAGTAGTCTGGGGTGCATGGCGACGTTCACTGGTATTCTCGGCACCGCACACATCCAGCGCATCTACCGCAAGCAGTTTGCAGGAGTGCGTCTCGACCCGCAGGACGTGGAGTACGCCCATGAGGTCATACGCGCCGCGTTGCCAGACATCCTCGAGCGGCTGGATGCTGCAGGCTACGACGGTGATTTCAAGTTGCTGGGCGCGGGCATGACGGCAGTGGTGCTGCACAAGCCGAATACGGGCGAGGCGTTGAAGGCTGCCCGCGACAGCTTCGGCGCTCGGATGCTGGCCGGTGAGTATGAGTTCCTCACCTCCATGGCCGACTCAGCGGTAGCCAAGAACTTGCCTGAGGTCTACGCCTTCGACCCGGCCGCAGGAGTGTTGGTGCGTGAAGCCGTGATCGGGCGTGTAGGTACGCCGTCAACTCCGGGGCTGTTCGACACCTACGAGCGCATCACGCGGGAGGCGCGGAAGCGTCACTGGACGAAGCCGGAATACAAAGAGGACAGCTTCGTGGTGGAGCCCGACGGCAACATCGTCATGGTGGATGTGGGCTTCGCCAATCCCATCGGGCCGCGCCTCGCAGCCAAAATCGAAGCAGCACTCGACTCGGGGCAGCTCATCAGCGTCGCGCAGGCAGAGGATTGGGCATGGGAGATGCGCATGGACGTTCAAGATGGAGTACTGGCTGCCGGTCGCGCCGCCGAGATCAAGTCTCGACTGGAGCAGCGTGTCGGCAAGTCACTTGAGTAGTTGTGAGCCTCCGTGGTAGGACCCCTCCACCCCCAAGGAGGGAACACATGGAAGAGAACAAGCCTGCTGAAGTCGCCACCGAAGTCGTGACTGCACCCGCCGCCGTTATCGAAGCCGCAACAGAGAAGCCCAAGCGCAAGCGCACTCCGCGCAAGCCCAAGGAGGAAGCTGTGACTGCCGCCCCCAAGCGCGAGCGTAAGCCCAAGATGGTCCACGAAGTCGTGCAGGATGGGAAGTTCGTCCACCTGCGCGGGACCGACGTGGTGATGGACAAGCTGACACCCAAGCAGCGTGAGGCAGTGGGCATCAAGGCCGTGGAAGGGAAGCTGGGCGTGCCGTGCGCGGAGCCGGTGACGCTCACCTTCAAGAGCGTGAAGGCCGCCGCACAGTTCTTCGAGCGGTGCTTCACCGACGAGGACGGCACGCACAACTACATCCACACCAGCGGCAAGGCTGACTGGCTCAGTGATGACTTGGCCGACATGCTCGGTTGAAGAATGCTTGCGCCAACCGTAGGAGGGTGATAGGACTGACCTCGCTGCGCGGTCCCTCTCCCCTCCCTACTCCTCCCGCGCATGTTGAAAAGAGAAGCCCCCGGTCACCGCGAGGATGACCGGGGGCTTCTTGTTGCCCCATGGCTAGGGACGACGGACGACTACTTCTTGGGCTTCATGCGCGAGCAGAACACGCGGGGAACCTCGTTGCTGCTCTTGCCCGCCCTGACGCGCTTGCCACGGCAGTCGAACTTCTTGCCGCCGAACTTCGGCTTGGCGACCGTCTTGCCACGGTACTCGGACTTCTTGCTCTTGCGGCTGCGCTTTGCAGCGGGCTTCTTCGCGGCAGTCTTCTTTGCTGCCTTCTTGGGCTTCTTGTTCTTGCGGGGTGCCATTGTGTGTCTCCTTCCAGTGAGTTGATGATGCGTGGAGCGTGTCTCTCACGCATCCGGTTGACTACTTCACCACCTTGTGCCTGCGACTGCAAGTACCGCAACCTCTACTAGAACCCGCGACTCGTCTTCGCGTCGGGTGTTGGCGCGCTCACGCGATACCACTGCGGGTTCAGCGACTTCAAAGTGAACGTGGAGGTGTCCTTGCCCTCATCCAGTCGCTTGGCCTGAAGCGCCAGTCGCTTCTCGCTTTCGATGAACCACGGATGTTGCGGATTTCCCATCCACCCAGCGAACAACTGGTCCAGCGTTTGCCGATTGATGCCGATGTCCTGAACGACACCCTTGAATGGGTCCACGATGATTTCAAGTTCTCCGTGATCGTAATCGCTCAAGAACTGCGCGCCGAATGCAAACGGCGCAGTGACGATGGCGCTCTCAGGCACCCACGCACCAACGACCTTAGTACCGTACCGTTCACGAAACTGGACAGCGATGCCCGCGTCCACGGTGAACGATGTGCGCGTGGGGAACTCCACCACAGCACCCGGACCAGCGGCCTTCATCACATCGAGCTGCTGCGGCTGCACGCCACGGTAGAGCAGGTAGTACCGCTCACCATTGATGTCCCGATACCACGTCCAGCGACGCAAGCGCCTGAACAGCGACTCCAAAACGGGCAGCGGCAACTTCTTCATCTTTGCGCGTACTTCAGGACGAGCCATCTGCTGCCACCAGCGCATGGTGTTCGCTTCGGGCACCAGCACAGAGCGGTACTTGCGCGGGTTGACGCCCAGACCACTCAAGAACAAGCCGCTCAGGATGCTCATGATTCGTCCTCGTCCACCGGCAGCGGCAGGTCCACTGTCGGCGGATACAGCGTCTTGTAGATGAGCGCGCTCACGCTCACGCACGCGCACCACACGAGCGGGTAGCGCGAAATGGTCCACGTCATCAGCCCGTCAACGTGTGCAACACCCAACACGACGAACGCGCTCCAGCCGCTCATGCACACCGGACACCCGAGCGGCTTCTTCTCCAGCCATGACTGCGGCCACAACGCGAGCGCACGCACGAACGCCGCAAGCCCTGCGGTGGCGAACGCCATGAGCAGCATGGGGAAGAGTTGAGTCATGACTACTTGGGGCTGCCTTCGGCACGCCACTTCGCCACAGCGGCTTCCAGCCACAGCCGCATATTGGCCTCAGTGAACGGCCGCTTGAGGATGTTCGGGTCTGTGACGTACCGCTTGCTGCCAATACGGAAGTGCAGCGTCGGCGTGTAGTTCACCGGAAAGTCGAGGTTCAACCCCGGCTTGTCCACGTCCATCATGTTGAAGCGCCACTTGGGCAGGCTCATCGCCAGCTTCTTGAACTCGGGCATCGCTGCGTGGCACGCGCCGCAGCCCTGCGCGTAGATGAACGTGACGGAAGGAGGATTCATGACAGGTGGCACAGTACCTTCAGTCGAACAGCCCCGCAAAGGCGCGACGGGCTGCGCGCCCTGCGCGAGCTGCAGCGGGCGTGTTCTTCACGAACTGCTTGGTGCTGCTTCGCTTCTTCGCTTGCGTCGCGCGCTTCTGTGCTGCCGTCAGCTTCTTCCACGCAGCGGCGGGCAAGTAGCGGTCACAGACCGTCCGCCCACGAACCTTCCGGCACGCCTTCTTCCCGCTCGCCGTCGTCCACTTCTCTGCGGTCCACTTGGTAAGCGCCTGCTGCCGCTTCGTCTTGTCGCCGCAGTACCTCCCCCCACGCTCTCTGTAGAGCCGCCCTGCGAGCTGCATGGCACGCGCTGAAAAGCGGCCACCCAACTTCTTGATGGCGTCCCGCTTCGCCTTCTCCCATAGCTTGGGGTTCGTTCGTCCGTTTACGCACGCCATCCTTACCTACCTCACGCACTTTGCTGCAAAAGCATCCCGACTTTTCATGCGTCGGTCGTTCAACGGCGCGTACATGGCTTGGAGGCGGCCAGAGGTGCAGTACGGCAGGTTGCGTTCAACTTTCCCCGCCTCAACGGCAGCTTTTCCGGCGCTGGCGAGGGCCAGCTTGCAGTGCCCCTGCTTGATGTGCTGCTCTGTCTCATCCACCAGCTGCTTCATCACCTTCATGTCGTCCACCGCTTCTTGGCGGTGGACTTCTGGCGGAGCACTCAGAGCGCCGACAGCGCCCGCTTCATTCCGAGCGCGAAAAAGGAGCAATGCGCCAGCGCCAACGAGAGCAAAACCCAGCAGCTTGTTATCCATGGTTCATTTCCGGTTTTGGACGTAGTTGTTGCCGTTGTAAATAACCGTGAGCACGCCCATGAAAGCAAGTAGGCCGCCCAGTCCGGGGCTGCCTTGACGGGACAACTTCCAGCCGCCGTACGTCATGACTGGTCCGATGAGGTACACATCCAGCAGCCGAATGTTTTGCGACTTCTGGACCTCTTCCACGGCTCAGCCTCCTTTGCGGCCGACCTGACGACCCCAGACGAAGATGGCGACGCTGTAAAGCAGCACACCGCTTGCCACGTACAGCGCCAGCTGCGTGACGTTCGCCTTCCAGATGCCGACCTCGTTCTTGCCGTACGGCTCGAAGTCGAAGTTCCCGAACTGAGTCTCGATCCGAGCAGTGGGCCGGATGATGCTGAGCAGCTTGTTCGGTTGCTTTTCTTTGAATCGCTGCTCGAGCTGCACCCCGGTATACGACTTCTCCGGGGTGTAGCTGCTGGAGATGATCACCCGCTTGACCACTGCCGAGAGCGGGTTCTTCGTGATGTCATATCCAGAGCCGAGCGTGCCCTGCACTCCACGGATGACCGTGTTCAGGTCTGGAAGCTGACTGAGTTCTGAGACGTGTGCCACGGGCTACTCCTTCACGAACTGAGCAGCCAGCAGCACGCTGACGAACACAAGCCCACTCGTCACCAGTATCCGCGTCGGGACCGACACCTGCTCGTCCTTCAATGGGTACTTCTGCGTCAGCGGGTAGTCGAGGATGGCTGCAGCGAGCGCCGCCGCACCCGCCAGCTTGAGCGGCGCGGTGTTCCCGGTTCCGTAGCTCCGCGCAGGAGTCAGGATGCGCTCCATCTCATCAGGTCGAAAGGTTGCCATGTGTCACTCCACGTACTTCTTGAGGCGCTTGTAGTAGTCCGGGCGTTCGCAGATGTGCGCTGCGGCAATCTTCGCCGTCTTCAGCACCCCGTGTCGAGTCACGTCCCCGTGCTCACGCTCAACCTCCATACCTTCGCGCAGTTGGGTAGAGGTGATGTCACACTTCTCGACCTGCCGCTTCAGTCGTGACATGGCGTAGCGCACGCTGGAAGCCGGGATGCGTCCCTTCTTTGGCAGGCCGCCTAGCAGACCTGCAAACGTGTAGCGCATCACTTGCCTCCGAACTTTCGAGCAACCTTCTTGAGCGCCTCAATCTTGGGTTCAAAGCGGCGCTGCTCGGCTTCGTTCAAGTCGAGAATGAGCGTGTGGACGGGACGGGTGACGGCCACGTACAAGAGCCGCACTTCCTCGGCCAGCTCCTCATTCGTGGTGGCCTTCTTGCTGGGGAAGGCTCCCTCACGGATGCCCGTGACGTACACCACGTCCCACTGGTCACCCTTGGCGCTGTGGATAGTGGAGAGCACCACTACGTCCGGGTCGTCTGGCTTGTACAGCACCTCGCTGTTGATGAGCTGCTCGAGCGCCATCAGAGAACCAGCCTTCGCGGCCTGCTGGCACAGCGTCGTGATCAACTGACCTCGGTCGCTCTCCCGGTCGGGAACTTGCGGGTTGTTCTCGTGCTCGGCGTCAAGCGCCTCCAGCAACCACTCCTCCACCTGCCTGCAGCGGCCCTCCCACGACTCGCGCGCAAGATCGCCAATCACATCTGCGACCTTCTCGGCGGCTTCGTAGCCTCGTCCAGCCTCCGCGTAGAGAGTGTCGCTGATGCGGTCGCCCGACACCCACTTCTCCACGTCACGACCGGCTACGTATCGCACCGGGCGGTTCAGCACCGCAGGGAGAATCTGCCGGTCAGGCACGCGGCGATCCGCGAGGTTCAAGTAGGCCCGGATGTGTCGGCCGTCGGCACCTTTCCAGACAAGGCCGCCACCGCCGCGCACCGCAACCTTGATTCCCTTGGCCTTGAGCAGAGCCACCAGCGGATCCAGACCTGCCCGGATGCGAGACAGAACCGTAACGGACTTGGGTGATGCTCCGCCCTTCAAGACCACTTCGATCTCAGAGGCGATCATGACCGCCCCCATGTCACGGATGCGAATGTCGCCCTTGCCCAAGTCCTTCCGCGCCGCAATGGAGTCCCCACCGACGTTCCACTCCTCACCATCGGCCACGGCATTGCCTGCGGCCACGATGGCGGGTGCGGAGCGGTAGTTGTACCGCATCGAGAACTGCTTGTCGGCGCGGTCCCACCACAGCTTGAACAGGGACGGCTGCGCTCCCGCGAACCCTTGGATCGACTGTCGGAGATCGCCCACAGTCAAGACTGACCGGGTGGTAGGCAACTTGCCGACGGCTCCAGTGATGTACCAGCGCAGGTAGTTGCCGTCCTGTGCTTCATCAACCTGCAGGTGCCGGATACGCGAGAGCATTTGCAAGGCCGTGGGGTTGTTCGCCTTCAAGGCGTACCCCAGCTCGATGAGCATGTCAGGGAAGTCCACCTTGTTGATCTGCATCTTCGCTTGCCGGAAGCGCGGCATGAAGATGGACAGGGCGAGGGCTCCATCGTCGTTCAGGTTGTTGATCTGCAACCCCTTGATGCGTGCAAGCAGCTCCGCTTGGTTCTGTGGCTCTGCCAGTCGTCCCGGCCAGCCGTACTGGAACAGGCGCTCACGCGCCCCCTTCTCAGCCTCCGTCACATCCCCGAGCGTCACTTCCTTGAGGTACTCAGGACGCTCAGCCATCTTGCGGAAGCCGCCCATCTCGGTCCAGATACGGCGGGCCACGTCGTTGGCTGTGACTTCCTCCGAACCTACGGTCGGCCGGATGAGGCCGGGACCGCTGCGTCGAACGAAACCTCCCGGTCCTTCCGTCTCGACCCGCCGCCGACCTTCTTCCTCAGCCGCCTTGCTCGCACTCTCAGCCAACACCGAGATGTTCGGGTTGATGCGGCGTGCGATGCTCGCACCCAAGGCGTGAAAGGTGGAGGCCATCTTCTTGGCTGAAGCAGCCGTCTCTGGGTAAGTCAACAGTCGTGACTGGAGCGTCTCCTCGGCGTTCTTGTTGAACACCAGCGTAAGGACTCCTTCGGCGGGCGTACCAGCACGAACGAGTGCGACCGAACGCTCGACCAGCGTACCCGTCTTGCCGCTACCTGCAGCTGCAGCAACAGCCCCTTTGCCTTCTGCGAACTCAACGACTTTGCGTTGGTCGGCGTCCAGATTGACCGGCATGACTCATCTCCGCTTCAAGAACCAGATAGCGACGGCAGTAGCAAGCACCGTCACGCCTACGACAGCCCATACAGGGAAGCCGCCTGACTGTACCCGCTGAAACACGGCTGCTGCCCACGCCTTGCCGCCAGCGTCACCAAGATGAATGTCGGACTCGCGGACGAATGCTTTGGTGCTCGGGCGAGAGTCCACCGCCCGACCACCGAACAGTCCTGACACAGCACGCCAAAGGCGGTCTGCGCGGCTGTTCAGATCCTCTTGCCGGAACACAGGGTTGTAGCTGGCCGCCGCGTTGGCGCTGAACGCTGGGGGGCCGACGTACCAGATGGTAGCGGCGTTGAGTCTCTCAGCGACCCGCTGGAGGGCTTCTGCGGCATTCTGGGCGATGAAGCTCGAGCTGAGGGCCGCTGCGTCGTTCGTGCCCAAAGTCACGACTGCAAGGTCATACTGGCCCAGCTTGGCTGCGTCGAAGTCCCCAACGCCCTCCAACTTCTTCCAGCCGTCACCGAGGTAGCTGCTGGCGGTGGCACCCACGCGCCCCACGCGCACGACTTCAGCACCGCGTGCGGCGAACAGGTCCGCAAGCGCCTTCCCATACGAACCCACCGTATGGGAGTCACCTAGCAGCAGGACTCTCATCGACGGCGCTTCCAATAGATGAGGCCGCCAATGACGGCCAGTGCGGCCAAGGTCCCAGCTACATACGGCCACACCGAAGCAGATTCACCCTCGAGGCGCTCAAAGACGTACCGCGCCCAGCGTGCTCCGTCTTTCGGACCTACGTGAACTCCGTCGCCGTCCTGCCGAGGGCTGTTTGCTGGGCGTGAGTCAATGAGGGCTGCGCCCAGCACGGGTCGGGCGAGCTTATAGAACACGCCCATGTTGTCGTTGGTGTAGTAGAACAACGACCTGTCCGAGCTTGCAGGCAACGTCCGCTTGTCAGACATGGTGGGCGGGCCAACGAAGATGACCCTGCGCGCGTTCAACTTCTTGGCGAACTTTTGTAGATCTTCGACGGCACCTTTGATGGACGCATCCAGCTTCCGCCGCTGTTCTGCTGCGAGGCCACCGTATTCGAGCCACGTCTTAGCCTCAGCGATGACGCCTGCGTTGGCCGCGTCATTGGTCCCCAGCGAGATAACCGCCAAGTCGTAGGGACCAGCAGCGTTCAAGTCGTCAACGGAAAGACACTTCTTCTCTCCGTTGATGGTACGGCATACGGGCTTACTTTCAGCCCATTGGAATGCAGCTGATCCACCAATAGCGAGGCGTGTGACCTTTGCCCCGGCATCGGTGAGCAGCCTCTCGAGCACACGGCCAAACGGCGACCACTCCATGTGGCTGTCGCCGGTTAGCAACACCTTCATTCCAGCAGGCTGAATCAAGGCTTACTTCTTCTTGGAGCGACGGCGCTTACGGCGCGACTTGGACTTCGGTGCGGGCAGCATGGCCAGACCATCCATGTCGTGGTAACCCGCCAGTCCCATGTCATGGTAACCCGCCAGTTGCTTTTTCGGAGAGAAGGCAGCCCACAGGATGCCGATGACCGCGAGCCCACCGGCAGCGTAGATACCCCACTTGCCGTACTCAGGGATGCTGCACCAGAGACCGCAGTTGAGCGGCCCCTCGCCGCTGCACTTGATGGAGCAGCCGCCCTTGCCCTGCACGTATCCCGGCGTGTCGGGACCACACCCGCACTCACCTTCCTTGAGCCAACCCCAGCCGTTGGTACAGCCGGGAGCAGTCCCGACCGTGTAGTACCCACCATCAACAGGAAAACAGTCCTTCATGTTTAACTCCCTCGAATGGGGCCACCAGTGACCCACGCAGAACAGGTGCGGCTCGCGGCACACTTGAACTTGAAAAATCGGCAGTAGCCCAGTTCAGCGGCCACCACGGTGTCCTGTGGGTCCACGCCCTCGCGGCCAATGCCCTGCCGGATGCACTCGAGCGTGGACTTCTTGATGTCAAAGGCAGCGCAGTTGCCGCAGCGCATCGTCTTGGCCTCAGCGGGCTTTACACCCCAGTCGTCTGCCCGACGCTTCCAATACTCCACGTTGGGCAGGCGCGGGTTTGCCGGGCCGTAATCCGCATCCTTGATGCACTTGGCGCGGTTCTGGAGGTTCAGCTTGATGTTTTGCGTGGCCGGGGGACAAGCAGCAGGGGCTGCTCCCAGTCCGCGAAACAAGTCGTGAATAGGCATCACCTGTCTCCGTATCCGCGCTTGGGCTTGGCTGTGCGCGGTGCTCGAGTGGAACATCCCTTGGGTGGCAACTTGCACCTCGGAGGCTTTCTACCCCAGTTGAGCAGGCTCGTCACGTTGCGCACCCGGCAGCCGTGAGTGTTCACGTTGCCCTGCATCCGAGTGTTGAAGTTGATGACGCGTTGCGCGTACTTGCAGTCTTGACTGGTCCAGCTTCCAGCCTTCTTGCCCTTCAACTTGGCGAGCGCAGGCAGCCGCTTCCGGGTCGAGGCAAAGGACGCGCACTTGGCACGCGGGTCTTTTGCCCACGACCGGATGGCCGCAGGACTCATGTTCACGGACTTGTGGAACTTGGACTGGACCGCAGGGCAGGCGCGGGGCTTGGGCATAGCACACGTCAGGATAAACCAAGGGCCGCCCCCACAGTAGAGGCAGCCCCCTCAAGCGTCAGCCGGGCTGTGAGGTTACGGCTTGACGCCCAAGTCCTGAATGTTGATGATGAGTGTGGTGGCGCTCTTGGCGTACCCGATGCGGATCGCACGGTTGCCGCTGGTGAGGGTGCTGTACGGCTCAATGGCACCGCCCGTGTCGTCGAGGTAGTACGGCACGCCCGCAGTCAGCCCGCCGAACAGGTCGCACTCACCGTGGGTCTGGATGGTGGCCGTTGCCCCAGCCGCGAAGGTGCCGATGGAGATGCCCACCACGCCAGCGGTAAGGGTGTTGTTGGCGGCGGCGGTAGCAGCCTGACCAGAGCCGTTGAAGTAGACCGGATACGAGATCCCGAGTCCACCCGTCGCCGCCGTCGCCTGCGTGAACAGAGCGCCGTGCCGATGCAGCGCGATGATGCTGCTGGAGTCCGTCAGGGCGTTGAGGTTGGTCGCCGTGACGTTCGCAGAAACCGCGCTGCCGTTAATCTTGAACGTGGAGGGCACGCCCTCGACGTTCAGCCCGCTGGCGTCCAGCGATAACTCGTCTGCGGTCGCCACCTTGATGCGAAGGTTTCCGCTGGTGAACTCAAGGCCGGGGTCCGACGCGAGATCCACCCGGATGCCAGCGGCAGCGTCAATGGAAAGGCCGTAGTTGGTGTCCACGACGACCTGCACGCCATCGGTGGCGTCCACGCTGATTGCCTTGGTCGCATCGCCCTTGACAGAGAACGTGTTGCCAGCGAGGTTGAGGCCCGCGCCGTTTGTGTAGGAGGTGCCGCCGCCGAACTGCGTAAAGATTATCGCAGTAACCCCGGTGGTAATGGGGTTGTTGGTCGTCAGCACGAACTGCGTGTCCGCGTAGCTTGTCCCCTGCTCGACGAACATCGCGGTGCCGTCCTGCAACGTGTCGGACGACCGCGACCATGCCCCGCTCGTGCTAACGATGTAGATGCCGTTGGCTACGTCGGGTGTGCTGCCGCTCTGGCCGGTGATTAGCACTCGCGCCCCGTTCGCCGGGGTCACGCCGTCAATCGTCTGGGAGCCGGACAGCGTGGCGGCGGAAGTCGCCACAGCGACGACCGGCGAGGTCCACGAAAGGCCCGAGGCAATGGCGTCTACATACGCCTTGTTCGCGGCGTCGGTGGATGCGACAGGCGCAGCCACGCCAGTGATCTTGCTGCTGTTCAGATCCAGACCAACACCGCTAACGCCAGTGATCTCGATCTTGCCGATGCTCTGCACCACATCGGTGGTGCCCGTGGGCTGAACGTAGCCCCCGGTGCTGTTGATGTGCGTCAGTTTTACGTTTGCCATGTTCGTACTTTCTTAAAGGGTGTGGGGGTGGAGCCTACTCGACTTTGTGGAGAACGCCAGTATTGGCGTCGAAAGAGTAGTCGTGCAGCTTGATGCTGAGTCGTGCTTCAACAGCTTCAAGAACCTCTTGGTACTGCTTACGTGCAGCTTCGGCGGCTCCAGACGCCAACCCCATGTCCTGCTCAATCTTCGTCAAGCGCCCTTCCGGGTCAATCTGCTTCAGGTACGACACACGCTGAATGGTAGCGAGCGTGTACTGACGCCCAAAACGCTCCTGCTCGGACATGAACAACCGCAGCTTGAGAGCTTCGGGCTCCGTCAGCACCAGTTCCGGCTTGGGTGCAAGCTCAGCAGCCACAGTCGTGACTGTCTCCTTGGCCTTGGTCGTCTTCTTCGTCTTCTGCGCGGTGGTGTCAGACTTCTTCGTCTTCGTCGTCTTGGTCATCTTAGGCTCCGTGGATGGTCCGGTCGCGGAGGTAGCGGAACGCCTCAAAGAACCGGAAATGCTCTGAGCGCGTGTAGTCGAGTTCCAGCCGAGATGCCTCCTCCGAAGGCATCTCAAAGGTGAAGTACGCCCTGTTCCGGGTCTTGACTTGGACCCCGGACAACGACTTGCCGACCACCACCAAGTAAGCGGCAAACCCAATCTTGTCGGTGGTGAAGGTCGGGCTGGGCATGGCTACGGCGTTACTCCGCGCCGGTTAACCGCCAACTGAATGGCCGTGGCGCTGCGGGCATACCCCAAAGACACAATCTGCGCTCCCGAAGTCGCTGCCAACGTGGCGTACGGAACGACGGCACCAGCAACGGTGGCCGACAGGAAGTATTCAGTCCCAGCGGTCAGACCTGTGAACAGGGCACCGGACTGGTTGAGGACACCTACGTTCACGCTGACGCCACCCATAACGGTCTGCGTTGCCACACCGACGACCGAGGAGGTGGTCGCAGAGTTCGACTGGGCCGGATACACGAAGCCGTCTGCGGCGAGGTACACGACCTGACCTGCACTGATGGCTGCTCCGCTGGTGAAGCTGTCGGTGATGAGTCCAGCACCAGCAGTCGGTGCGGCTGCGATCCACGCCGCGCCATTCCATGTCAACACTTCACCGGCAGACGAACCCGCGCCGACGCTAATGTCGGGGTTGGCACCACCACTGGACGCCAGCGGGGCGCTGGCCGTGACAGAGTTGACCGCCCCGCCACCGCCGCTACCCGCTCCGATGCCCCACGCAATCAGCCCGCCCGTACTGTACGGGACGTGGATGATGATGCTGGCTGGAGACACACCCACGGTGGCTCGCAGCGTGATGGTGCCAACCCCTGCAACCGCCGTAAGGGTCAGCGAGGCGTCGTCGGCCGGGGAGACCGTAATCAAGCGCGCAAGGAAGGTGACTGTACTGCGCTCGGCCAAGGGCACGAGGTCAAACAGCTTTTTCGCTGCCGCTGTGATGACGATGAGATCAACGGCCTTCAGATAGGCACTGGTTGACGCTCCGCTTGAGACATTCACCGTCAGAACATCAGCAACAGTTGTCCCGCCCGATAGGCGCAGACCGACGTTCTGGCCGTCTAATCGTGTTGCCGTGATTGCCATGAGTCTCTACCGCCCTGCATCGAGGGCCACTTTGACGACGGGCGTATCCTCGCCCACATCTTCCATGTCGTCCAGCTTGCAGAACCTTTGTGCGTCGAAAATGGGTCCCTTGGCCTCACAATGCCACGCAGGCGAGTCAACCGGCGCGTCACCTTCTACGATGAGCGGTGGCACCACTCCGCTGCCTGCAGACACCAGCCCGGCCACGTAGGCTCCTGCTCCGACCAGACCACTCTTCATTTTGTTTGGCTGAGTCATGGCTGCCTCAGAATGGCAAAGCAGACACGGCGCTGACCCCCGCCGCCGTGATGCACTGGATGACCGTGAAGGGCTTGGTGATGTTCTTGAACGTGCGCGAACCGCCACGCCCATCACCCGCCACAGAACCACCCTTCAAGATGAAGTGATAGTTCGCCGCCGACACGGCAGGCGGGCTGGGCAGCACGTTGGTGGACACGAACGCACAACGAACAGCAACCGTGCCTACGTTCTGCACGGTCACGCTGCTGGGCTTCAAACAGAAGTCGTTGCCCGAATAGCCCGCAGCCGGGAACACGGCGTTGCAGGGCAGAGGGTCCAAGTTGCCCGCGTTGAACACGACGGCAGGGATGATGTTGTTGACCGCCACGGGGGCTGCCACTGCGTTGTTGCCGTAGGAGCTGCCGTCAGTGCCGATGGTGGCGCTGTTGCGGTCCATGCGGAGCAGCGAGGCAGAGATGTTGATGGTCGCTGCACCCGTCACTCCGTTGTACTCCCGGCGTGCGCCACCAGAAGCCACAGGGCTGATGGTCGTGGTCGGCGCAGCAACACCCGTAGGCAGTGCCCCGAAGTTTACGCGCACGTTGGAGTCGGTCGGGAACGGCACTGCGGTCACTTGCAGCTTGCAGCCCTGCTTGGCTGGGTCAATGACTCCGGGGCAGTTCGGCACGTTCGTCTGGAACTGCAAATAGGGCGAGGTGTTGCCCACCGTGAACGTGAGTGACGCCGTGTTGTTCTGAAAAAAAGACGTGCTGGCAGTGAAATCGCTCTGCAGCACGAACGTCCCATCCGGGGTCTGGCTGCCCAGCGTCTGGAGTGTCGGCACGCAGTTACAATCGGTCAGGAAGTCCGTAATGGGGGCACCGCTCTTGGTGACGTACATCCGAAGCTGGACGCCTGAGAACGCCGACCAGTCATAGACCGACGATAGGACCGCTGGGTTGGCCACCACATCCAAGCTCACGTTGGTGGCGAGGGTCAGCCCCTTGCCCTTAGAGGGCCGGATGTACGTCTGCGCGGCGGCATGGGTGACCGACAGTACGGTGGCAAGTGCGAGGAGTCGAGTCATGGCTGCCTCAGAAGGGCGTGACGGCGATGGAGGTGACCCCCGCAGCCGTGATGCAGCTGACGGCGCTCTGGGCTTTGATGATGCTGTTGAACGTGCGCTCTCCACCTGTACCGTCACCAGCCACGGTTCCAGCCGCCAGCACAAAGTGGTAACTCGCCGCAGTCACCGCAGCCGCAGGCGGCGCAGCGGTTGTGGCGATGAACGTGCAGTACGCCGCGTTGGTGCCGACGTTCTGGAGCGTAATGCTGTTCTGCTCCGCAAAGCACACGTTGCTGGTAGGGATGGTCGTATCGGTGCAGGCAGGGGCCAGTGTGCCTGCGCTGTACACGGTGGTTGGGGTCGCCGCGTTGAGCGCCACCGGAGCCACGATGCTGTTGTTGCCCGAGGAGTAGCCTGCGGTCGTCACCAGCGCAGAGTTGCGGTCAAAGCGCAGCGGCTGCGTCAGTCCATACTGGTTCACCACGCCCAGCACTTGGTCGTACTGGCGGTACACACCGCCAATCTGGACAGGGCTAATGGTGGTCGTCGGAGCCGCTACGCCCGTGGGGATGGCACCGAAAGCCACACGCACGTTCTGGTCGAGCGGGAAGGGCACCACCGCAACTGTCGCCGTGCAGGTGTTGCCAGTCACGCGGGTGCAGGTGCCTGACTTGGGCCGGGTCGTGAACTTGATGTACGGCGAGAGGTTGCCCACCGTGAACGTGATGGACGGTAGGAGCGGCGCGATGAACGTGGCCTGCGCGTAGAAGTCCGACTCAGCGGTGTACACCCCGTCAGGAGTGGGCGAACCGCTCGTCACGACCTCGACATCGCAGTTGCAGTCCGTGTAGCTGGCGACCGGCGTGGTGCCGTTCTTGAACAGCGAGATGCGAATCTGCGCCGCCATGAACGCCGACCAGTCGTAGACCGCAGACGTGCTGCCAGCGCCGGGAGCGTCCAGCCCCACACCAGAAGCCACCGTCAGGGACTTGCCCTTGGACGGACGGATGTAGGTGACGTTTTGAGCGGCTGCTGGGACGGCAAGCAGCAACGTGACGGCTGCAACAAGGGCGAACCGAGTCATGACTAATACCTTGTCTGGTTTACGGGATACAGCTGCCCGTAGTTGATGAGCTTGGCAGGGTCGAACACTCGGATGCGCAGAACGTCCGCTGCGGTCATGGGGAAGAATGTCGCATCAAAATCCCGACCCCACAGCGAGTAAGTGGGAAGCAGGATGGTCGTCACCGACTCTGTGCGCCCGTTCGCGGTGAGCGAGAGCGCGTCAATCTTGCCTACGTCAGAGCGGTCACGGGTGAGCGCGAGGATGACGCCACAGCCCGGCGTCGTCAGGTCCGCAAAGACCTGCACACGCACCGGATTGTTGGTGTCGTTACGGAACAGCTCCTTGTAGTCCGCTTCGATGAAGTCACCAGTGATAGGCGACGACACCTCGGTCACTGGACCACCAGAACCACCTTGCGACAGCAGCGTCAGGTACAGCACCTGCTCTTGCCGCTTGCGCTCGGCATCCAGCTGGGCCTGCCGCTGCTGGGCGGCCCGCTCTGCTGCGATTTCCTCAAAAGTACGCACCCGCGCCTGTCCAAGTCCGTTCATATTCACTTCTCCAGTCTCTCGGGTATCACGAAGATGAACCCAGCAGCTACCCCTGCAAGGCCGCCAGCACCCAGTCCCAGTCTCACCTGTGGCGGGACATCTGCCAACAGGGAGGCGCTCAAAGCGGCCGCACCCATGACACCTGCAGCGACGGCCAACAGGGGGCGCAGAACGCTGGGCGGCTTGATGGCGTTCAACTTGTCCTCTGCCACCTTCCGGGCTGCTTCAGCGGCCACCAAAGAGGCTTCCGTAACGTCTCGAGCAGTGCTGCAGGCGTCGATGCGAAGCTGGCACTTCTCAACGCCCCCTCGGCACTCAATCAACGTGTCGGTGAGGATTTTGAAACCCTCTTCAGAGCAGGACACGCGACCATTCTCACGGTGGCAGGCTGGTTTAGCCTTGGGCACGTCTTCTGCCCAAGCAGTCAAGGCTGACAGCAGCAAAAAGCAGAGGAAGATGAGCTTGCTCATGGCTTCTTCTCCCGGTCGCTGATGAGATCGTTGGCGAACTGTACGGGATCTCGCTGCTTCTCTTCTTCAACCCGCACTTCAACCTTGGCGACCTGCGCCTTGGCTTGGGTATCCACCAACGCAGCTGCAGCTCGAAGCGCCTCCGCTTTCCCTACAGCCGCCTTCAATACCTCTTCTGCACCTTTTCGACGTTCAGCAGGAATGAAGAGGTAGAAGAACGCGAAAACGGCCGCGCCCCCTGCGAGAAGCGCGGCCAGCAGCAGTAGGAAAAACTTTTTTGCCTTACTCGACATGAGTGGCAGGAGGAGGCTGTGGATTTTCCGGCAAAGTCACGACTTGAGTAGTCGGCTGCGCAGGCTGCGTCACAGTCGTCAGCACTGGCTTGCCGCGAGCCATCTTGGCCAGCTGCACTGCCTTGTCCACGTTGATGGAGGTGACGTTGAGCAGTGCGCCCGTGTTCAGCAGCACGGGGCTGACCTGCTCCCCAGCGTCGGTGCGCTGACGGATGAGGTGGTTCACGAAGGACGCCGCCGCCGACAGGATGGGGACGAGTATGCCGACGATGGCAAGGATGTGTTCAATCTTCTGGTCGAAGGTCATGTCTTACTCTTTACCACGGGTTAGGTGCTTGTGGCCTGCGTGTGGTCAATCTCCACCCACCTGCCCTCCTAAGACGACGGGGTGGCCGAGGAAGCCCCGACCACCCCGCCGTTTCTCCGAAGCCGAAGACTACGCGGACTGGCTGTACCCGATGGACACGCGCACCGCGCCCGTCGCCACAGCCGTCGTGATGGTCGCGGTCGGCACGCCCGGAGCCGCCGTGATGAAGCGCAGGGCCGCCGCAGACTGCGCGGACACGACCACGCCGAGCGCCGCGACGGTGGCGTCGAGGTCGGCCTGCGTGGCGTAGTTGAACGTCAGGAAAGCGTACAGGCGGGACGTGGTGGACACGCCCTTGAGCAGTTCTGCGTTGGCGATGGTGTCGCCAGCGCCCGGAGCGCCGCCCGCGTAGGTCCACGCGGCAGAGTTGGAGCCGTTGGAGTTGGCGAGGTCCTTCAGACCAGCGAGGGGACCAACAGCGGCAGGGAGAGCAGCAGCAGTGAGAGTCAGAGCGTTAGCCATGATGTGTTGTCTTTCGTGTACGTGCTGGGAAAGCCCCAGTCACGGCCCAAGTTTAGGGCGCGTTGAGACTACTTCTTGCCAGTCTGCCCAAGCAAGAGCCCTGCGCCCGCTCCAACAACTGCGCCGACAGGACCACCAACGAAAAATCCGGCAGTCGCACCCGCAATGGCAGGCCCGAAGCCCAACTTAGCCGGTGCAGTCGTGACTGGGTTGGTGGAAGGCGGCTTGACCAGCGGCGGTGCAGCAGGCGTCACATTGACTGGAGGAGCAGGCGGTTGCGGCGGCTTCACGCTGGGAGCCGCCGCCCCACCCCCCGCTGGCGCGAACATGGCAGCAAAAACCTTGTCGGACTCCTGCTGCGTGAGGCCGAGCCCAGAGAACGCCTTGTAGTCACGACAAGAAGCCATGTCAGTTCACCTTGACCAGTTCTGCCTTGAAGGCGGGGATGAAGGTATTGGTGAAGCCCGCCTCGCTCTGCTTGAAGGTCTTGCCCACGATGAGTGCGACCATCTTGGCGCGTTCCTTCAAGTCGTCCTGCGCCATAGAGGCGTCAACGGCAACCAGCATGGCCTGCGGGAAGGGCAACCTGCGCAGGAAGCTGAGGGACGCCTCACGGAGCGCAGCCTGCTGCTGGTCCACCGTGCGCCCAGCAGCCTCGTTGGCCGTCATCCAGTCGGTAATGGACGGCACGGCCCCTGCGGCCATGTCCTCAGGCCCAACGAAGGCAGACAGCATGAGCGGCACCGTGTTGAGGAGCTGCACCGCCGCTTGCGTAATCTGCTGAAACTGGAACTTGGTGATGGCGTCGTTGAGCGCCTTGAAGCCCGCCTCGAACGCACGGATGGTGTTGGTGACCAGCTCGGCCACCCCAGCCGCGCCCTTCCCCAGCTTGCGCTGTGCTGACGCCTGCAGCTGGCCCTTCAGTTTGGGGATGATGTCCGGCAGCTTCATCAGTCCCTGCACGATGATGACTACCATCTTGATGATGTTTTCAATGGCAGTCTCCATGGCGTCCAGTGAGGCGATGCCAGAGAGCTGCTTCACCGACTCGTTCAACAGGAGCGGCGGGGCCACGAACACCGCAATCATGGGCGAGATGGACAGAACGATGCCCGAGATGACCTGCAACGACGGTCCAGCCGTCAGCTGAACAAGTGCGATGACCAGCGTAACGGGAAAGAGGGGATTCTTCTTCGTCACCCGGTCGGCCTTGATACGAAGGTCCGCAAACGCCTGCGCAGGGGTCATACCGCTGGTTCCCATCAGAAGCGGAACCGACACGGGCGCGGAGAGGGCAAACAACATGCGCCCTACAGCACGGAGAAGGGCCAGCATGGCCTCCTGCCACTTGCCTGCACCGACAGCCTTGATGAAGTCCAAGATGCCTTGGAAGGCTTCTTGGACGATGATGATCATGGACTGCGCAATCGCCGTGTAGGACGTGAGCAGTACAGTCACGACTTGGCACAACGCGCCGCCAACGAGGTCTCCAAAAATCTTCTTGAAACCGTCGCACACCACGTTGGCAATGAAGCCTGTTGCGTTCGTCACTGCGTCGAAGGCGGCTTGCGTGGCTGCCTGAACGACGTTCTGCCGCTCACCGAACGAGTTGGCACCCACGACGCCACTGTCTGCGCTGGGCACCGTGGTGGCTGACCGCTTCTCGATGATGGCGGTACGAACTTGCTCCATCGTCAACCGCATGGTTCGAGACTGATCAGCAGTGCCCGCCTTGTTCACGCACCACTTCATCGAAGCGTAATACTCAACCTCGGTGTTGTTCGGTGCGCGCTTGAACACGTCGTTGAACAGGGCACGGACACCTTGGAGTCGCTCACTCTTACTGCCTGCCCCGCACCACTCCGTGATCTTGTTCATGTCCACGGACGGCTTGTCAGGGGGCGCTGGATAAACGATTGGAGGGGACCAGTTCGCGCTCATGCCCCGCGCTCGACGACCGATCTCTTCGGCGGGACCGGGCTTCTTGCACAGATATGCGCCGTACCATTCTGCGTAGTTGTAGCTGTTGCGTGGCGAACCCAAAATGCCTGCAGGAGTCGGACACCGCTTGCACTTTGCCAGCTCACTTGCCGGAAACGTCTTGCCCTTGTTCTGCTCGCAGTATTCGTGATCACCTGCCATGGCCGTCTCGTTCGAGTTCGGCTGCGGCACTGCACCAAGCGAATCAAGACCACTCAAACCCGACGACTGCGGAGCACTGCGTCGATTCTGTGCGTCCTTGAACAGTCGCGCGAAGGCAAGGTACGCACGTGCATTCTGCGTATCCTTCTTACTCTCCGCATCTACGATGCCGATAAGGAAGTAGAACCCCAGCGCGCTGCGGATACCATCCGTCACGTCACGCTTCTTGGGGTCGTTGTGGACGGTACGCAAAACGTCGTTGGCCCAGTTGAAGCCGCCAATCTCAGTCAGCGTTGACTCGCGCATCTGAGGCGGCAGCTTGAGCAGCATGGCTGTCGTCAGCGAGGCAAGGTTGCTCACGCGACTGATGATGGGTCCTGCATTCGCGTCCGGGCGCATTTGCGACAGCCCGGAAATGCCCATTACGTAACCCATGGACTTGACGATGGGCAGCGACGAACCGGCTGCAGCCATGACTGGCGTGTCGATGGTGAAGTTGCGCCCAGTACCGGCCGAACCTCCACACGAGGTGCAGCCGCAAACGCCAGAGCAGCCGCCCAGATGAGAAATGTCAGCGTTCATGGCTTACTCAAGTCACGACTTGAACAAGCTCACCCAACCCGTTGAGGCGCTGCATACGCTCGCGCTCACGAGTCGGGAACTCACTCAAGGCAAGCCCGTTGCAGCCACGACGCATCAGCGCGTGCGTAGCCGCAGTGGCGGGTACGTAGGTAGGTGAAACCGGCTGGATAGACGGAGTGACAGCAACCGCCGTGGAGTACTCGTTGAGGTCGCTCAGACGCATTGCCATGCGCCCAAACCTAGCAGGCGCACTTCCCTCGGTACAAGCGCACGCGGTACTTGCCACCGGCTGCAGACTCGACCATCCCTTCGCCGTCGCCGGTCAACTTGTACACCATGATGCCCGGCTTGCTGCGGGCAGCACTGTGCTTGCCGCCAGCTTGCGTGAGTACACGGCGCACTTCGGACTTGTCCAGAACGCGGTCAAAGTAAGGGGAGGCCATGTGTACCTCTCTACGCGATGTCGATGGTCTTGCCAACCTTCTTCGCCACCGACAGCACCTTATCCACGTAGCCGGGATGTGCCGTGATGCTGTCCAAGCTCTGCCCCGTACGCAGGGCGCTGACAACCCGACCAGCCCCCGCGTTGTAGGCCGCGATGACTCCGTGTGTCAGGACCTGTCCAGAGAAGCCCGCCCGCTTAAGCACGGCGGTGTTGGCCTTGATGAGCTTGACCGCTTCGGCCGTAGCCAGCTCAGGCTGCCACGCTGCTCCTGCGCGCAGCTGTGACGCGAAGGAGCCCCAATCCAGCTGCCACGGAGTGAAGCCCCAGCCCACCCCACCGGGAACGCTCCCGTTCTTGGCGTAGGCCGCTTTTGGACTGCCGTACAGAGCAATTCGCTCTGCATGAGCGGGAACCCACATCTCACCCTTGAACGGCTTGAGGTTGCCAATCTGAGGGCGCTCCCAGTAGGTCTTGACGCAGCTCGGCATGGGGTTGGCTGCCATGAACTTGTCCCGTTCGCCCGCTGCCGGACGCGGGATGAAGTCGCCCGTGTAGATGGTCTGCCCGAAGCCCGTCCCCTTAGTCAGCGCCTTGCCGAAGGCACTCTCGATGTACAGCGTGCCCATGAGGAGGTAGGGGCTGACACCATCACGCTCACCGATGGTGAAGCAGGCGTCGATGTACTGCTTCTGGCCGTTGCCGACGATGGACTCGAGGATGGGGCGTTCTGCGGCAGAGACGGGCATGGAAACTTTCGAGTGCTGTTGAAAGCCGAAGGGGCAGAGCAGCTTCCGCTACCCTACCCCCCGAGAAGCTACAAGTCGTGACTGACTACTTGCGCAGGAAGAAGTAGTAGCCGCCGCCAATCAGCACGGCTGCCCCGGCAAGCCCCAGCCCAACATACAGCATGGTGTTGTCTTCGGCTGCAGTCATGGCTGCAGAGCCAGTCCCAGTCCCACCACCGCCCGTAGTAGGAACCTGCGGAGGCGGCTGAGTAGCGGCAGGCGGCGCAGTCCAGTTTGCGACAACCTTGCCCCAATTCACCGTCATGCCGCGCACCTGACGACCAACTGGCGACTCCGGGCCGGGCGACAGGCACTCATCCTTGCCGGTGAAGACGACGCGCCCGTAGCCGTAGCTGTTTGCAGTCGTGAAGGGCGGCGTAACCGGGCACTTCTTGCACTTCTCCAGCTCACTGGCCGGGAAGCCACCCTGCTTGGCGTTGCTGTTGTTGCGATCACACCAACCGTGATCGGACACCATGTCGCCCAGACCGTTCATGCGGCCCAACCCGCCCAGCCCAGCGGCCGGGAGAATGACCTTGTTGTAGGTCTGGTTGGCCACCTGATGGGCCGCGCTGATGGTCGCATCACCCTGCGCAAGAATGGCCGTGGTGTCGAAGTAGCCGACCCCGTGGACCATGCCGCGCAGACCCTGCATCGCACGACCGTAGTTGCCGAACTCCATGTCAGCCATGACGCGGCCCGCATTGTCAGCGCCGTAGAAGGTGACCGCGCCCGCGTAGTCCTTCACCTGCGCCATCGGGTTCTCAGACAAGTCCGCAAGCACACTGACGACGGCGCGGTTCATCATGAACTTCTTTTCGGCCGCCGTACGGATGTTGAACTTGTTGGCGAGGTCCGCGATGCGCTGTTGCGTCGGCGCGTTGGGCGGCACATCCGGCTGCGCAGCCACGGTTCCGCTCATGGCCTGCAGGCGCTTAATTTGCTCGCGCAGCGACTGGGCCGTAGCTGCCAGCGCCATCGTGCGCGCGTTGTCGCCCGTGCGCTTGGTCTGGAGGTTGATGATGCCGTCGATGTAGTCAGCCTGCGCCTTAAGCGTATTGGCGAGGATGTCGAGCGAACGCGCAACGCGGGTCTTCTCCGCTTTGTTCGCCATAATCGCCGCCTCACGCGCGAGCGTCATGGCATTCACGGCCTTCGCAGCCGCGCCGCGCTTGTCCGACTGCGCGAGCAGCGTCTTCGCCGCTGCCTCGTCACGCTTCGCAGCAACGGCCTTCTTGGCGGCGGCATTTAGCGCCTCCTTCACGCCCTTGGCCTCGTTCGCGCCCGGCATGGATGTCTGCGCCTGCTTCTTCGCCAGCGCCACCGCGAAGGTCGGGCTCTTGCTCGCCGCCTGCTGACGCGCCTTGGCCACAGCTGCCGTCTTCGCGTTCATCTCGGCCGCGTTCTTGATGATGGCGTCCATCACCGACTTGGGCTGGCCGCCCGCAGCCTGTGCGAGACGGCCCACGCCGCGCAGACCCATGAGGATGTCCGAGTCATTCGCGCCCAGCCAACCAAGGCTCAGACCGGCCATCATGTCGTCGTAGCTATACTGACCAACGCCCTGAAGGAACGTCTCGGGCCGAACATCAAGCATCTTTTGGGGCATTTGAAATCTCCAATGGGGTGCTGCAAAAATCGAAAGTAACTGCAGAAGCTACTGCAACCACTGAACGGCTGTCGAGACTCACTTGCTTTTACGTGAGTACCACACAAGGAGGGCAAGAAGACCCAGACCTGCAACGAATGGTCGCCAGTCCGTAGGCGGGGGTTCCGCTACCATGGATGCCGACTTGGACGAGCCGACCAGCGGAGGGGCTTTTTCCGACACCATCTCTGTGTTGGGCGGCCTCAGTGGGCTGACTGGCGTAGGTGCAGTCACGACTGGTTCAGGCGCGACGACCAGCCGTTCTTTGCGCTCTACGATGGTCGTAGTGCTGCTGGGCACGCTGACGGGCTGCGAGACAGGTACGGGCGCGGGTGTAGGTGCCGGAACTGGTGTGGGCGCGGAAGGCGCGACCACAACAGGTGCAGTGATCGGCTTCGACGGCGTAATCGACGGCTTCGACGGCGTAATCGACGGCTTCGACGGCGTAATCGACGTGCTGATAGGCGCACCTACGATGGTCACTCCGGGTATGGACGTTGGCACGGCCACTGGAATCGACGGCTGCACTTGAATAACCGTCGGAGGCTGAACCGGAGTCCTTGGCTTAAAGCTGATCATGCTCGGAGCAGGCGTAGTAGGTCCGGGCGTAACGGACACAACGGTGCCCCCTGCAGGACCTGCATCACCTACTTTGTATTGGAGTCCAACAGGCGTCATTGCCAGCTCAGAGAGTCGCACACTTAGCCCCGGAACTTGTTGATGAGGTAAATGGTGAGTCCGACACCTGCGAGCGCAGTCAGCCCGACGGCAGCAAATGTGATGGCATCGTATGCCTTCCCTGCAGCCTTATCACTGGCCTCAACTGCACCATCAAAGGCGGCGACCGCGCCCTTCGGCACTTCGCCTCTCGCCTCCTTGTCAACCAGTTCCTTGCGGGTCTTGAGTCTAAGCTCGTCTCCGGTTTTACTCTTGCCGTAGAAGTAAAGGAAAATGCTGAGCGGTGTTGCGACGGCGACTGCGACGGCCGCAACGACCAGCGGGTGGCCAAGACCGTTCAGTGACCCGGTGATGTAGCCCTTCTCAATCAGCGGCTGGACCGCTCCGCCGATGACCCCCTGACGCACCCAGTCAAACGCTTGAAACCCAAGGCTCGAGTCTGGGTTGGACTTGATGTAGTCGTAGTTGGGCGGAACAACTTTGGGCTTACCCGAGGTGAAGCCGAGACTCTTCTGGAAGTCAGGGAACAAGAGCACCCAGAACTTCACCTTGTTCACTTCTGTAAACGCCTTCTGCTGATCTGCGACCAGCTGCGCGCTGGGTGGCTTACCTGCCTTCTTCATGGCTTCAGTTGCCCGCCATGCGGCTACAACGGCTGCGTCATCTCTGATGATCTTCGCGGACAGCTGTTCGACGTAATCAGCTGGGAAGCCCTTACCAATCCAACCCGCAATCTGGCTTGCACTGACCAGATTCAGCAGCGGCAAAGCAGCTGGAACCACACCAAGCCCGCGAACACCCTGCAGCACGGCAACCTCACCGCGCGTGAAGCGGTCGCTGTTTGCGTTGATCTCCCCTCGAGGGGTGATCTTCAACCCACGCGGCTGCGGGTTCTCCCAACCAACCAACTGCGGGTTGACTGCTTTAGGAAGCGCCAGTCCCACTACCTTGCGGCGCGTCTGTCCGTAGCCCGCCGCAGGGTAGCCGTAGCCTTCGTACGCCGGGTTGCCGTAGGGCTCCAGCTCCCCCACGTCTGTGCCCGGCGCGTTGGGCCATGGCTGGAAAAGCGTACGCTGCGAGGCGCTCTCGCTCCAGTCAGGCGGCACTTGTCCAATGAGCCCAATCTTCGGCATGGTCGTGACTCCTTACTTCTTGGCCTTGCGGGACTTGCGACGGGACTTGCGCTTCTTCTTCGGCGCAGGACGCATGGCCTGCTTCATGGCATCCAGCGCATCCATCTCGCCCACGCCAGCCATGACTGCAGCAGGGGAGCTGCGCGTCGCACGGTAGATGCCGTAGATGAGCAAGCCGCCCACCACGACGACCGCACCAGCAGCTACATACGGGTTCTGGAGGGGGGCAGGCAGGTAGGTCTGCGTCTTCAGCCAGTCCGCGTACGGCTGCATGAAGCCGTAGTTAGTGGCTCCGCCACCATCAGCCATAGGGTCCTTAACCCCATCACTACCGACGATGGTGCCACCGCCCGTGGACCTCGTACCGCCACCAGTCGTGCTGCCAGTACCACCACCACCAGTCGTGACTGAGCCGCCGCGCGTACTGCTGGTTGGTGCCGTCGCGGAGCGGGAACGCGGAGGCGCGGACGCAGCTTTGACCGCCGACTTCTCAGACGCGCTCGCGGCGAACTGCGGGTTCGGGCTCAAAGGATCCGAGCCGCCCATGTCAGGCCGCTCGAACAGCGCCGCGTAGAAGTCGAAGTTCGGCACGTTGTCCGGCACATCCAGCTTCTTCCAGCTGCGGCCTGCCTTCACCGCAGCAGCCTTGCGCGCCGCTTCCACCTTGGGGATGACAAACGCAACGGCCATCTTCACCGTGCGGCCGACGGTGCCGTCAGCGCCACCCTGCAACGGGTAGCCGAGCGTGATGAGCGCCTGCTGAACCTTCTTGATGTCGGCGGTGGACAGCTTGCTGCTCGTCTGCCCAAGACCTGCGAGTGCGTCCGGGCTGTGGTCGGAGCGAGTGACGTACTGGTCCACCGGGAGATCAATGACCTGTGCGATTTTCATGTGCGTGCCCTCTTACTTCTTGCTCTTGCGCTTGGAGCGGCGCTTCTTGCGCTTGGGCTTGATGCCCTCGAGTCCGAGTGTCTCGACCGCAGCGACCTGCGCCGTGGCTCGCTTCGACCGCTTCCACATGAGGAAGCCGACTGTGGCAAGCACCAGCGCGACTCCGCCGATGACGTAGGGGTTCTTGACGTACTCCATCAGCTTGTCAGCGAGCGGCTTGTCCTGCTGCTGCTGCGCAGACTGTTTGTTCGCTGCAAGCGACGCAATCACAGGGTTGTTGCTCTGGAGCACTTGCAGCGCCGCACCGCTCTGAAACGCAGGCGTCTGCATCGTGTCCAGCTTGCGCTGTGCTGCGGTTTGCCCGAGCCCTGCCAGCCCTTGAAGCGTGGCCAGTTCCTTCTCAGTCATCTGCACTTCTGAGGTCTTCATGTTGGTTCCTGTGTGGTGCGCAAGACCAGTCCCCGCACCCGGAATGAACAGGCGTCCGGGCTGTCCGGGGACTGGAATCGCAGAAGGCATTACCGAATCTCGCGGCTCATGTAGAGGCCGGTCATCGTGATGCCGTAGGACGTGCTTGCAGTGTTGAAGAAGGCGTTGGCCGACTGCAGCGCAAACTGGACCTGCATGGTCACGTTGTGCGGAATGATGAAGCCGGGAACGATGTTCGGCTGGAACACCAGCACTTCACCGCCCGCCTCCGGGCAGAACGTGGCGAGCGACAGGCCCTCGTTCTCGAAGATGGGCACCTTCGTGTCCTTGTTGAGCAGCGTCACGCGCACGTTCGCCGCCTTGGCGATGATGCGGTCCTGCACCGTGGTGGACCCGGACAGGTTCGCGGGCGCGGCGGGCTCGTTCGCCTGATCGTTCAGCAGCACGAAGCCACGGATGGACTGCACGAGGAAGTCCTCGTTCTGCGCCACGCGGAAGTCTGCGGAGCCGCTCGTCGCCGTACCCGCGCCCACGATGGTGGAGGAGAGCGTGATGGTGGACGGCCGGTAACGCAGACCGCGCTGCTCATCGAACGAGCGCAGGAACCGCTTGGCCTCGATGTAGTAGCCGTTGATGGCGGACGCCGCGCCGTCGCCCATCTGGCGGAGGTTGGCGTTCATCTGCGCCATGTTCTGATTCATCGCCTGCACAACCTGACCGAGACCGTTCACTTGTACTCTCCTTGATGGAGGCCACTCGCAAGTGGCGCCACGAGGGCTACTGCGTTGTCATGACTGACGCGGGATTGCGCCGGGCCGCAGCCTCGCAGTTCCCAGTCATGACTGCAAGGGCTCAAGAGCCACTGGCGGTTAAGTAGTTGAGCAGGTCAGCTACGCGGTCCCGGTCATCCTGAAGCAGCCCCAGCGCCACGTTGCAGTTGCGGCACAGGAGGCCGCGCACTCGACCTGTCTTGTGGTCGTGGTCCACACGCAGGCCGTCAGAGGGCGTTTCCTTGCACACGGCACAGTGATTGCCCTTCTCCGCGACCAGTCGTGACTTGCAGATGCGACCTTGATTGCGGTCCCAACGGTGCCAGATACCGCAGTAGGGACAAACGGCACGCTTGTAGTCCTCTGACCACTTGTAGGCACTCCTGCCCATCGTGCTGCGCGTAACAATGCAACCCCAGCGCCCGCCACCTGCTTGATAGTCACGCCAAACGATTGCTGTGGGTCCACAGACGGCACAGTGAGCGCGTTTGGATTGTTCGTCGATATGCGTCAACTGGTGCAGTGATGATGGGCCACCTACGCCACGCTGTGGGGGCTGGCGGCTGCACACGAACCTCTGTCCGATGCGGGCGCGTCGCCCTTTCGACTCGAAAAGCCGCACAGGCCCGCACACTGCGCACACAGCGACTCGCTTGACCTCATCCACTTCCGTGAGCGCGTGCGCCAGCTTGCGCCCTGTGCCAGACCCCTTTGAAGGGCCACCCTTTCGGCGTACAGGCGACGCACGACCGCACTTCCAGCCCAAAGGTTCACCTGCCACCCTGTTCGTGTAAATGCGGACAGGGCCGCACTTCACGCACACTCCAGTCCTCGTCTCGACATCCTCTGACACCAGCTTGTGTTCGACTTGGCGCATCTTTGGCTCCTTGGAAAAACAAAACCGCCCGGCGCGAAGTGCGCCGAGCGGCCTCGTTTGTAGCCCAGATACGCCTTAACTGCAAGGCGTAAATGACCACGGCATCAAGAGCCCAAGGGACGGGTAATGATGCCGTGCAGGAACACGGAGGCGAGGATCGACGCCTGACCAGCGAGGTTGCCCACGATGGTCGGCTGGGTCGTCGCAGACCACGCCGCGTTGGACCCGATCTCGAGACGGCAGTTGAGGTCGATCTTGTCCGAGATGTCGCTCTCCTCGCGCAGACGGGGAGCAGCGGCCTGAGAGGCCACGCCGTTGCTCAGCACGGAGAAGTTGTTGGCCGTGGACACGCCGGTCAGACCCAGACCGGACGCGTACACCAGCAGCGGGCCTTCCGCGATCAGGTTCGTCTGACCGAGGGTGAACCGCAGCGAGGTCATCTCGTACAGGCACACCACGTCCTCGGGGGACGGGCGGGCCGTGATGTCCCACTGACGCACATGCACGCCCAGACGCTGCAGCTTCAGCTTGGCGTAGGACGGGATGCGCTTGGTCTGGGTGAGGTTCGTGAACTGCAGATCCTTGTTGGTCTGGTCCTTGAACGGGAGCTTCGCGGTGCCAACGGCGAAGGTGGTGAACTCCACGGTGTCGTAGAAGTCACCTTCGTACTGCTGGTCCTGCTGCACAACGGAACCAGTGGCGGGGATGTACAGACGACCGGGCTGCTCAGGAACGGGAACGGCAGAAGCCATGTTGACTACCTCGTGTTGTGAGGGGGGTTAACCCTCGGGTGAAAGTTGAACTGCAGTTGAAGGTTGAAGAGGTACTACGCGAAAGACGACGCCAGCCCAGCCATGTAGCCGCTGGAGCCGTGCTGCCCCGGCATTGGGAACAGGTCGGACGTGTACACGTCGCCAGCCTGCCCGAGACCGTTGGTCTGCCCCGGCAGCGGCCGGTAATCAGACACGTTGATCTCGTTGTCCACAGCACTCAGCCCGTCAGTCTGACCGGGAAGGGGGCGGTAGTCGGACACGTAGATGTCGTTGTCCACAGCCTGACCCATGCCGAGGAGCAGGTCACGGTCGCTCATCTGACCGAGACCAGCCGACGCCGGAACCATGTTGGCCGCCTTCTGAATGGCCTTGCTCACGCCCCAGCCGATGAGACCAGCCGCAATGCCCGCGCCAACCGCCTTGTTCACGTAGCGGCCCGCCGCGATGCCACCAACCGCGCCGAGAGCCACGGCAATCGCCGCACGGGTGTACCCGGTCTGCTTCTTGAGCAGGTCCACGTTCTCGAACAGGTACTCACCAGCGACCACCGCAACGCCCGCAGAGGCGCCGAGGTAGGCCACGTCCATCAGGTCTTCCTGCAGACCGCTGATGCCGAACAGCGCATCCACGTCCTGACCGAAACCGTCAAGTTCCATCATGTCCATGTTGTTTCTCCTGTATTGCTCACGGGGTCCGCCGTGTCGGCTCTGGGAAGCCCAGAAAAGCAAAAGCCCCCAGCGGCAGGAAGACCTGTCGCTGAGGGCTTGTTCACCCTGCTGCGTGGTGCGTTTGTGTCATGACTCATTGGTCAAGACCGCAACCGCGCAGCCGAAAACTATGTCGGGGGGAGATGATGCAGAACTGCTACCCCCGTGTCAACACCCAAGTCATGACTTACTTGCGGCGAGCACAGGCTGCGATGGTCTTGGGGACCAACTCGGCCATACGCGCTTTGTAACCGCTGGCGACCGGCAGCCCGGCGCTGTAGCCGTGAGCCGCCAACATCCCGTACAGCATCTGCGCCTGACCCATGAGCGAAAGCGACTTGGCGCAGGCAGGCACACCGCGAGCGAGGGTCTTGTCGAGCGCACGGAACACAGCGGCGAGCTTGTCCATCTCCACGCCCATTGCTGCTGCGTGCTCTGGGCCGGTCCTACCGAAGCCGCTGAGATTGCCGAATGCCGTGCGTGACATGACTTAACCTGCAATAACGCCGGGGACGCCTGCGTGGCGGAGGAAGCTATCGTACGACGCTCTTGCTTGATTGTACAGGTCGTCGCGTGACCGCTTGTCCGCAAGCGAGTAGTAGTGAGCCTTCATCTTGCCGAAGTAGATGCTCGCCATGGCGATGTCCTTGGTCTTCACCTGACCCGGACGAGTCGCCAGCTCCAACAGCTTGTCGGCGTTCAACTGCAACGCACGCTGGTGGTAGTCTTCGCTGCCGCTCAAGTTCCCAAACGCGCTCATGATCGTGACCTACTTTCGCCCACAGGCACGAATGACAGCCATGGTCTTTTCCACCAAGCGTGCCTCCGTCACCTCCCACGACCGCCACTGAGGCGACGGCACCGGATAGTAGTGCCTCGCCTCGGTGAGCGCCGCGCCGTATGCCACGCCCATCTTGCTCAAGTTGTTGATGGCACGGGAGCAGTTACGCGAGCTGAGTGCCCTGCGCACGTACTCTTCGTTTCGGTCGAAGTCTACCATGGCCTGCCTCATCCGTTCGCCATGCTCAAGAGAGCTGCCGCTGAGATTGCCGAATGCGCTCATTGTTTATCCTCACAAGTACGTTGCTACGATTGAGATTAGCCGACTCAGAAGGCGAAGTCCCTCTTCATCGCCCTTGGCTTCAAGGTGAGCCTTCAGTGCGCTGTAGACCGGGTTGATACTCGCCGCTGCACTCTTGAGGTTACTCAGATTGCCGAACGCGCTCATCGCTTCACCTGTTGGGGCCGCACAGCAGAACGTGCGGGGAGAAGTTTCACTGTCCACCCTCGCGGGGTGTTCTCAAACTCACTGCCTCGACCGCACTGCTGGCACGACAACACCCGGAAGATGCCGACCCCCATCAAGTGTGCCTGCGCGACCACGTTGTTGCAGTTGGGGTTGGCGCACCGGAGCGAGCCCATCACCCCCTGCGAAGTCACGACTGGATCGTTGTCCGTAAGGCCGAGAGACATAGGGTGTTAACTCTCTACCAGTCGTGACTGGACCGCAACAACTTACCGCAGCAGACCCCCAAAGGTGCCCTTGAGTTGGGAAGCGCGACGTTTCTCGTAGACAGAACGTCCCGCTTCGTAAGCAGCAGATGCGCCGCGCTTCCCGTACTCAATGGCCTTCGCACGACCGGCTTCGATGGTGCTGGCGCTGTCCGTCAACAGTTGCGGATTCTTTGCAGCTGCACGGAGCAGCGGCGGCCCCACGACCGCCACTGCTACCACCGCCAATGCACCACCGATGAGCCAGTTCATGGAGCCCTCTCACGGACCTACTTACTTCTTGCCCTTCTTCTTGGCGGGCGCCTTCTTCGCGGCGGCCTTCTTCGCAGCCTTCTTCGCAGCAGGCTTCTTGCGCGGCTTGCGCGGCTTGCTGGTCTTCACCATGAACTTGCTCACGGGACCGCCGCCGTACGCAGGGTTCACCATGAACGGGGCGTTGGCGACCATCTGACGGGCCAGCGTGATGGTGGCCGCCTTCTCACGCGCTGCCGCCAGACGCTTCTGGGCAGCCGCCATGTCCTTCTCGGCCTTCTCAATGGCCTTCTCAGCCATCTTCACCGGACGGTCGCGGGCAGCCTGCTCAGCCGCCAGCTTGCGCTTCGCAGCCAGCGCCTCATCGTTCGCCCGCTGCAGCTCGGCACGCGCCTTGGCGTAGTCATTGGCTGTCGGAGCTGCCTTGCCGCCGAGCTTCTGCGACTTGGCCTCCATGGTCAGCGCCGCCAGCTCGCGCTGCTTCTTGTCGAACTTCACGCGCACGCAAGAACCCGGAACCGCAACGCGGCTCTTGCCCTTGCTGCCCGAGAAGTAGTGCTTGCCGTCGTTGAAGTCAGTCTTGACTCCGACTCCCGCGTTGACCGCCTGCAACAGTGCGCTGGCAGTGACGCGAATGTCCTTGGAGCGTTCACCCTCCTTGCGGCGCTGGCCCGGCATGAGCGGACCCTGCTCCAGCTCAGCCTCGGGCGGAATGCAAACCTCCATGGCGTTGCCGGACGTGTCGCGGCTCGCCAGCGTGTGCGCGTTGCCGATGGCGTTGTCGGGGCTGTGAACGAGCAAGCGGCGACCATCAGAGTAGATGCCGCAGCCGCCGTTCTTCTCACAGTTGCCAGACGCCTCTTCGCCGCGCATGAACGCAGCGACGACACGGCGGGCATCCTTGCTCAGCGATCCCGTCTTCTTCGCAGTCAGACGGCCCAGCCCTCCAAGGGTGTAGCGGCCGTGGTATCCAGAAAAGAAACCCATTTGTGTTGTCTCCTTGAGTCGTGACTTGAAGACTACCGCTTGCTCTTGCGCTTCTTGGTGGGAGCTGTCACACCCGCAGCAAGGCAAATTGGCTTGATGTTGTTGAACTTGCTTTGGGTCATGGCCCGGCAGGCCGCAGCCATGCGCTTCTTCCACGCCGGGTTCACCTTGCGCTTGCCACCGGCCTTTTTGCCACCGGACTTCTTCGCCTTGCGCTTCGTCTTGGTGAAGCACACCGGGACGCGCGCCTCGAACTTCACGAACCGCCCACCGCGCCGCTCACATGCCGCCTTCGTCGTCTGCTTCTTCTTCCGAGCTGCCATGTTACTTCTCCTTTGTATCGGCCAGTCGCCCGACCGTGGTTTCGATGCTGTGGACGCGTTCTTCAAGTCGGGCTTGACGCTCAACCTGTGCCGACGCATGAGCATCGAGCTTCTCAAGCCGCCCGTCAACAGCATCCAGCGAACGCTTAAGGAGGAACCCGACGACGCCGACTAGAATACTGACGCTGGTGGTGATGACCCAGACAGGGAGAACGACGCCGCTGTCTGCGGCGGCTGCGGCAAGTAGAGGTCCGGGTGCCGCCAGCGCGACGGCCCCTCCTGCGATCTCTGCAGTCGTCATTCTCACGTCACCTCGCCCACGCTCGCGGACTCACGACCATGACTGGCCTGCGCTTGTGCTTGATGGTGATGTCCAGAGTTTCGTAGTCCGCCTCGCTCTGTGCTGCGTGTATTGCTTCTTGGAGCGTGTCGAACGTGGCGATGTCGCCGCCAGCGGTCACAAAGTAGTAGTAGTGGTCACGCCAGTCGTCAGAGCCGCCACTGAACAGTCCTTCAACCATTACGTCACCTCGTTTGGCTTCACGATGGAGTAGTCGCGTACACGCGCGATGATTCCGGCAGGCTTACCCGTCTTGGCAACGTCAGCAGCTCCCGGCGCTTCCCAACCGAGCGGCTTGTTCATCGACGCATCGACGGAAATCCACTTGGCGTTCGGGTTGTCGAACGTCGTCGGCGTCAGCAGGTAGATGTGGCTCCACGGTGCCTTACTATCAGGCACGCCGTCGCGGCGCGTCGCCACCACGCGCATACGCACCGGGTGACCAATCGCCATGAGCATGGAGCCGATGGTGATTACGTAGTCGTCGCAGTCACCACCGTGGCTCTTGAGCAGCGTGCGCTCGGGTGCTGTGAACACGTCAGCGAGCATGGCGTCGCGCGTGTATCGGACTGCGAACTTGCTGCTGGGGTTACGAATGGCGTCGAAGATGGCCTTCACTTCACCAAGGCAGTCCTTCTCCTTGACGCACCATTGGCTGCCGTTCGGGTCTGCGCGACCAAAGTTGTCGCACTTCAAGGAGAGAATCTCGACCGTCTTCTCGCGCAGGTCCGGGTGCAGGCTGCCCTTGCGAATCAACTCACCGATCAGACCCACGCGGTCGTCGATGTCGGTCAAGTCATACTGCTTCAGCTTCGGCTTACCGGGCACTCCCGGTGCAGGCATCTTGGTCGGCAGCTTTGCTGACGGCAGCGGCAACACACGACCGGGACGTGTCTGCCCTACACCACGCATCCCGCTTACAGCATCGCCAGCAGCGGCAACAGCGACATTCTTGCCGTTGCCGCTTGCCTTGGCTATTTGCGCCGCAGCGGACAGGATGAACCCGCCTGCGAGCATGAAATATGCGGTGACTTGTAAATTGTGGCCCGGCTCACTCATGCCCCGCACAGTAAGCGGCGCGGCATGAGTGAGGCAAGCACTACAGTCCGACGGTGCCGCTGAGCGCGACAATGGTGGACTGTACCCGCTGTAACCAAATAGCCCTGTCGGCAGGTTTCAACTGCTTCCAGTCTTGTTGCCCGGTCTCGTCTTCGTAGAGCCGTGAGGCTACGTAGTCGATGAGCTGCCGGTTGTTGAGGACCATGTTGAGCGCCACTTTGAGCGTCAACTTGGCGCCTGTCACGGCCAGCGCACCAAGACCGGGTCCCCCTCCGGGTGTTGTTGGTGCGTTGGCCATTAGGGCAGAACCTCGGTCGCTTCAGGGGCTGTATCCACCACAGCGACTGCCGGTGCCTCAGTCACGGTGACGTTCTCAGTCGTGACTGCGAATTCAGCAGCTCGCGCAGCAGCCATCTCCGCCTTGGTGCGCCGCCTGCGGCGCGGCTTCACTTCCGGCTCCTCTGCAGCAAACACCTCTTCGAGTTCCTCGCGGCTCGGTGCGTCGAGGTCGATGTGGTTCTCGTGCGCGTCAGCCACAGCGGCTGCTTCCAGCTCCTCGTCCGACTCGTCCTCATCCTCATCCGACTCGTCTTCGTCAGACTCGTCTTCGTCGTGCTCTTCTTCCTCTTCGTCCTCCTCAGAGGTGACAGCGCGGACGCCGCCCACGCGCACGGTGAGGTCAGGACCTCCCTGCTCGTCCTCCTCCTCCTCTTCGTTCTCTTGGTTGGCCGCCTTGACCTGCTCCATGATGGCCGAGGCGATCTCCTTGCAGCGGTCAGGCACTGCCGTCTCGGCTTCGCCCAGATGCGAAAGCACCTGACGCAGCACGATGGCCAGCTCAGGCGTCTTGCCTGCGCGAATGAGCGCGGTGATGCGCTCACCCGCGTTCTTCAGCTGCGGCACCTGCAAGAGCATGGTCAGCCACTCGTGAGCAGCCACCACCGTTGCCTCATTGCTTTCGGCCGCGACCAGCGCCTTGCTGGCTTGACCGAGCTGCGGGGGCAGCTGCACTTGGGCGGGCTGGGCGGCGCGAGGGGGCAGTGGCGTGCCGTTCTGCGCCGCCTTGACCTGCGCGGTTGCCGTGAGGATGCGCTCCACCGCGTCTGCCAGAGGTGCGGGGTTCTCGATGACCCTGTTCACCAGATTCCCGAGGGCGTTCCCCAGCGAGTTCGTCGGCTTGGAAGCCCCCATCTCCCCGCCGACTACTCCGAAAAGCTCGCGCATCGCCTTGAACTTCTCGACCATCTCGACAATCTCGTCCTTCTGCTTGGACTGAGAGGCAAGCTGGTGCCGCAAGTCAGAAATCTGCTCTTCCAGCGGGGACACGTCGATGTTCACCTGAGCGGGCTGGAACATCTGCTTGGCCTGAGCCATGACTGAGAAGACCTCTCCCAGCCCCATGGGCTGCTGCATGGGCGTGGGCTGCTGCTGCGCCTTGGTCATGTTCGTCACCTCACGGATGACCGAGAGAATGTCGAGCTGGGGCGCGGCAGGCTGCGGAGCCGGAATCGCCTCGAGCCGGTCCATGCGGTCCATCTCACGGTCCTCCAGCCGTGCAGCGAGGTTCTGCACCGTGCCAGCCAGCTGTCCGACCAGCTTCTTGAGGTCGTCCAGCTCGCCGTTGGC
>Ga0194115_10001027_pt1 | contig 37588 bp, 36 predicted proteins | sample TA2MahsurfametaG_3_FD_148656 | JGI IMG/M metagenome (GOLD analysis project Ga0194115, IMG submission 148656) | Freshwater microbial communities from Lake Tanganyika, Tanzania - TA2015002 Mahale S4 surface | ecosystem: Environmental > Aquatic > Freshwater > Lake | place: Tanzania: Lake... | reverse complement strand
CAGGAGATGGCATTCCATCGCTTCGCCACACCCGGTCTTTACCGGACGAGAGCTTTTCAACATATGCGCTAACACCACTTATTGAAATCTTCTTCTCTTCTGTTAACGACCACCGTCCCACTTCAGAACCTGAGGATTGAGCTAGATTCGAAGCACAAAAGAGTGCTACCAGAGCAAGGAGGAGATGCCTGTTGGCAGGTGTTCGACGTCTCATATTTACGGAATCCATCTCTCGGGTTGAGACTGAGGACAAGAGTTTAGCATCTGCGTTCTGGAACGAATGCAATTCTCCAGGATGCGTAGCAAAGAAATCTACTCGTTATGAGGCAACTAAGTACTGATGTTGGTGAGGTCGGCGGTTCGAGCCCGTCACGACGCACTCACGAAAGTTCCCGCGCTGCCCGATCTATAACAATTGGAGACTCTTGAATTCAGAGGCGAGAGTCTTCTTAAGCAGTACCAGCTTGTCCACGATTTTGCCCAGTTGTCCACGATTTTGCCCCCAAAAAGTAACCATTTCATACAAAGTTCTGCATAAAGGTAGAAAAGAAAAAACAAGAACCCAAGCGGGTTGTAACGCCAATTCCTGCAAGATTGGAGAAGAGTCGCCCTATAAGCCGGATTCTGTCGTGAACCATCATCCCTCTAGCAATGTCATTGCTGACATCGTCATGCGGTCTACCCGATAACTCGAGCGAGCAGCTCTCAAACGTTATCTGCGTGACCTTGCTTCCAGTGGGGTTTACCTAGCTACAGGAATTACTTCTTGCACTGGTGGTCTCTTACACCACCGTTTCACCCTTACCTATTATTACTAATAGGCGGTCTATTCTCTGTGGCACTATCCCGCCGGTTTCCCGGGGTGGGCGTTACCCACCACTGTGCTCTGCGAAGTCCGGACTTTCCTCGATGTATTGCTACACCGCGATGGTTCGGGCGACTCTTCGTTTTAAGTTTAGAGCCCTTTTTCTACCTTGTAAATTTTCAGCCATGAGATAAAGCCCCAGGTAACAAGGGGAAGATAGACGGCATAGAGCGTGCCAGTGGGGTAATAGCCATTTGCGAAGGCAAAAGGAACGCCAACGAGATCAACAGCAACCCAGACCAACCAAAATTCGATGTACCCGCGACTCATTCCAAATGTTGCCAGCGCAGTGCCAGTAAATATCCAGGTATCGACAAGCAACCAACTCCCAGTCTCACCGAGCGCTTTGAAAATCTGCATCGAGATTAAGAAGAAAACAAGAACAGCCGGAATAAGAATCATCTTCTCTTTAGTGGTGGTCCAACGTGGTGAGACGGCTGGTCGATTACCTGCGCCACTACGACGATGTTGGGCCCAGCGCGCCCAACCATAAATACTGACGATAATCAGTAAGAGATTACGACTTGCCTGTCCATAGAAGTTTGCATCGTTATCGCTGTAGGCGAAGACCGCTCCCAAGAAAACAGTAAAGAGCATCGCATCGGCGAAGATACCCACTGGCCATGCGGCGACCTTTCGCTTCATGCCCAGATAGGCACTGGTGATTCCAAGTGCGCCACCGAGAACCTCGCGCAACGGAATCGACTTACTACCAAATTGAAGATTGGTCTCAAATAACCATTTAATGAGATTCATAGAATCACGACTACTTTCGAGGATCTTCTAGGTGGAGCGCTGATAACGCATCCGCGTGGATAATTGCTTCAATCTTCTCCGCTGGAATCTTGGGCATAGCTGTCCCTGCCACTACATCATTAACCGCGCGCAGGCGCTCCATCGCATAGTGCGGAGTAGTCACTGGAAAGTCACTACCAAAGAGGAGCTTATGCATCGCACCCCATTCGAAAGCCATAACAAGTGCTTCGTAAGTCATCCACGGCCGAGTGTAAATCGCTGACACATCCGAATAGACATTGGGATGTTTTCGAATAACCGAGACGGTTTCACGTACCCAGGGGTGACCAATATGAGCCATGATGATCTTCAACTCTGGAAAGGCAATAGCAATCTCATCGATGGTGAGCGGATGTGCATTCTTCAGCGGTGCTGGAGCAATGGGAGATGCCCCAATGTGAAAGAGAATAGGAAGACCATCTTTATCTGCTCGCCGATACAACTCAAAAGCCTCTTTGCCTAGCGGATCAAATCTCTGATAATTCGCACCGAGTTTGATGCCCTTTAAACCCAAAGACTTAGCCCGTTCATATTCATCCAAGTAATCAGGCAAATTTGGATCCACGGACATAAACCCAATCCGCGATTTATCCGCAGCCACAAACTCTGCTGTTGAATCATTTATCCGAGTCGCATCACCTGCAGTCCCCACGAATTTCTCTACATCGGGTACATGAATATTGAAAACTATGGAGATATCGGCCGCTTCCATCCCGTTCTGATAATCAGCCCAACTATTTGTCGTCGAAACTGGTCCACCAGAATGCCATCCAGTGAAAACCTTCTTCTCATCCGCTGGAACTTCATGCTGATGAGTAGGGGTGTGAGTATGGACATCGATTATCACGAGCGCCTCCAATAATCTCCCATGCTATCCTCACCCGGACTACAGGAGGAATACATGAGCGCAGACCAAAAACTCGCCAATCTTTCGGCTAAACCGCACGGAAATTACAACATCACCCTCGCCCCAATACGTGAACTCAACAACAGCTTCTACGTTTCAGGTCAGGTCGCACGACGTAACGATCAAATGATCGCAACGGGCCTGGTTGGACGCGAAGTGAATATGGAACTTGCCCAGGAGTGTGCTTGGGTCTGTGCAATCAATGTTCTCGAGAGCGTACAAAAGGCAATCGGTTCACTCGACAAAGTGGAATATGTTGCCCGCTTAGGTATTTATGTTGCAAGCGCCGACAACTTCTCCGACCAACATCTTGTTGGTCACGGTGCCAGCCAAGTAATCCTCGATGTCTTTGGCCCAGAGGTCGGCCTCCACACTCGAACAGCAATCGGCGTGAAATCACTCCCTCTCAACAGCCCAGTAGAGGTAGATGCGATTTTCGTTCTCAAGAAGTAAGAAAGAACTTCCCGATCTCATCTAACGATTCCGGATTGGCCAGTGAGGCAAGGTTGCGCACTGGCCTTCCATTTGCAAGATCTGCAACAGCCACCTCGGCTAACTTCCCATTAAAGGTACGTGGCAAATCGCCCACATAAAAAATTGCACCTGGAACATGTCGCGGTGAAGTCTTCGCGCGAATAACCTGCTTTACCTCATTTGTGAAACTATCCGAAGTATCAGTAGCAACTAAAAAGAGGGCGATCCTCTGATGACCATCCCATGGCTGCGCTACAGCAAGTGCACCTGTCACCTCATTAAGGCCATCGAGTGCGGAATAGATCTCACTGGTACCGATTCGAACTCCCGAAATATTTAGCGTCGCATCAGAGCGGCCATGAATGATGATCCCACCCCGCTCCGTCTTAGAGGTGAGATCACCATGGACCCACACCCCAGGCCAGGTATGAAAGTAAGTCGAGATAAATCGCGAGTTATCGCTATCACCCCAGATTCCAAGGGGCACACTCGGAAATGGTCTCTTGCAGACCAACTCACCCATCTCTTCCGCGCCGAGGGAATTGCCCATCTCATCAAAAACATCAACATCCATACCCAGGAGTGGACCCTGCATCTCACCGGCGTAATACGGTCGAAGTGGATCTGGCCCAGTAAAACTTCCTGCAATATCGGTGCCACCTGAAAATGGTGAGAGGAAAATCCGGCCATCGAACTCATTACTTAACCAGGTTGCAGTACTCGCCGATAAAGGTGAACCTGTCACCATGATTGTGCGAAGCGCAGAGAGATCGCCGACCTCTCGAATAGAGCGACCAGATTCTTTAATAACATCTAATAGTCGAGCCGATAGACCTAAATGCGTAAGTTTTTGAGCGCTAGCAAAATGAAAGAGTCGAAGCACATCAGGATAATTTGGTGAACCATCGAAGAGTACAAGTTCTGCCCCAGTTCCCAAGATAGAAATAGACCAGTTCCACATCATCCAACCCGTCGTGGAATAGAAGCAGACCCGATCACCCGGACGAATATCACAATGTAATTTCTGCTCCATGAGATGCTTGAGCATCACACCACCGGAACGATGCACCAAACCTTTGGGCACCCCGGTGGTTCCTGAAGTGAACAAGACATAAGCAGGTTGATCGAACCCTCTTCGTGTGAGCTGCAGATTATCTCCGTCTTTGAGTGAATTCCATCGATGAACCGATACCGAATCAGGCAGTGCAATCTCACCGTCACCAACAAGAATGAGATGAGTGATGCTCGGAATCTCGTGCAGAACCTTTTCTACAGTTTCACGTCGATCGAATATCTTGCCGTTCCACTGATACTGGGTCGTCGCTATCAAAACCTTCGGTTGCAATTGGCTAAATCGCGAGATGATGGCGGAATCACCAAACTCTGGTGAGGCCCCTGCGACGATTGCTCCAGTCTCGAAACCAGATAATAAGAACGAGAGCACTTCAAAACCAATAGGCAAAATCGAGACAACTCGATCCCCCTCAACCACTCCAGCGCTTTGAAAAAGTTGAACTACTCTCTCGATATTGGAAACTAATTCCTCATGTGTAACGCGGCTTCCGATATCTGTGACGTCCGCCTCAGCAACCACGGTGACGCCACTCTTAGGCGCCAGCAGATTCTCGAGATAACTTACCTTCGCATCCGGAAAAAAGGTCGCCTTCGGAAGCGGATTGGGAAGTAGAGCGCGCTGGCCGCGTTCGCCGATGACGTCGAGGAAATCCCACAATTCACCCCAGAACTCTTCGGGCTTTTCAATCGACCATCGATAGAGCTCAGTAGTGGAATCGCCACCGTGGAACTTCTTAGTCTGTATCAAGAACTTGTACATCGCACTCTCTCCGGGAGAGGTGGGGCTCCACAGAAGAGCCGCTTGGCTCATCGAGCCACCCAACCATTATCGATTCCAAAAGAGGAACCGGTAATCGATTGGGAATTAGGACCACATAAGAAAAGTGCAAGCGCAGCAACTTCTTGAGGTTCAATCAAGCGTTTGATTGCAGCCGGCGCCAACATGAGCTGATCGATGACCTCCGCTTCGCTCAGATCGTTTACTTGCGCTTGATTGGAAATCTGCTTTTCTACCAAAGGGGTGCGAACATATGAAGGTGCGATTGTGTTAGCAGTCACTCCATGTGCTCCACCTTCCAGCGCAATCGCTTTATGAAGGCCCTCTAGCCCATGTTTAGTCGTCACATAAATCGACTTGAAGGGTGATGCCACATGGCCATGGATACTTGAGATGCCGATGATGCGACCCCAACCCGATTTATACATGTGTGGCAAGACTTTCTGAGTGAGATAAAACGGAGTACGTAACATCAGCGAGAGCATGAAATCAGCCTGCTCGAGCGGAAATTCCTCAATCGGTGCGACATGTTGCACGCCAGCATTATTAATAAGGATATCTACCTCAAGATTATTGGGAAAGAAGCGCTCTGGGTCAGAGAGATCTGCAGCGATTGTTGTGACTTGACCCGATGCCAACTTGGCCAGCGCTATTTCATCGCGATCAACTGCGATGATCTTCGCCCCCGCCACCGCAAACTCCTCAACGCAGGCCTTACCAATTCCCGAACCTGCGCCTGTGATGAGTGCGGTCTTTCCAATGAGAGAAGTTCCTGGCATAACCTGATTCTAACTAGAGGAGTATCGCAACGGAACCGAGGATTATCGTTGTTATATAGAGCCTTTGCATCAAGCCATGGTGCATTGAGATTGCGGCGCTGGCGCCAAAACGCTTGTGATTGAAGGTGCCCATGATGGTTGCAATGACGGGATAGGTCGAGAATCCGCCAGTGAGACCAGGCCCAAGCGTCCGCGAAAATTCGGAGAGAACGAAAACTAGGGCAATCACCAGAACTATACGGAGGTAGAACTCCCATCGTGGCGATGAGAGCGGCGTTGTGATTGGTTCATATTGTGGCCAGAACTTGTTCACCAGAAAGAGCGCGCTTATCAACGTAACGAAAGTCAACCAGAGTGGTACCTGCAACAGGCTCACCAAGTACACCGAACCGATATAGATAACTGATGCAGTTGCAATCGATAGATACCAAGGTGCGCGAAGGGCCACTAATGCATAACTCCATGCAAATGCGATAAGTGAGAGTTGCCCAAGAAGCGCTCCATGAGCGGTGTCACCGGCAAATGCCGCACCTTCTTGGAGGAAGATGATGAAGATGATTGGCCCAGTCACCAAAGGCCAACCCATAAACCTGCCGCCTGCCCCTGCGCTCTCTCGAGTTTGCAAACGGGTGACAATCAGCATTAATAGTGGCGAGAGAAAAATCTTCAGCGCCAGTAGCACGCCTTCATTCACTGTTATGCACTGTTATTCAAAACCTCGGTGATGTCCCACCCCAACCGTAATAATCACGTGATCGAACTCGGTAATCTGAAAAATGCGTCAGCGGAGTGCAAAGCCACGGCACGGAGATATCGACCGCTGCACCTTCAAGCTTCTCGTCATTGATTTCTGTGACGGTGACTCTGACTATCTTGTGGCTTCCCATTTCCGCTCCCATTCTTTCTGGCTGTCTTAGCCTTTTTACCCCTGTTGCCTTCAGATATTTACATATTTTTTCGCGAGATATCTACTTTTTCACCACGCTCTGATGATCTCTTGCAACCATCGAGGATATCCACTGTCTTCGCACCCAACTCACCTGATGCAACTACATCGGTGATTCCTAATGCGGTCGTAATAAGCGATGAAGATGGACCTTTGATGGGGTTAGCATCCTCAGTAGTAAGTTGTGGATGCACTTTGATCTCTTCACCTTTACGTTGCGAGATGAGAGTGCCGGATCGAGTATCGAGTTGGAAGAAGCCTTCCTCGCCAATCACTCGGTACTCCTCCATTCGATAGTTGTGGTCAACCATCAAGCCAGAGGAGGATACGGTGCAGATATATTGCGACTCATCGCTAAAAATGAGCGAATTAGATTGATCGACTTCACCGGAAGTATCGAGATTGCCCTTGACTGATTTCGCCTCGACATCCAACATGAAAAGCAGGGTTGAGACCGGGTGAGTTGTCTGGGTATAGAGCTGACCGCCTCCGCTGCTCTTGGCTGAGTAGGTCGTCGCGCGAGATATAAAAGGTGCGCCTTCTTCGGCCTGAATCTCGACATTACCTCGATAGAGCGGGGCGATGTTGCCAGTAAATAACCCAGTAGCAAATCGCACGGCACCTATATATCCGGTGACAATCTTCTGACGCACCTCTTGCACGTGAGACGAGTGCGGAAAGGTATATCCCATATGAAGATTGCGCTTCTTCGACCCCGCCAAAGCAACCAACTCCCATGCTTCGGCGGGGTCGAGCGTCATAGGTTTTTCAATAAGAACATCTGCACCAGCGTCGAGCGCAGCTTTGGCAGGCGCAAAGTGCGCGTTATGTGGCGTAGCCACAAGTACTGCATCTAGGTCCTGCTTCAACAACTCTTCGTACGAAGATGTTGCCATCGAAGCGCCAAAGAGTTCCTTCGCCTTATTCGCCCGATCGATATCTGCATCACAAATGCCGATAAGTTCAGCATGTGTATGTGCCGCGATATTTGGCAGGTGCACCCGCGCAGCCCACCATCCGGCGCCGATCACACCTATACGCGCTTTTCTACTCATCTATTTGCACTCCTCAAGAATCGAATCGAATTCGATGAGCGCCAATAGAAAATCGAGTTCTTCGCGAGTGCCCGAGCGTAAATCAGAGCTAGGCATGCGCAAGTTAAAACTACTCAAGACCTTTCGTTTCGTAAGTATGTACTTCTGAACGAAGAGGAAAGTCGCCATATCTCGATTGCTAAAGAGGAGCAGTGGCAGAATCTTGTTGAAGAGTTTGCGAGCTCGCACTTCATCTTTATTGTGAATCAACTCGATGATGGTTCGGAAAATCTCCGGAAAAGCTGGTCCGGGCATAGTGCCGATACTGCCATTCTTGATCTCTTCGATGATTTCGATGCCACCAAGTCCTCCGATTATTGCCAGATCTTCTGCTTTCTTACTCTTTGCCCTCTTGCTCACTTCCATAACTTTGAGCGATGGCGCCGGAGGCTCGATCTTCAATGATTTGATGTGAGCGCTCGAGTCGACAAGAGATAACAGTGAATCTGCAGAGACCTGGACGCCAGTGTTCTGTGGTGCATCCTGATAGATCATCCGCACTCCGACTTTAGCATCGAGCTCAAGCAGAGTGTCAATCAACTTTGATTGATTCGCTTGTGCCCACATTCCGTGCGGCCGGACCATAACCATCTCAATTCCAGTCTCCTTGAGCTTAAGCAACTTCTCCTCAGCTGCGAACGAACTGGTCATCTCGAGATTTCCCACGATATGTAGAGCTCCCGCGCTGGCCTTGACTGCTTGACGTAAGACTTCGAGAAGTTCGACATCACCGAGTGTGTAGACCTCGCTGCCGTAACCAAAACCAACCCACTGGATCTTCTGCGCCACCATGAACTCGATTTGCGAGCGAAGCCCAACAAAATCAATTTGCCCATCTTCACTAAAGGGCATTACTGCGATTGGCACCACACCATCGATCGGCTTCACACCCATTTCAATATGCTCTCTCTCTGATAAGTCGCCACTACATGTTTTGTATTGTGTGATTCTTAAACGCTATTCGACGTAAAAGACCAATTGCATATTTCGTTTGGTGCCCAAGTCATCCGAGATCTTGTCGGCAGCAAGTGGGCGCATAGATTCCTCCCAATCAATCTGCAATTGGGTAGGAAGGTTGCTTTGATCCATGAGCGCTGGAATGTTCTCGTGCTCGAAGTATCCGAAAACTTCGTTGTCATCGAGGAATATCGAGTAGTTCGTTACGCCCTGCTCCTTGATGAAATCAAGTAGTTCAGGCCAGATTGTGTTATGGCGGTGAATGTATTCATCAATCTGTGTGGGATCCAGTTTTCGACGCCACATGGTGCGAGTCTTTGCTGCCTTCTTTACATCCTCTTCCATACTCATCGCTTAGCTCCTCTCCAAGAGAATTTTCTCTACTGCACTCTCTTTTAGTTTGTATCCCAGACCTGGTTCGGTGCTCAGCGAAATATGTCCACCCTTTTGCACGGGGTTACCCTCATAGATATCCCAGAAGTGAGTGTTCGCTCCATCCCAAACATTCGGGAAATACTCGGTGAAGGGGGTGTTGATCTGGGAGAAGACCAGATGGAGGTTATGCAGGTCATTGCCATGCGGGACCACGGGGAGATCTTTGGCAGCAGCCATCGCCCAGATCTTTCGGGCTTCGGTGATACCACCGACGCGATTGACATCCGGTTGCAGGATGTGCGCTGCCTTCTTATCGATGATCTCTTGGAAGTCCCACCGGGTATAGGAGTGCTCGCCATGGGAGATCTGCGTCTGCGAGAGCGCGCAGAGCCTGCTATAGCCATCGACATCATGGGGCATCAGCGCCTCTTCGATCCACTTCAAACCATAGGGACGTAGTTCGCGCTCCATCTTGATCGCATACTCCAGATCCCATCCCATATAGGCATCAGCAGCTACTTCGATCTCATCCCCGACTGCCTCGCGCACTGCTTTGATGAGCGCGATGTTGCCCTTCATTCCCTTAACGCCATCGGCTGGGCCAAAGCCAAAACGTTGCTTGAGCATCGTGAAGCCCTCTTTGACATACCCGCGCGCCTCATCGGCAAGTTGGTCGAGATCTTTGAGCGCATAGAGGCGCGAGGCATAGACCTGGACCTGCTCCTTGGAACGACCGCCCAAGAGGTCATAGACCGGAACTCCCAGAGCCTTGCCCATGATGTCCCAGAGAGCGATGTCGATACCGCTGATGGCCGAGATCGCTACGCCACGGCGACCAAAGCGCGCACTGGAGCGATACATCTTCGACCAGAGCAATTCGACCTTGAAGGGATCCTCACCCAGGATCAAGGGAGCAAAGTGCTGGTCAATCACGGCCTTGATTCCAGCATTGGCTGTTCCGCATGAACCCACGCCCACGATGCCGGTATCGGTCTCGATCTCGACAATGACGAGTGAATGTCGTCCGAAGTAATCTGGGATGCGATCTCTGAAGTCCGGAAAGACAGATGCTGGCGTGCACAACCACGGAGACTCTTTGCGATTGGAATTCTCGACTTTGCCATCTCCGAGTTCTCTGACCGTAATTCTCTTGACTTTATGTGTTGACATTTTCACCCCACGGAAAATCGTTTCTACACCAAATTGCTACCTTACAACAGGCTACAGCTCCTGAATAGCCTTACTTTTTCGGATTTCCGTCAATTGTCTTTACTTACTCTAATTTCTCTATTCACTCTCACCAGCTATTCAGCTTCGGTGATGACCAACTTCGCTGAACGAGCGTAAAATTCGCAAACCATCGCGGTGCCAGACCGAGAGCGTAGTGATGCTGCACGGATCGATATCGACATGGAAAGCAGCATGGCTAGGCGCTGAGAGAGTCAAGCGGACTATCTGTCGTATCACCACGTTATGTGTGACAACACAAATCTTCTTCTCAGGATAGGCAGCAACGAGCGCATCAATAGCGGGATCAATTCGCTCCCCTACTTGGTCGTAGGACTCGCCTCCTGGAGGGGCGAATGATGTTGAAGAGAGCCACTCTCTCGCATCGTCAGGGAATTGGTTTTTGACATCCTCGAAGGTCAATCCATCCCATTTTCCAAAGGCAATCTCGATCCACGAACCATCCTCAATGATAGATAGCCCGGTGGTATTACTAATCGCAGCAGCCGTCTGCATGGTGCGCGTTAATGGCGATGAAATCAACACATCAGGCTTGATCTTTGACATCTCGCGCGCAACATTCTGAGCCTGTTGTAGCCCAAGTGCGTTAAGAGCCGGATCATTTCCATCTCCGCCTGAGAATCTTCGGTTGGGAGTGAAGTCCGTGGTGCCATGGCGGACGAAATAGATTGTTGTGGCCTTCTCTGTTCCGGTTAGGCGCTCGGTAAGAAAATTAATCTGCTTCTTTGGCCCAGTACTTTCAATGGGAAGGCCATCGAGAGCTTTGTTGGCAAGGGCATCAGCATGCGAATTCTGATCTCGGGGAATCCATTCATAAGTAATAAGGGCTCGGTCATGGATATCTCGCGCCTTGAGTGCGAGTTCGCGCATATCAGGATGTTTGATCTGCCAGCGGCCAGACATTTGCTCGATGACAAGTTTGCTATCCATCCGCACAGTTATTTCGGCAGTGGGATCTATCTCATGTGCTGCTGCAAGACCCGCAACCAATCCGCTGTACTCAGCGACATTGTTCGTCGCTACACCAATAGTCTCGGCAATCTCTCGGAGTAATTCGCCAGTTTTCCCATCGCGTACAACCGCCCCAAAACCGGCAGCTCCTGGGTTGCCACGAGATCCGCCATCGGCCTCAATGATGAGAAAGCGAGCCATTAGAGGCCGGAATTCGCAGTGCGAATGAGGATTCGTCGACACTCTTCGCACCGAATCACTTCATCTAGAGCGGTGGAGCCAAAACGCGCTGCATCTGCCGCAGTGAGGTCAAGTTGGCACCCAGTGCATCTACGTCGAATGATTTCAGCAGCACCTATTCCACCCTTATCGCTACGGATTTTTTCGTAGAGTTTTATCAACTCGCCATCGATAGTGGCGCTGATGTCGGCGCGATCACCCTGCAACTTCGCAAGCTCCCGCTTTATTTCATCTAATTTCTCGTTTGCAACAACCTCGAGCGAAACTTTCTCTCCGGTCTTGCCAGTTATTTCTTCGGCGAGCGCGGCAATTTTGCCGCTCACCTCATCAAGTCGAACCATTACCTCTAACTCGACCTCTTCTAACTCAGCAATTCTTCGCTCCAAGGTAGCCACTTCATGCTGAAGGTTCTCAAGGTCTTTTGGGCTTCCTGTTCCTGAGGCTAGCCGAGCCTCATCCTTCTTCTTCCTGTTACGGACTTGTTCGACATCCTCTTCTGCCTTTGCCAATTCACGTTTGATATCGCCTTCATCAACTGCAAGGTGGTTCTGCTCAGAGGAAAGTTTGGATAGCTGGCTCTCTAAACGAGAGATCTCTACTAATTCAGCAAGGCTCTTCTTTCGATGCTCTGCTTGCAGGATCTGGGTATCGATCCTCTGTAACTCGAGGAGTCGCTCTTGATCGATGGCAGTCGCCCTCATCGCACCCGCCACGGGTCGGTAGAAATCTCCGATATTTTCATCTCGGGGCGAGCGTACCCGCCCTGCTCTAAGTCTTCGGCCAGCAGCTGGGCGGCCTGCGCCAACCATGGCCATTCGGTAGCGAAGTGGCCCGCATCAATAAGAACTGGCGCCCCTGCGGCCAACGCCTCGTTGACTCGATGATGCTTCAAATCAGAGGTGAGGTAGGCATCGACATCCAATTGCTGGAGGATTTCGAGTCGATCAGCGCCTGAGCCACCACAGAGCGCCACGCGTTTGATTAATTGCTCCGGATCTCCGGTGGCGCGAACGCCATTGACACCAACAGGAAGGCATCGGGAAATATGTTCGACAAATTTGGCGAGCCGAACAGGTCGAACTACCTCCCCGATACGCCCTAAACCTTCAGGCATCGAGATGAGATTGATAAGACCAAGCGCCTGGCCAAGGGCATCATTGACTCCAGGGTCGGCGATATCTGCATTGGTATGGGCAATAAGGAGGGTTATTCCCGCGTTTTTTAACTTCTCTGCAAGTTCACTTTTCCACGGCGCGATTTCCTTTGGTTCTTCCCCAGGAAGGGGCTCGACCAATTCAAAGAGAAAGAGTGGATGGTGGGCGATGAAAAAATCTGCACCCCAGGCGAGTGCTTCATCGACGGTATCTGGCAGAACATCTACGGCGAAATAAATTTTCTTCGCTGCCTTACTCAAATCACCGAATTCGACCCCGACTCGATCCCACGCTTGAGCGCTCTCGGGAGGATAACGGCGATAGAGGATCTCGACTATTTCCTGGGCGCTCGCCGTTCTCACCCCATAAGTCTACTGGCTTGGTGTTGGGACAGGTTAGACCTCATTTTTTACCTGACTCCTATTCCATGTAACTCACTTGTAAACTCACCTTGTGGGTCTAACTGCGATTCGTAAGACGTTAAAGGTGGGTGCCTGCGTTTTCGGAGTATCCGCAATTTTCCTGATTGCTCTACCTGGAATGTTCCTTGATCTGTTAGGTATGCAATCAGGTGCTCAACTCCAATGGTCGATGCGGATGATTGGAATAACTGTCTTTGCACTCGCTGGGAACATGTGGAACAACTCTAAGCAAGAGAATGAAGAACGTGTTATTTACGTTGCACGAATCATGTGCGTTAGCGCAGCAGCTCTTGGACTTTTGACATTACTGATTCCGGTTGAACTAACCTGGTTTGGTTACCTCTATGCAGCTATCGGTTTCGGATTTTCCCTGAGCTATCTAGTTAACCTTGCGCGAGTCTCACGCAGGTAGATTCTCTGGGTTAGGAATACCTTCGACCTGAGAGATCTCGCTAAATTTGATAAGTTTCTGCCCTCACTAGAGAGCATAAGTTGAGGAGAAACTATGAGCGTAGAAGCAGGCAAATGCCCAGTCCCCCACGGTTCGTTAACTTCACAGGGCGCCGCCCAAGAGAAGTGGTGGCCCAACTCCCTCAACCTTGAGATCTTGCATCAACATGACACCAAAATCAATCCGTTGGGAGAGAACTTCAACTACCGTGAAGAGTTGAAGAAGTTAGATGTTGCAGCGCTCAAAAAAGATCTCCACGACCTCATGACCGATAGTCAATCATGGTGGCCGGCGGATTGGGGTCACTACGGCGGACTCTTTATTCGGATGGCTTGGCACTCTGCGGGCTCCTATCGAACTGCAGATGGTCGCGGTGGTGCAGGGTCGGGAACGCTTCGCTTTGCACCTCTTAATTCCTGGCCGGATAACACCAACCTCGATAAAGCGCGACGATTGCTCTGGCCGATTAAGAAGAAGTATGGAAATACAATCAGTTGGGCTGACTTGATGATTCTTGCCGGCAACGTGGCATACGAATCGATGGGATTAAAGACTTTTGGTTTTGGATTTGGGCGCGAAGATGTATGGGCGCCGGAGATTGATACCTACTGGGGTTCAGAGAAGGAGTGGCTGGAGCCAAGTGATAGTCGTTATGGCGACCTCAATGATGCAAGCACGATGGAGAATCCACTCGCTGCTGTGCAGATGGGTTTGATTTATGTGAACCCTGAGGGAGTTAATGGAGTCTCTGATCCCCTTCGCACCGCAGCGCACGTCCGCGAGACCTTCGCGCGGATGGCGATGAATGATGAAGAGACCGTTGCACTTACTGCCGGCGGGCACACTGTTGGTAAAGCCCATGGAAATGGAAAGGCAACAAACCTCGGGCCAGAACCAGAGGCAGCAGATATCTCTGAGCAAGGCCTTGGTTGGAATAACCATGCATCACGCGGAGTTGGTCGTAACACTGTCACTAGTGGCATCGAAGGTGCATGGACTACCCATCCAACAAAGTGGGACAACGGTTACTTCGATCTGCTTTTCAAGTACGAGTGGAAGCTCACTAAATCTCCAGCGGGTGCAAATCAGTGGGAGCCGGTGAATATCGCAGAAGAAGACAAGCCTGTAGATGTCGAAGATCCTTCGATTCGCTACAACCCGATGATGACTGATGCGGATATGGCGATGATTAAAGACCCGATCTACCGCGCAATCTCAGAGCGATTCCATAAAGATCCTGCTTATTTCAGTGATGTCTTTGCACGCGCCTGGTTCAAGTTAACCCACCGCGATATGGGGCCGAAGGTCCGTTACTTCGGGCCAGAGGTTCCGAAGGAAGATTTAATCTGGCAAGACCCAGTGCCACACGGCAATGCACAATATGATGTTGCTGCAGTGAAAGCGAAAATTGCTGCATCGGGATTGACTATCAGTGAGATGGTGGCGACTGCGTGGGATAGCGCGCGCACTTTCCGAACTTCAGATAAACGCGGTGGTGCTAACGGAGCGCGCATCCGACTTGAACCGCAGCGAAGTTGGGTGGGCAATGAACCAGAGCGCTTGAAGAAAGTTCTCGGGGTGCTCGAGCCAATCGCAAAAGAGGCTGGGGCGAGCATTGCTGACGTCATCGTCCTTGCGGGAAATGTCGGCGTCGAAATGGCAGCGAAAGCGGCGGGCATAGATATCGCGGTTCCCTTCGCACCTGGGCGTGGTGATGCAACTCAGGAGCAGACTGATGCAGAATCTTTTGCGCCTTTGGAACCGCTACACGATGGCTTCCGTAATTGGCAGAAAGATAGCTACGTTGTTGAACCAGAAGAGTTACTCCTCGATCGCGCGCAGTTGATGGGATTGACCGCTCCTGAGATGACAGTGCTCATTGGCGGTATGCGTGTTATCGGAACAAACCATGGTGGCTCCAAGCATGGAGTCTTCACTGACAAAGTAGGAGCGCTAACAAACGACTTCTTCGTCAATCTCACCGATATGGGATTTATTTGGGAACCAAGAGGCGAGAACTTCTACAACATCCGCAATCGTGAAACTGGCGAAGTCAAGTTCACAGCAACCCGAGCTGACTTAGTCTTCGGATCAAACTCCATTTTGCGTTCCTATGCTGAGGTTTATGCGCAGGACGATAACAAGAGGAAGTTTGTTGAGGATTTCGTTACCGCATGGAACAAGGTGATGAATTCTGACAGGTTCGACTTAGCGTAAAAACGGCTGTTGATTGCACTCTAGATTCCCAAACCTTGTTATGGCAAATGGTGAAATCACTGTTGCAGGCGTAAGTTTAAAGAATCTAGGGTGCGATAATCGAGGGTGTTACGTATCCTTGGGGCGGTAAGTGAGTAGAACTACCGACTTTTGAGAGAACCTGTGGGCGGTGAGGGTTTCCCTCCGCTTTTTTCGGGTGCTTCTCCGACTTTTGGATTGTCGGGTCATAATCAGTTAACTTACACGAGAAATATGAAGTAGGAAAGCGTTAATTCCTATATCTACCTATTTATAAAGTACTCAGATAATATTGAATTGTGAAAAAGCGTCTAATTGCCTTACTAGTGATCACACCACTTCTGCTTTCATCTCAAGCGTCTACCTCTCATGCCTCAGCTAAGGCGGGGGCAAAGTGCTCAAAGGTGGGAAGTAAATCAGTAGTTGGCACAAAAACATTTACCTGCATAAAGTCTGGTAATAAATTAATTTGGAATAAGGGTGTTACTTCAAAAAATCCTCAAGGGTCGAATCCAAGCCAATCACCAAAGAAGACGTCGACAACGACCCTGGGATCTGCCGAGCAGTTAATAGCTTATGAAAATATGAAAAAGTCCATGATTCCTAAATCAGCTGGGCAGTTATTTCGATTTCATTACTCGCCTAACGCAGTTCAAAGTTATATTAAATTTTTAGAATCTGATTTGCCTTCTGCTATGTCATATTGGACCAGCGTATACACTAATAAAGAACTTTTTAACGTATTTTATGGGACCGAACTTGATCTTGATTGGTTGATAGAAGCCTGGCGTCCATACGGTTTTGATAGTAACAAAGGTTTTGCAGAAGACTTTCGTGGAAGAATAAAGCGAGAAGGAACCAGATTAAATGCTGGTGCCGTTCCCTCACAATCGGATTCGAGCCACTTATCAATTTTGAGGCATTCTTCTTTGCCGACAACTCCCAATACTTTTATTCCACATGAAAATGTTCACATTGTTCAGCAGTTTTTGACAAAAAATAAAACTGGTGAGATGCCTTGCTGGCTTCGCGAAGGAAGTGCAGATTTGTTTGGATTTTTTATATCTAATGAAATGTATGGTGGCGGTGATTGGTATAACGGGGGTAAGCAGAACGCTATGAACACTTATCTTAGGGGAACAAGCGGGATTGAGCTTAGAAACTTTAATAAGGATGAGTGGTTTACACATTTAAAGTCTCTGGAAGGTAACTTCAGCGGTAATTGTGAATACACCCGCGGTTTTGCTTACGGAAGCGGCCTACTTTTATCCGAGTTATTAATGGCTGAGGGTGGGTTCGACAAAATGATGGAATTCTGGCGTGCATTCTCACTTGAAGAAGATTGGCGAAAATCTTTTAAAAATATATACGGGGTAGAAATTGATATCTGGTACAAAACCAAAGGTGTTCCTTATTTAATGCAGGAGTACGTTCGTATTAAAAAGTATTAATTTATCTATCTTGAATACAAAAGTGGGCGGTGAGGGTTTCGAACCCCCGACATCCTCGGTGTAAGCGAGGCGCTCTACCGCTGAGCTAACCACCCAGTGAAGCAACGAGCAGAAGTCTAACCTATAAAAACTCGCCTGAAACTAGAGCTTTGCAAGGGCTGCCTTGTATGCAGCAATATCGCGAGCCTCTCCCGGGCCATTCAAAACACTCCACGCGACCTTGCCGCTCTTATCGATGATGAAGGTGCCACGTGATGCCATACCACGCTCTGGCATAAAGACTCCATATGCCTTGGCAACATCACCATGTGGCCAGAAATCTGCAAGGAGTGAGAACTTGTAACCCTCATGTTCTGCAAATGCTTTGAGACTGAACATTGGATCGCATGAGATGGCAAGCAACTCGACGTTATCGTTCTGGAATGCAGCGAGATCATCGCGGAGCGAGCAGAGTTCACCAGTGCAGATACCAGAGAATGCAAAAGGATAAAAAATCACGACAACATTCTTCTTACCTCTGAAGGATGCGAGTGCAACCTTCTCGCCATGTTGATTAGTGAGTTCAAACTCTGGGGCCATCGTTCCAACTGCAGGTGCCGACATGATTTCTCCTTTGTTTCTCTTTATTTCTGCTATCTCAAGTAGGTAAGTATGTAGGGTTTTATCGCCGTCCGCCTTTTGGAGCAGTCAACTTCGTCGCGCTCCAATCCGTGCATGCGGCAAATGTAGAAGTCTGCGCAAGCCCAGCAGTCTGCGCACTCTCTTGAATATCGCTCGGCTCAACATGGCCAGCCCGACCCATCTTCGGCGTGAACAACCAAATCACACCATGGGCATCGAGAAAGGTAAGCGAGTCCACTAAACCATCAACGAGATCGCCATCATCTTCGCGCCACCAGAGGAGAACGAGATCAACAACCTCTTGTGCACCATCGCCCACTGGCTCACTACCAGCGGCGGTAAAAATCTCACTCCTGAGAGCCTCATCAGCGTCTGCACGCTTTCCACTCTCCAGGATCACATCTCCCGGCTTTATCCCTAACCGGGCAGCCATTCCTATGCTGCTCACTCACTTCCCTTCCTACACACCCTCACAACACTCCAGCCAACCCTTGACCAGAGAACCAGCCTTAATCCCACTACCAAAGCGGGAGGTTGGCAAGAGGGGGCGAGCACCGCTCGATTATGAACCTGGAGGGTTAAGGGGGGAAGATAAGGGCCTACAGGGAAGGCCATACTCGACCAGAGCAGGGAGGGACATGTCTCGGGAGCTCCCCAAAGACACTGACATCCAGTTGATAGATCAACTGGTCGATAGCGACCCTGAAGAGACTGCCGAATGGCACCAATCCCTCGATGCCGCACTCAAGAGCGATGGCCCAGAGCGTGTGCGCTACCTCTTATTAAGTATGTTGCAACGCGCCCGCGAAAATGGCGTCGGCGTCGCATCACTTCGCACCACTGATTACATCAACACCATCCCACCAGATCGCGAACCCGAGTTCCCTGGTGATGAATATCTAGAACGTCGCATCCGCGCATACATCCGATGGAACGCTGCCATCACCGTCCATCGCGCACAACGCCCTGGCGTTGGAGTCGGTGGACACATCTCAACCTACGCATCATCAGCATCACTCTATGAAGTCGGCTTCAACCACTTCTTCCGCGGCCCCGAACATCCCGGTGGCGGAGATCAAGTCTTCTTCCAAGGCCATGCATCCCCTGGTGTCTACGGTCGCGCATTTGTCGAAGGACGATTAACCGAACAACAGATGGATGGATTCCGTCAGGAACTCTCACACGTAGGTGGTGGACTCTCGTCATATCCACATCCACGTCTGATGCCAGAGTTCTGGCAATTCCCCACCGTCTCGATGGGACTTGGCCCACTCAATGCAATCTATCAAGCGCGATTTAATCGTTACTTACATAACCGCGGCATCAAAGATACAAGTGAACAACGGGTCTGGGCATTCCTGGGCGATGGTGAGATTGACGAACCAGAGAGCATCAGCGCACTCTCCCTCGCCGCACGCGAGCAACTTGATAATTTAACGTTTGTCGTTAATTGCAACTTGCAACGCCTCGATGGCCCAGTGCGCGGTAATGGCAAGATCATTCAAGAGTTGGAATCACTCTTTGGCGGCGCAGGGTGGAATGTCATCAAAGTGGTCTGGGGTCGAGAGTGGGATGAACTCCTCGCCCAAGATCGCGAAGGCGCACTCGTCAACATCATGAACACCACACTCGATGGTGACTTCCAAACTTACAAAGCAGAAGATGGTGGATTTATCCGCCAACACTTCTTCGGAAAAGATCCACGCACCTCTGCAATGGTCGCCAACTGGAGCGATGAGAAGATCTGGAATCTCAAACGAGGTGGCCACGACTATCGCAAGCTCTATGCCGCATACCAAGCAGCAACTACGCACACTGGACAACCCACAGTCATCCTCGCAAAGACCATCAAGGGCTGGACGCTCGGCTCCCACTTCGAAGGGCGCAACGCCACTCACCAGATGAAGAAGATGACCGCCGAAGATTTAAAGGAGTTCCGCGATCGCCTACTCCTACCAATAAAAGATGAAGAGCTAGATCCCTACCTACCTCCCTATCTCTCCTTCCCGAAAGATGCACCCGAGCATAAGTACCTCATGGAGCGAAGACGCGCCCTCGGTGGCTTCATTCCCTCACGTCGCGCAACCTCGCGCCCACTCCCAGCCCCGGCAGAATCTGCCTTCGAGAGCGCCAAGCGTGGCTCAGGCCACCAGGCAGTCGCCACCACGATGGCCTTCGTCCGCCTTCTCAAAGATCTCGCTAAGGACCCAGGCATCGGCCCACGAATCGTCCCGATCATCCCCGACGAAGCGCGCACCTTCGGAATGGATTCACTCTTTCCCACGATGAAGATCTACTCACCGCACGGGCAGAAGTACACCGCTGTCGATCGCGAGCTGATGCTCTCCTATAAGGAATCAACAACAGGCGTGATTCTCCACGAAGGAATCAACGAAGCCGGATCGGTGGCATCGTTTACTGCAGTAGGAAGTTCCTACTCCACTCATAACGAACCAATGATTCCTATTTACATCTTCTACTCGATGTTTGGATTCCAACGTACCGGTGATTCATTCTGGGCAGCAGCCGATCAACTTGTGCGAGGCTTTGTCTTGGGCGCAACCGCAGGACGGACCACACTCAACGGCGAAGGTCTCCAGCACGAAGATGGTCACTCGCATCTACTTGCATCAACAAATCCTGCAGTCATCGCATATGACCCAGCATTCGCATACGAAGTCGGTCACATCATCAAAGATGGCATCAAGCGCATGTATGGCGAGAATAGTGAGAACATCTATTACTACCTCACCGTCTACAACGAGCCCTATGTACAACCTGCAGAGCCAGAGAAACTTGATGTCGAGGGCTTACTCAAAGGTATCTATCACCTCAAAGCAGGAGTAGAAGGTGTAGAGGGCGCCGAACCAGACGCACAGAAAGCGCAGATCCTGGCCTCGGGAGTTGCTGTTAACTGGGCGCTCAAGGCGCAAGAGCTCTTGCTCACTGACTGGAAGGTCAGTGCCGACATCTGGTCAGTGACCTCATGGAATGAACTCCGCCGCGATGGTTTAGCGGTAGATCGCCACAACATGATGCACCCCAATAATCTTGAGAAAGCGTATGTAGCCCAGAAACTTGAGGGAACGAGCGGCCCAATAGTGGCCGTCAGTGATTTCATGCGAAGCGTTCAGGATCAAATCGCACCATGGCTCGGCGCTCGCTTCTCCTCACTCGGCACCGATGGCTTCGGACTCTCCGACACTCGCGGAGCGCTCCGCCGTCACTTCCGCGTCGATGCAGAATCGATTGTCGTAGCTACGCTGGCACGACTTGCTCTCGAAGGAAAGATTGCAGCCGCTGTCGTTGAGCAAGCAATCGACAAATATACGTTACATGATGTTTCTGCCGCAGATCCAGGAAATACCGAGGGTTCAGGCTAGATAGATAAAGTTTTAATTGACGCTCGCACGTCTTAAGAAGTACCCAACGAACATCAACATGATGCAGGGAATCAACATCGCAATCGGTAACCCAAAGATTCCGGCTGCAATCGCTACGACGTTCTTCACCACAAAGACCGAGAGGTTCTGAAAGAGCGCCAATTGCGAGATTACCGCGCTCGTTCCTAGATCGCTCCGCTCAATCCCGCGCAGGTTGAATACCGCCCACATAAAGGAGAGGCCGTATCCCCCACCGGCAAATCCAATACCGCAGACCACTAATCCAAGAATCGGTGCGGAGCCGGCAACCACTTTGCCGAAGATGATTCCAAGGCCCATAGATAAGCCGCCAGCAATTCCAAAAACTGTAACCAGCTTCTCTAAGTTATATCTTTTCTCGAGTTTGCTGAAATTAAAGCGCCCCAGAATCATCGCAAAGATGAAGATGAAGTAGGGAACCACGCTGAGCGAAGCATCAAGGCCTAACTCTTCACGTCCATAGATCGATGACCAGTCAGCAGTAACGAACTCCAAGATGCTCCCAAAGAGAAGTCCGAACGCGACTATCCAATCTACTTTCAGGGTCGTGAAGAACTTGGCGAGAACGAAGGCATCCTTCTCAGCCTCCTGCGGATTCTTACCCAAGAAGATTGGTGAGAGTTTCCGAATAATAATCAAGGTAACTACAGTGACAATCGCGCTGAGTGCAGTTACATGAATTTCTATGGAAAGCAATTTCGCGACGAGAATAGAAATCACAGAGGTGAGCAGAGCACCGATTGACCAAACCCCAGACATCCGAGAGGCAAATCCATTTTGCAGCCGCTCCTGCATCCACATTGTCTGCGTCGTGATGGAGACGTGGAATCCTGAGATAGCGGCAGCGATAAAAATATTGAAGAACATGAAAAAGACTGGACTGGTAATCCACGTCGCCGCAGCTATCAACATGAATGTACTGATCGAGCTGATGGTCAGAATGCGACGGACGCCATGTATATTGACAAGATGGCCCATAACGAGAAAGGCGGTTAGCGATCCGATTGTTCCTATGGTGAGAAGGGAGCCGAATTCAGCATTACTCAAACCGAGATTTCGTTTCACATCGACGAAGCGAGTGACCCAACTCATGATTCCAAGACCGAAGAGGAAATGTAGGGTGGAAAAGAGGCGAACCTGTCCTGGGGTTACTTCCCCACCTGCTGTGGAATTCACTTCACTACTCAAAATAACGCCCTCGCCAATGCACTTCTCGCCTTTACCAATTCCGGATCACCGGGTTCCAACATTGCAAAAAGCGACAATACCTGAAGGCGGATGGATTCTCGTTCATCTCCGACTGTGAGTTGTATGAGATTGATCAAACGCGAGAAGGCTCCAGAGATATCTCCGGATAGAAATTGAAAATCCGCTGCAATCTTCTGATTCTCAATATCGTGCGCATCCGACTCTGCTTTTGCCATCACCTCCCCTCCATCATGTCCGGTAATTCGAGTAAGTAGCGCAATGTTGGCTAGACCTTGGAGCGCATCTTTATCATTGGGTTTACGGGCCAGTAACTTCTCGAACTCCGATTGAGCACGAGCGAGATCATTGACGGCGAGCGCACCATATGCGGCGATTACCTCTGGCTCCTCGACCTCTTCAGCCGGATTACTCTCGCTAGCGCCTCCAGCAACTCCCTGTTTCTTTGCCAGTTCGACGACTTTTTCCAACAATTCACTCAATTGCTCTGGCGGAATGAGTCCTTCAAAAAGTGGGGCGACTTGTCCGGCAATAAGGGCAATTGTGGTGGGAACTCCAGTGGCCCGGAGCGCCTCGACAATCGCGCTCTCCACATCAGCGTTAACTGTTGCTAATTGCCAAGCGTGGGATTGCTCTGCCTCTCGCGAGATTCTCGTCAGGAGATCAACGAGAGCAACGCTCTCACTGCTGCGCGGAGTCCACAGCACGACCACTACTAATTTCTGCTTCGAGAGCGGAATCAATTGTTCAACGAATATCCGCTCATTCGCTTCAATGACCGTTCCGCCTGGAATGCTAGGCGGCTCTTTCAATGAACTCAGGTCAAATGCACGATTGAACTGACTGGGGAGTTTGGCCATAGCTCTATCCTAGCGAGCAAGCTAGCTAGTAATCCGGGCGCAAAATTGTTGATGGCCAGTGAGAGCATCAAGGAGTTCAGATATTCCGCTTCGCTCCAATGCGCTCACAATCACCACTGGCGCAACCCAACCATCACTGCGATGTGAGATTTCTTGTGACCGAATTATTTCTTGTCGTAACTTTTGGGCACCTGCAAGATCTCGATCGCTCTTGTTGATGACAAAAATATCTGCTGCTTCCATGATGCCTGCTTTGGCGCTCTGAATATCATCGCCGGCGCCAGGTGATAACACTAAAAGTGTGGTATCAACATGGTGCATTACTTCTACTTCACTCTGACCTACGCCAACTGTCTCCACGATTACCGGTGAATAGCCAGCCAGAGTAAGTACTTTGCTAGCAAGTGGTGTTGCTTGTGCAAGGCCGCCAAGGTGTCCGCGTGCGCTCATCGAGCGGATGAACACCTTCGAATCACGATAATGCTCATGCATCCGGATTCGATCTCCAAGAAGGGCGCCACCGCTAATCACTGAAGAGGGATCTACGGCGAGCACGCCAACTTTTCGCCCTTGATTGCGAAACTCCTTAATTAAAACCCCCGTCAAGGTCGACTTACCCACTCCAGGACTTCCGGTGATCCCTATCCTCTGGCGAGCATGAGCAGGTAGTTGAGTGACAAGGCCTTCAATTGCAGATGCTGCTGCCGAATCGACCTCACCATTCTCAACAGCGCTAATCGCCTCTGCCACCAACTCCATCTCGCCACCGGCGAGCGCCGCAAGACTTATCTCTCCCACATCTGCCACGATACGACTATATGAGCCCCATTGCGATTACCGGAATCCTTGCCATCGATCATGTAGGCATTGCCGTCCCTGATCTGGCGGCAGCCATCACCTTCTACCAAGGTGCCTTTAATGCGCAGGTACTCCATCAAGAGGAGAACCAGGAGCAGGGCGTAGTGGAGGCGATGTTGGCGATAGGCAGCGAAGTTGGCTCAAACTCCGGAACGCTCATTCAGCTTCTTGCCCCGCTCACACCTGACTCAGCTATTGCGCGTTTTCTCGATAAGAGCGGGGCAGGGATGCAGCAACTCGCCTTTCGCGTGGAAGATGTGCGGCAGGCAGCTGCGCAAGCGCGTGCTCTTCATATTCGCACTCTCTACGAGGAGCCAAAACGCGGGACTCACGGCTGGCTCGTCAACTTTCTCCACCCCAAAGATTGCGGTGGAGTTCTTATTGAATTGATTGAAGAGCAGTAAAGCTGCTCGATAAACTCCTCATATGGCTCAAGATCTCGGTAAAGAGTTCGGTGAGGTAGGCGCACCTTTTAGCAGAACGCATCCGTTCTATTTCGGTTTTATAGCCGCGCTTGGCGCACTTGCCGCGCTCACGCTGACTCGGGCATTGGCCTCAGCAAGTCAGGTTTTTGTGTTGATTCTGGTCTCGCTCTTTATTGCGATGGGGCTCAACCCAGCAATTGAATTTCTTCGTGGTCGAGGGCTAAGCAGACCACTTGCTGTAATAGTGATGCTTTTCTCCGTCTTGAGCTTTGTCACACTATTTTCGATTTTGATTATTCCTCCGATTATTTCTCAAACTAATCAACTAGTCACTTCGGCGCCAGATCTCATTAATCAATTACGGTCCAATGCGACTTTTGCCCACCTTAATGACCAATATGGATTCCTCGATACGTTGGAGAAGAACACCCGGCTGTGGATTGAAGATGACAAATTTGTCCTCACTGCATTTGGCGGACTTGTCGGAGTAGGAAAGTTTGTCCTTAATGGCACATTCGCTACGTTAACTATCTTGATACTTACTCTCTATTTCATGGCATCGCTTCCACAGATCACAAAGATTGCTTACCGAATCGCTCCAGCATCGCGACGAGAGCGAATCGCGAAGATCTCTGATGCAATCATCGCGCGCATCGGAACTTTCGTGGGAAGTCAGATTTTGGTTGCCTTTCTTGCTGCGCTCTTCATTGGAATCTTCTCGGCGATTTTGAGTCTGCCGTATGCAGTATCACTTGGGATGTTCGTCTTTGTCTGTGCCTTGATTCCTTTGATAGGTCATTTCATTGGTGCAGGAGTGGTGACTCTCGTTGCATTCTCACAGAGTCCAACTAAAGGCTTGATAATCCTTATTGCCTACATCCTCTATCAGCAGATTGAGAATTACATCATTGTGCCGCGAATTATGAAGCGAAACTTGGCGATTCCTGGGCTCGTGACAATCATCGCTGCACTCGTCGGTACCTCACTATTAGGTTTAGTGGGCGCACTTCTGGCTGTGCCGATTGCCGCCGCTGTGCTATTGATTATCGATGAAGTTGTCTTACCGCGAGCAGAGACTAAGTAAGTTCATATTCGGTTGGAAGCGGATACTTCGTCGGATTAACGATCTTCACAATCTCATTATGAATCCGTTGTACTGAGGCTTCACCTATCCAAAGATGCTTACCATTTTCTACTTCAATCATCTCCAATTGAGTGAGTTTGGCAAACCGCACTCGTGCTTGATTGGGTGGTAGAAAATCATCGAATTCCGGAACTATCGCGATAACTCGTCGTCCATCATTGGCCCACCACTCCAAATCGCTCGCTTGTGAAGTGCGCAGCGGAGGGCTTAGTAAGATCAAACCTTTGACGCGCGGAGCACGTGCATGTTTTAGCGCAAGGTCGGTACCAAATGACCAACCCACCACCCAGATGTTGGATACATCAGGCAACTCTCGGGCAACGAACTCAATTGCCGCTTCGACATCAAAGCGTTCATCGACTCCATTGGTGAACTCACCCTCACTCTTACCTTGTTCACTCTCGGTACCTCGCGTGTTAAAGCGAAAGATTGCTAAGTCGGCGAGCGCGGGGAGACGATTGGCAGCTTTGCGATAGACGTGGCTATCCATCATCCCGCCATGAGTGGGAAGTGGGTGGAGCATGATCAATGCCCCCAGCACCGAACCGTGCTCGGGCAATGCCAACTCACCGACGAGGGAGAGCCCGTCGGCGGTTCGCAGCCGAACGGGGGTTCGTAGCGCTGGCAGTACCGTTGCAGCGCGGATAACCTCTAGCCTTGTCATAAGAGGGTAAGTATCGCAGGAGAGGGCGCTCATGAGTGATGTAGCAACGTTCTCTACCTTTGCCCCGGCAACTGGAGAGCTATTTCATACCTATCCAATCACCAGCGATGACGAGGTAGCGCAATCAATCAATCGAGCAAGAGCAGCGGCGCTCTGGTGGGCCAATCTCTCATTTAGTAAACGACGGGCGATTCTCCTGAAATGGAATGCGCTCCTAATTTCGCGCTTAACAGAGGCGGCAGATTTGATAGTTGCCGAATCTGGTAAACCGCGAAGCGATGCCGATTTAGAGGCAGCGATTGCCTGCGAACATATTGCCTGGGCTGCTCGAAAGGCCTCTTTCTATTTACGTCCACATCACCGCTCCCCAGGACTCTTGATGGCAAATATGAGCGCACATGTAGATCGAGTTCCCTTTGGCGTGGTCGGGGTCATTGGGCCATGGAACTATCCGATTTTCACTCCAATAGGTTCAATTGCATACGCACTTGCTGCAGGGAACACGGTAATTTTCAAACCGAGTGAATTCACTCCGGGAATTGGCCTTTGGTTAGCGCAGACACTTGCAGAAATCGTGCCGGAACGTCATCTGCTCCAAGTTGTCACGGGCGCTGGAAGTGTAGGAGCTGCATTGATCAATCATGGCGTCGATAAAATCTCCTTCACAGGTTCGACCGCAACGGCTAAAAAGGTAGCCGCAGCATGTGTAGAGCGAATGATTCCTTTTGTCCTTGAGTGTGGCGGCAAAGACCCAGTACTTATCGATAGTGATGCCGATTTAAATAGAGCAGCAGAGCACGCGCTCTGGTCGGGGATGGCAAATGCCGGACAGAGTTGTATCGGGGCAGAGCGGATTTACGTCCATCACGAAGTAGCTGAACGCTTCCTAGAAATATTGAGAGAACGTGCTCATGAAATCAAGGCGGGAGTAAATTACGGTGCCGCTACTCGCCCTGCTCAAATAGAGATTATCAAACGCCATGTGAATGATGCGCTCAAACATGGTCAGCAGGTAGTTGGAGACCAGAGTTCAGTGGGCGAACGATTTGTGGAGCCGGTGATCATCACAAATGTTCCAGAGGATGCACCCTCGATGCGGGAAGAGACCTTTGGCCCAGTTCTCTTAGTTAATACCGTGAACGATATGAAGGAAGCGATTGAAAAGGCAAACGACACCTCGTTCGGGCTTGCTGCCTCTGTCTGGTCGCGGCGCAATGGTGAGCAGATTGCTTCGCAATTACATTGTGGGATGGTCTCTATCAACTCGGTCTTCACCTTTGCCGCGATGGGCTCCATGCCTTTTGGCGGAGTGAAAGACAGTGGGATGGGCAGAATTCATGGGCCGGAAGGACTATTGGAATTCACCTATCCGCGCTCAGTGGTCAAACCCCGATTCAATCTACCTCTTGAATTTACCTCATTCAAGCGGAGCGCTTTCGCAGATAAAGTCATCACAACGTTGAGTAGAATTCGACACAAATGAGAGCGCTATTTCGACGCCGAGCAGTACTTGTAACTTTGATTGCGTTGGTTTCAATCTTGGGAACTGCTCTTCCAGGTAAGAGCGCATCGATTTTTGATTTACTCCCTGATGGGCCATCAACACCTGGCTATCTCGGATTTACCTTTGAGGAGACCCGTCCTGGTCTCGGTCAATTAGTTTCGACTATCGACAGCAATGTGCTCCGAAAGGATAAGAACGATCTTGGCGGAATGTATCTCTGTGCATCGATGGATGATCCAGAGTGCACGAAAGGCGCTGCAATCAACGCGCAATTGATTTTGCCTCCGTGCGCAACTGCTACTCAACGAATGTGCATTGAGTCTCTTGCTCTTGGATCTGGCACAGGCCCGCTTGAGCAGACTCTTTTAGAGCGCGAGATTGCTGGGCCACGAACTCCGGCTGATCCAGTGACTGGCCTACCCGCAGGTGGCGGACCAAGTCTGTGGAGCGCACCCACGATTACCAATAAGGCTGGAACGAAGAGTTATGGCGTCTCCGTAAAAGTCATGTATTCCCAATTTCGCGAAGGAGTAGGTAGCGCCAGCAAACGAAACGCGCCGATTTCTCTGCAATCGATGCGGATAGATGTTTTTCCTGTGGAGATTATTCCGGGAGATTTCTCGCCACTAGAAACCTATTCGAGCGTCAATCCTGATGGCGCAGCAACATACGGTGTGCGCCCCGTTGGAGGGTCTCAAGGTATCTATAAGGATCCAGCTTGGCTAGATAGTGGCAGTTATGGCAAGGCGGCAGATTTTGCTGACGATACTCGCGCTGCGCTCACTCTTCGTATGGGCAATGAAATGACAGGTTGGTTATACGGACGCCTTAAAGATATAAAAGTGGATGTCACCCCTTTAGATAATAAATTCAACAAGATCACGATCGAAGGAGCCCCGGTTGCCGCACCTGGTGCATATGGGGTGATCAAGAAGAGTGAGTTAAAGAACTATCCAGCAATTGATGCTCGAGTTCGTCTAGGAAGTAATGATTTTGGATATAACGAATTGGTCAATACTCCTGGTACCCGCGGACTTGGATATAGCCCGGTAGGAAACTTCACCGACTTTGCCGCCTTCGAACCCATTCTCAAGACCATGCCTGGGGCTAAGGCGCAATGGTTGATTCAATCGGGTGCCAGTGTGAATGGCTATCAACCGCAAGTAACCTCACAGTGTTTTAACGATAAGACCAAGCTCCTGGGAATTGTGACGACTAATGCGCTGATCTATGAGAATGGAGCGCCTGAATTTAAGAATGGAACGCTCAACTATAAAGTTGCAGGTCTTCATCATCTAGCAGATGGAGTAACCCTCACTCGCGGAACTTATGATTTGGCAATTCGAAGTGAGACCGCTCGTTGCGTCTATGGCTTCAGCGATGCGCCATTCCAAGCATCAATCTCGGTAGTGGGCGCTGATGGTCAAGAGCAAACGATTGCCACTGAGAGCATTCGTGAAGATGTCAAACGAGAATGGCTCTTTTTGTCAGCACAGAATTTCACCTTCTCCTCCCCCGTCATCAAAGTGAAGTTAACTCAGGAGAAGAAGTTGACTCAGCCAGCAACCTCTGGTTCTCAGGCTGCAGCAACAAAAAAGGTTGCTAATAAAACTATCTCGTGCATTAAAGGAAAAGTAATTCGCAAAGTCTCAGGCAGTAATCCAAAATGCCCCACTGGATTTAAGAAGCGCTAACTGATATCTAGCTAATATTTTGGGGCGTTTCGCGTCCGCTCGATCTTTGGCGCCCTCTTATTTCGAGAATTCCAACAAGGGGTATGCCAATGTCTGCGGGTATCAGGATCTTCGGTAGGCCATGCCACGATATGGGGGGTCGCGGTACGAATTTCGTGATCGCAACCTGGACAGCGATAGACCTTTGTCGAACTCGAACCAGTGAGCGAACGGACTGTGAATCCATCTTCTTCCCACTCATTTGATGGTCGAGGCTCGCGCTCTGCCCCTTCGGAATTATCCGGGCGCGCTCCCTTGGATCGATAGTTCTTCCGTGGACTCACTCAGGTATTTTCGCAGGTAATTGTGAGTATTTCTCGGTAAATCTCAGAGTGATTACAAGCGATAGAGTGTGGTCTGTGAGTAATGCAATCGCTGTTCGCGCCTTAACCAAGTCATACCGTAATGGCAAAGGCGCGCGTATTGACGCAGTCAAGGGAATAGACCTTGAGGTGGCAACGGGAGAGATATTTGCCCTCCTTGGCCCAAATGGCGCTGGGAAGACGAGCACTATCGAAATCCTTGAGGGCTATCGAAAACGCGATGGTGGTGAGCTCTCTGTTCTCGGCGAGGATCCTGCGCGGACAAATCTGCCCGCCTGGCGAAATCGAGTGGGAATCGTCCTCCAATCTACGAAGGATGCTGCTGATCTTTCAGTAGTAGAAATCCTCACCCACTTTGCTAAGTACTACTCGCATCCTCGCGATGTCGATGAGGTGATAGCAGCAGTTGGTTTGCAGGAGAAGCGGAACGCTCGAGGAGAACATCTCTCGGGAGGTCAACGTCGCAGATTAGATGTTGCACTGGGAATCATCGGTAATCCGGAGCTGCTCTTCCTCGATGAGCCAACCACAGGTTTTGATCCAGAGGCGCGTCGCTCGTTCTGGGATCTCATTCGCTCACTCCGCAAAAACGGCACAACAATTCTAATGAGCACCCATTATCTTGATGAGGCGGAAGCCCTTGCAGATCGCGTCGCAGTCATGAACCATGGCGTGATTGTCGATTGTGCTACCCCAGAGAAATTAGGCGGACGAGATCGCGAGAAGGTCAATGTTCGTTGGCGTGAGAATGGTGCTCTTCACCACGAGCTCACCGATACTCCCACTCATTTGGTGAGAGAGCTTGCTGCGCGAATTCCTGGTGAGATTCCGGAACTCACGATGGTTCGCCCAACTTTGGAAGAGATCTACCTACAGATGATTGGCGGACAGGCGTGAGCGAGAAGGTAAAACAACCGGGCGTGCTCGCGATTGGATTTGCGCGTGGCATCTTGGAAATCAAACAATTTATGCGACAGCGTGAGAGCGTTGTCTTCACCCTCCTTTTCCCAATTCTTCTCCTCTTCATCTTTGGCGCAGTCTTTAATGATGAGATTGCACCTGGAGTTACCTTCAGCCAATATTTTGTCGCCGGCATGATTGCATCAGGCCTTGTGAATACCGGATTCCAACAATTAGCCATCACCATCCCGATGGAGCGTGATGATGGCACCCTCAAGCGCTTGCGCGGTACGCCAGCGCCGACCGCCTCTTATTTCATAGGAAAAGTGATTCTGGTATTTGTCAGCATGATCATTCAGGTCGGATTATTACTGGCTTTTGGCGTCGCGCTCTATGGAATATCGCTACCTACTACTGCGGATAAGTGGATAACTCTTACATGGGTGATGTTCTTGGGAATCACCAGCTCGACCATTCTTGGAATCGCCTTCTCAGTTGTGCCTAAGAGCGGTCGTGGGGCATCTGCAGTTGTTTCACCAATCGTGATCATTCTTCAATTCTTTAGCGGTGTCTTCTTCGTCTTCACTCAACTACCAACCTGGATGCAGAACTTTGCCGCCCTCTTCCCGTTAAAGTGGCTTACTCAGGGTGTTCGCTCGGTCTTTCTCCCAGATTCCTTTGCCGCACAAGAGGTAGCAAAGAGTTGGGAGCATGGCCGGACTGCTCTTGTACTCACTGCATGGTTAGTTGCTGGCTTCGCCATCGCAATCAAGACCTTCCGCTGGGAACGAAGATGAGAAGAAAATTCCAGATTTTAGGTAGCGCACTCGCCCTTCTTTTACTCTGCTCGACAAGTAGCTTTCTGATTTCTGCCGGCGCAAGCGCTGCAAGCACCCCCAAACCAAAGTCTTCGCCAACGGCTAAAAAGAAGCCAGCCAAGAAGCCAGCGAAGAAAACAACCAAGAAGACAACCAAGAAGAAGCCAGCCCCAAGAAAAATTTCAAAACCGATTCCCTCTCCCTCGCCGAAATGGCCGCCAAAAGGATTCAAGGCAGTCGATGGCGTGTATATCTCCACTCCAAAAAGTGAACGAGAACTCGTCGGAGTATTAAGTGCTAAAACGACTTTACTTAGTGAGATTCAAGCCTGCGATAAGAGGGTCTGCGCTGTGGTCTATGTCGCTTCGAAGAGTAAATGTAATTGGTGGGAAGTGCAGTCAATTGTTATAGGACGATATGCAGATGTGTTAGGGAATCTGCGAACTCTTGCTGGACCCTCAAAGGCGCGAGAGATTAAGACAATAATCCTCATTAGCAAAGAGCCCGTTGAGAGCTATGCCGAGATCCTTAATATGAGAGCTTTCTGTCGGAGCGATAAACGCGATGGAAAAGTTCCTAGTAACACTTTCACTCCCAATCCCGAACTTGCGCCAACTCCTTCGGCTACCCCTTCGACTGCCCCCACAGCCGATCCAAGTCCGGCAGCTACTCCGGCTGCAAGCTAACCTCCTATCACTTATTCTTTGACCCATGCTCGGTGGAATCAATAACCAACTTTTTTTACAGGCCTTTGGTGGATTCTTCGCACTCCTTATCCTCATTCCCTTACTCAAGTGGACCTTCTCCCGCGGTAAATCCCATGTAGCTAGGCCGGCAAAGAGTGGGAATAGTGATGAGTATGGTTTATTAGTTCCGGTGAGTCATCCAGCCAACTTTATCGAAGGCGAGATGGAGCGAAAGAAATTAATTGATTCAAATATCAAAGCCAATCTTGTGCAAGCAAAAGATGGAATTGCGCTACTGGTTTTTCCCGAGGAACTCTCCGCCGCTAAAGCAGTCTTACGCCAAAAGTAATCTGCTAGCGATTAGCGCCCGGGACCCACAACTCATCCCCGACGCTCTTATTTTCATAACGCGCAAGGACAAAGAGCAGATCTGAAAGTCGGTTGAGATATTTCGCAGTCGATGGATTGACTCCAGCGCCAAATGCATGGATGGCCGCCCAAGTGCAACGCTCTGCTCGTCGAACGACAGTTCGTGCAACGTGTAATAGCGCTGCTGCTGCCGTTCCTCCGGGAAGGACAAAAGAGCGGAGCGGCGTGAGATCGGTATTGAAGTGATCGATCTGCTCCTCAAGATGCGAGATCTGAGATTCCAGGATGCGCAATTGCTCATGGGGCGGGTTATCTACCATCGGCGTGCAGAGATCCGCGCCAACATCGAAGAGGTCATTTTGGATTCGGGTGAGTAGCTTCTTCACCTCAGGAGAGAGTGTTGCAAGCGCGAGTACCACCCCAATACTGGAGTTGGCCTCATCTACTGTTGCATATGCCTCAAGACGGGGGTCGTTCTTTGAGGTGCGACTCATATCCCCTAGCGAGGTCGTGCCATCATCTCCGGTTTTTGTATAGATACGAGTCAGATTCACCATGCTCCTACCTTACGCTTAACCTCTACGATGAACCACATGGAACGTTTTGAGGTCACTGGAGGCGCCCGACTGGAGGGCGAGGTCCAGGTGTATGGCGCGAAGAATTCCATCCTCAAATTGATGGCGGCCGCTCTCTTGGCCCCTGGAGTGCACCATCTTGGCAATGTGCCCACCATTGCTGATGTTTCTATCATGGCCGAGCTTTTAATCCGACTCGGGTGTCACGTTTCACATGATGAGAGCACATTGACATTAACGATCTCGGTTCCTGATCAATTAAAACATCGAGCCGATTACGATCTCGTGCGCAAGATGCGGGCATCAATCAACGTACTCGGACCCCTTCTCACTCGAACTGGCCGCGCTGAAGTTGCGTTACCGGGAGGGGATGCAATTGGTTCACGTGGTTTAGACTTTCACATCAATGGATTAGAAGCTCTCGGTGCACAAGTTACAAATGAACATGGCTACATCATCGCAACCGTATCTGGGCGACTGCGCGGGGCGATTATCGAATTGGAATTTCCCAGCGTTGGTGCGACCGAGAATCTACTCACCGCAGCGGTGCTCGCTCGAGGTGAGAGCGTTATCGAGAATGCCGCTCGTGAGCCAGATATCGTGGATATGGGAATCTATCTGCAGAAGATGGGTGCGCAGATTTCCGGACTTGGTACCTCAACCATCACGGTAAATGGAGTTGATGCGCTCCATCCTGCAGATCACGAAGCGCTCCCCGATCGAATCGTCACGGGAACCTGGGCCTTTGCGGCCGCTATGACCAAGGGCGATATCACTATTCATAATGCCAACCCAGATCACTTGGAGATCCCGCTTGAAAAGTTGGTCCTCTCCGGAGCGGTAGTCACCACGATTCCAGAGGGCCTGCGAGTGCGGATGGATCACCGACCAAAAGCAGTGGATGTCATGACCCTTCCCTATCCAGGATTTCCCACCGACCTGCAACCGATGATTATTGCTCTTAATTCCATAGCAATGGGCTCGGCCTTAGTAACCGAGAATGTCTTTGAAAGTCGCTTCATGTTCATCAACGAACTAGTTCGCCTCGGCGCCGACATTACTACCGATGGCCATCATGCCTTTGTCAAAGGTCGAGAACTACTCTCAAGTGCACCTGTAGCAGCGACAGATATCAGAGCAGGAGCAGCGCTCGTACTTGCTGCTTTAGTCTGTGATGGTACGACGATTATTGAGGATATCTTTCACATCGATCGCGGCTATCCGCGCTTTGATGAGCAGCTTCGGGCGTTAGGCGCGAAGATCGCCCGACTCTAGATTATTTCTTTTTAAACCCTGTGGGACATTTAGGATTGGTACCAGCAATTTTTCTGGTGATTTTGCCCTTCACGCATGTGATTGATTTCTTTACTGCAACTTTTGGTGCAGCGGCCGCACTTACTTGTGGCTCACTAGCGGGAGCAGGGGCTGTTTCAATCTTCTTATCTTGAATGAGTTTGACCTTCAACGTTGGAGAGGAGAAGGTAAATCCTTCAGCGCTCAGATAAACCCAATTACCATTTCGTGAAAGTTCCACGGTAGAGCCCTTGCTCTCGCCGCTGCTCGCATTGGTTATCGAAATCTCAACTCGACTTGGCACATCCTTCACTCCATACAAGCACTGCACTAAATCAGCGCGCATAGAGAGTCCATAGGTACCCAAATTCTCGGTCTTGCCATCGGGAGCGAAGTGAGGAGCCGCTACCTTGTAATCCAGGGTCTGGGTCTCTTTATTGAAATCTGGCGCACCCGGTGAGTAAGCCGAGGCATTTGCCGCTACTACACCCTGCAATCCACTCTGGTTCCCGCAACTGTTGGTGGACTCCACGACTGTGCTGGAGATAGTCCACCCCTCTTCCTTGAGTAGCGCTTTCTCACCTAAATACGGTTGCCATTTCAGATATTCCTGGATTGCCCCAACGCTTCCGGAATACATTCCAGCGGCGCCATCAAGTCGACCGACCCCCATCGTGTTCGGAGTGCCATCGTCATTGAAGAAGAGTTTCTCGGGGATATTTTTCCACTCCACCCAGCCACCAGCGATGATGTTCTCCGAGGGCGCTGCATCTACCACGACTCGATCATAGATTTCATTGATCTTTTCGGTCGTCACATTAGGTTTTACTAAACGTCCATTTAACCAACCTGTCAGACGATTGGGAAGTTGCAAGGTCACGGATGCTCGAGAATCTTTCGGGAAACTTGCACGGTGATAACAGATATTTGTGTCATGCGCCAAGCAACTTGGTTGAATGCTTACCTGTCGTACGACAGGGTCTTGAGTGTTCTTATACTTAAAATTCTCTAATCGAGGCGCCACTACAGGAGCCGGCTCTGAAGTGACTGGCACGAGCTCGAAAGTAAATGTAGGTTTTTGAAAATCGAGGGCACCACCAGTGATTTTTGCATATGTGGTCACAGTCCCTCGAGCAAGAAATCTAGATTTGGGAGCGCCTGGCAAATCCGCCTCCCAAAACCAGGAAGAGAGCCCTGGCGGATAACCCTTGCCATCACTATCAAATTTCCCTGGAAAAGTTTTGGTATTCGCTGGGATTTCCAAGACTGGTTTAGCAGTGACAATTGACTTATCTGCAAGCGTGAGCAAGATTTGTTCAACACAAGCAGAGTTAGGCGTAAGCGCACAGTTGCCGATTACTGAATCGACTCGAAGCGATTTGAATTTGCCACTACTGGGCCCACACAGTGGATCTGCAATAGAGGTACAGAGGTAACTGACTGCAGAATCGCTTTCGCCAACATTAGAAGTCAAGACTCGAATGGATGAGAGCAGCGCCATAGGCAATTCGGAGCTAAATGAGACCCCTAACTTATTTGGGTCTTTTTGCTTATCGCCATATCTATTGGAAACTGTTGGCAGATTCTGTTGAAACCAACCGAGGATTGAATCGGGTTTCTGTCGAGTCTGGAAAGTTTCTATCCCGTAGAAGTCATTGCCTTGCATCAGATCTTTTGAATTGACCTGATTGACATCAAGAGAGTTTTGAGGACCTTCAGCAAACGAGAGTGGAGTAAGTAAGGTAGTGGGAGTGAGAGCGACTGCAAGGGTAATTAGCGCTGCTGTGAATACTCTCTTCATCGCACCACCAGCTCCTCGTTTCGTGCTATTCGCTACTTTCTCCAAGGATAGAGACTCGGTCCTTATTTACCGAGAGGAAGCCGCCATGAATCTGGAAAGTAGTGCTCTGCCCATTAGTCTCTTTGACGACTACCTCGCCATCGACCAATACCCCCAGGAGTGAGATGTGGCCCGGCAAAATGCCTAAATCTCCCTCAAGGGTACGGGCGCTGACCATGGAGGCTTCACCCGAGAAGATTCGCTTCTCGGGTGTCACTACTTCTACTCGGAGCGCCATTAGTTCTTCGCCAACTCCGCTGCCTTGCGCTCGACATCATCAAGGCCACCGCACATGAAGAATGCCTGCTCAGGGATATGGTCGTAATCGCCATTGGCAAGAGCATCAAATGCTGCAATCGTCTCAGAGAGCGGCACGAATGAGCCCTCGATACCAGTGAAGACCTTTGCTACGAAGGTGTTCTGCGAGAGGAAGCGCTGAATACGGCGAGCACGCCCTACGAGAATGCGATCCTCTTCAGAGAGCTCATCGATGCCAAGGATTGCGATGATGTCTTGGAGATCTTTGTAACGCTGCAGAATCTGCTTCGTGCGGTTAGCAACGCGGAAGTGATTCTCGCCGATGTAACGAGGATCCAGGATGCGCGAGGTGGAATCTAGTGGATCCACTGCAGGATAGATACCCAACTCAGAGATTGGACGCGAAAGAACAGTCGTCGCATCAAGGTGGGCAAATGTTGTGTGCGGCGCTGGGTCAGTGATGTCATCGGCAGGGACATAAATCGCCTGCATCGAGGTGATTGAGTGACCACGAGTTGATGTGATGCGCTCCTGTAGCTGGCCCATCTCATCGGCAAGAGTTGGCTGGTAACCCACCGCTGAAGGCATACGGCCGAGGAGGGTGGAAACTTCCGAACCTGCCTGGGTGAAGCGGAAGATGTTATCGATGAAGAGCAACACATCCTGCTTCTGTACATCACGGAAGTACTCAGCCATCGTGAGCGCAGAGAGCGCAACTCGAAGACGGGTTCCTGGTGGCTCATCCATCTGTCCGAAGACCAACGCAGTCTTATTGATAACGCCAGTCTCGGTCATTTCAAGGAAGAGATCGTTACCTTCACGAGTACGTTCACCCACACCAGCAAAGACCGATACGCCACCGAAGTTCTCAGCTACTCGGTAAATCATCTCTT
>Ga0194115_10001026_pt1 | contig 37592 bp, 30 predicted proteins | sample TA2MahsurfametaG_3_FD_148656 | JGI IMG/M metagenome (GOLD analysis project Ga0194115, IMG submission 148656) | Freshwater microbial communities from Lake Tanganyika, Tanzania - TA2015002 Mahale S4 surface | ecosystem: Environmental > Aquatic > Freshwater > Lake | place: Tanzania: Lake... | reverse complement strand
TCATTCGCAGAATGGCGGCAGGAGAAGGTTATGCCCTTACGGCCCCGCTGATAACAAAATCGGATGGGACAAAATTTGGCAAATCAGAAGGAGGAAATGTTTGGTTGGATCCTGCCAAAACATCGCCCTACAAATTCTATCAATTTTGGTTGAACGTGGCCGATGAGGATGCTGTGCGTTTCATCAAGATATACTCATTGAAGAGCCAACAAGAAATTGAACAGCTCATTGCCGAACATACAGGACAAGAGCATTTGCGGTTGTTGCAAAAAGAACTGGCGGCAGAAATGACCATTCGAGTACATTCTGAAGCGGATTTGTCGATGGCCCTCAAAGCCACACAAATTTTCTTTGGTAATGGTTCAGCGGAAGACCTTAAAGCTTTGGACGAGGCCACTCTCTCAGCAGCTGCGGAAGGCATGGAACGCTTCGAAATATCCCGTGATTTGTTGGCTGCTGGCATTCCAGTTTTGGATTTATTGGCCACGCACACACAAATTTTCCCTTCGAAATCAGAAGCCAGAAAGATGTTGCAAGCCAATGGATTTGCCTTCAACAAAGACAAATACACCGATGTTGAAGGATTGATTCAATCCGATATGTTGATGCACAATCGCTACCTTATTGCGCAAAAAGGCAAGAAGCAATACTTCCTAATTGAAGTAAAATAAGCCGTCTAGATTATCGCTTTTGCGATACAATTTTTTCCAAATAAGATCCGTAACCGCTCTTCTTCAATGGCTGGGCAATTTCCAACAATTTTTCCGTGGAGATGAACCCTTGTCGCCAAGCAATCTCTTCGATACACCCGATTTTCAATCCTTGGCGGTCTTCGATAACCTGCACATATTGACCCGCTTGCATCAGGGAATTAAAAGTACCCGTATCAAGCCATGCTGTGCCACGTTCTATGATGCGAACTTGCAGAGCATTTTTTTCCAAATAGATGCGGTTTACGTCGGTGATTTCGAGTTCGCCACGGGCTGAAGGTTTCAAATTTTTGGCAATTTCAACCACTTGATTGTCGTAAAAATACAATCCGGGAACCGCGTAGTTGCTCTTGGGTTGTGTGGGTTTCTCTTCAATGCTAATGGCATTGAGTTGGTCATCGAATTCTACCACACCATATCGCTCAGGATCACTAACGTGGTAAGCGAATACAATGCCACCGGCGGGATCTATGCTGCTTTTCAAGGTGTCCTGAAAATTCGAACCGAAAAAGATGTTATCGCCCAAAATCAGCGCCACTGAATCATCGCCGATAAAATCGGCACCCAGCACAAAGGCCTGAGCGAGTCCGTCGGGTGAGGGTTGCACACAATATTGGAATTTGCAGCCGACTTGACTGCCATCGCCCAGCAATTTTTCAAAATGAGGCAAATCGTGGGGGGTACTGATGATCAATATCTCAATGATGCCCGCCATCATCAAAACCGAAAGCGGATAATAAATCATGGGTTTGTCGTACACTGGCATCAATTGTTTGCTCATTGCCAACGTCAGTGGGTGCAATCGGGTGCCAGAACCTCCGGCGAGTATAATCCCTTTCATAAACACAAAGGTATGATTTGGCTGCCATTGGCCACGACTGGCGGGTGAATTCTTCGTAAAATCAGCGCGCGGCTTGGGGAATTGCTTGGTAAACTTGTACCCAATCTACCTGAAAATCCGAAGTTTGGTTGCCGGATGCCACCAACTGGGGTAGGTATTTGTTCTCCAAACCATTGTTGAGGATTAAATACATGGGCTCTTGATAAAATTGACGCATCCAGCGGTTGAGTTTAACAGATTTCACGAGTACGTTGTCGGTATAGAAGTTGATTCGCTTCGAGGTCCACAAACAAGCATAGATGTGAAAGGCGGTATCTGTGTTTTCATGGAGTCTGATTTTTTTCATGAGCATTTGCTTGGTACGGGTTTCCACTTTTCCTGTGTGAATAGTCATGGTCTGCGTATGTACTCCACTACCTGTTGCGCGACCGTACATTTCGAAAATGTCGATTTCTGGGGGCCAATTGTTTTTTCCCGTGAGCCACCAAGCAGGCCAAGTTGCAGGTCCGGAAGGATTTTTACTTCGAATGGCAAAAAAGCCGTAGGTAAAATTCTTGGAATGGAAGGTATTCGCCACACCAATGCTGTAAGGAATGAGGATGGCCGGCTTGTTCAATGCCTCCTGCGAACCTGTTTGATTGGCGATGGCACCGGCTTCATCGATTTGTACTTCTGTGGATTCAATGAGTTGTCCTTGTGCATTCACCGCGCCTGTTTTTACCAAATTGGGCAGGATGGCGTTGGTTTCGGCCTGCGCCTTGAGTAAGCGAACCTGTTCGTTTGTGGGTTGGTTTTCCAATACGATGGTTACGGGTTGGGGTTCGTTGAGCAGGTGCAGACAGCCGTTGCCAACAAACACTTGGGGGTCGCCGTAAAACTGATGAACATTGTCGGGATGAAACCGCCCCCAGGGCTGTCCTTTCGACCAAATTTCATGATTCCAGGTATTGAACGAATCGTGAAATACCCGTTGATAATTGCTGATGTTTTTGGGAAGAATGAGGGTTTCGCTGTTTTTGGGCAAGTGATGAGCCCTGAAGCCAATCCAACCATTTCGGATGTCCCAATTTTTTTTGAAATACATACCCGTTTTGGCCCTGCCAAATCCGTTTCGAGTACTGTCGATGTTTGGGAACGCTTCCATGTATTTGGCGGGAATTGCCGACACCCCTTGCAAAGCGATGCCAAAGTTCATGATTAATATGAACAAGGGCAATGTGATAGAAGATTTGATGGCTGAATGTGGACCAGAAATCGGCATAAACAAAGTTAAGATTTTCATAGTAGGTTTGAGGTAGTGAGTGAAACAGCATTTAAATCGGGATTTGTAAGCATCATTGGAATGCCCAATGCAGGCAAAAGCACCTTGTATAACGCCTTGTTGGGTGAGAAGTTAGCTATCGTGAATTCGAAGGCGCAGACGACCCGACATCGGATTTTCGGCATTAAAAACGGGGATGGGCATCAGATTGTTTTTTCAGATACGCCGGGCATTTTGCGCGAAACGAGCTATGGCATGCACGAGCGAATGATGAAATTTGTGAAAGAGAGCGTGGACGACAGTGATGTATTGATTTTGCTCATTGATATCAACGCAAAGGATTTTTCTGAGGAAGTCCACGAGAAATTTGATCGATCGAAAGCCAAAAAAATTGTGGTACTGAACAAGATTGATAAAGTACAGCAGCAAAAATTGGAGGAGAAATTGGTTTGGTTAAAAAAGACCTTCGAGGCAGACGTATACTTGGCAATTTCTGCGCAGGAAAAGTTTCAATTGGATGTGCTTGAACGATACATCGTGGGGTTCTTGCCAGAGCATCCAGCCTATTTCCCAGAGGATCAACTGACCGACAAAACCGAGCGATTTTTTGTCAATGAGATCATTCGCAACAACGTTTTGAAGTTATACGATGAGGAGGTGCCCTATTCGGTTGAGATAGTTACGTTGTTGTTTAAGGAGGAGCCCAAGATTTTGCGTTTGAGTTGTGAGATTGTAGTGGAAAGACCGTCGCAAAAACCCATTATCATTGGCAAGCAAGGACAGAGTATCAAAAAGTTGGGCATTGAATCGCGCAAAGAGTTGGAGCAGTTTTTCCAAAAACAGGTGTACATGGAATTGTTCGTGAAGGTGCGTGAAGATTGGCGCAACAACAAAAAGATGTTGGATCAATTTGGGTACGAATCCGAATAAATCTTTTTTCTCTGAGATGGCAGCCGCTATTTTTCTCCGCATTCTTGCCCAAATCAATCGACTGAGGGTGGTCATTGGTCTTTTTGTTGCGGTCGTCACGGTTTATGGTTTGGCCAACCTGCTCGAGGGTGATAGCGATTCGAGATTTGGTGGTAACAATTTGGATTCACCCGGTGCAAGAAATATTGCTTCGGAATCTAAAATAGTACGGACAAATTTCAAGTCTGATACGGTGTATTACGTGCCATTCGGTGGTAAATGGGTTCGGGTAGAAATCAAAGTCTCAAAATATGTAGGTTCAATGATATCACGGAAAATGTTGTTGTTGTTGCCGGGTTGGAATTTTGCGGATACTCAGTGGTGCACGCGAACTCGGGTGTGTGAAGAGGCATCAAAGAAAGGCTTTGATGTAATGCTGGTTGAAATGGGGAAGAGTGTGTACATGGACAGTGTGTACCCACAGATGCGCGCTGATTATAGGTTGTTTCCCACCCGCACATGGTTATGGGATTCTATGCTCCAGCCATTACAGTCTCGGGGGTATTTCACAGATCAGGGGATTCCAGAAGACCCCATCGAAACCGCTACCGGGAAGGTTTTATACCAATCGTTGGAATTGCCCATTCCTTCGTTTGTGATGGGATTGTCTACGGGCGCTAGGGGTGCGTTGTTGTTGGCTTTAGAGCACCCTGAGGCGTTTAAAGGTTGTGCAGGATTGAGTGGGGATTATAACCCGCTGCTCATGACAAACGACAATTTGATGATCAACTGTTTGGGGAAGTACGAGGCTTTTCCCTGGCGGTGGCGGGGTACGAACAACATTCAACTTCGGGTCGATTCAATGGCTGTGCCCATGTATCTAGCTCACGGTATGGCAGATAAAGTGGTTGGTTCAAATCAAACGGAGTCCTTGATCAAGGCCTTAGCATCATCAAAACAGTTTCAATTGCTGGCGTCGAATCACAGCAAGACGCACAAAAATTCTTCGCTGGTTAGATATACATTGACCAAGGATGCGGGCCACGACTATGCGTTCTGGAATGTGGCGGGTTTACAGGCGTTGGATTATTTCAACACGCTAATCATGGATTAACGATAGGTCATAGAGAGGCGTAAAACAAAAAAAGTCGCCACTGCTGACGACTTTTCTCTTTTAGTAGCGGGAACAGGACTCGAACCTGTGACCTTCGGGTTATGAGCCCGACGAGCTACCACTGCTCCATCCCGCGATTTATTCGTAGCCCGTAGGGGAGTCGAACCCCTCTTTCCAGGATGAAAACCTGGCGTCCTAACCGATAGACGAACGGGCCATCTAAGGGGCTGCAAAGATAAAAAGGAAGTTTAACTTTCCAAATATTTTTTCAAATTTTATGAATCGTGTTTTGTGATCACACCATCGCCCCAGAGTTCTTCAAGCTGATAGAAATTCCGCTTTTCCTCTGAGAAAACGTGCACCACGACATTGATGTAATCCAACAATACCCATTCTGCCTCGTCATTACCTTCTCGATGCGCTGGTTTCTCACCCATTGCTTTGCGGGCCTCTTCTTCAACACTGTCGGCCAGTGCGTCTACTTGTCGGGCAGATCCCCCGTGACATATCACAAAAAAATCGGCGAAAGCGCTGCTGGTTTTGCGCAAGTCCAACGATACAATGTTTATTCCTTTTTTTTCTTGTAATCCGTGTACAATCACGGCAACCAGTGCTTCTACACTTGAGGTCTGAATTTTTTTCGCCATCTAATCACTTACTTTGCTGCAAAGAACGCCAATTTGTTAGACATTCAGTTCATACAATCTGTGGGAGATGGCCATGTTTTTTTTACGCCTTCTTGCGATTCCACTCAGTTGGAAATCCAACGCTTCATTGAACACGGTGCCATGGGTTTGTCTGTGCATGAAACGCCTATCGCGTTGTTTACCCATTTTCAATCTCAGGGGGTAGGACAGCGGGGCAGTGAATGGTTGTCGGAGTCTGCCACGAATTTACTCATGACAGTGGCTTTTCCCCTTCGAAAAGACCGAGATTACGCTTTTGTGGAGATCAACAAAGGGCTTTCGGTTTCCATCGCCAAAACTCTCGAAGAAATAATTGAACAAAAGGTGGAGATAAAATGGCCCAATGATATTATATATAATCATTTTAAATTGGGTGGAATATTATTGGAAACCATGCAAATCGGACAAACCAAATACCTGTTGATGGGACTTGGGATCAATGTGAATCAGCGCAGTTTCCCGGATCACTTGCTGGCTACTTCTCTGTGGTTGGCCAAACAAAATCGCAGCCGAGGAGAAGCTGTGGAACTCCCAGTGAACGAGGGTTATCGCCTAGAGGACGTAGCAAGCAGTTTGTTCCAACGCCTTTTGGAAGCATGGAAAAATCCCGATGAATTCGCGGCCCTGTATTTGGATCGCTTGTACCGAAAAGAAGAATGGGTGTCGCTAATGGAAGTAAAAACGAATCACATTTTTCAGGCGAAAGTGGTGGAGGTGAATTCGGTTGGACAGTTGGTTGTACAACTTGAGTCGTTAGAAACAGTGGCTTTTCACCACGGCGATGTGCGCATGCTGTATCGAAGCAAGTCAAATAATTGACATAATCTTTCTAAAAAAGTAAACGAACGGCCCATTTATTGTGTCTATCAGTTACATTCGGTTTTGCTTATGGATCGTAAAGCATTTTTTCAACGCATGAAAACGGCTACAACGGGTACCGGTTTTGTGGATGAGGGCGCAGTTGGCTTGTTAGATGGGGCTGGTAAGAAGTCGCTCAGCCGCAGAACAAACACTGGCACCAAAGCCTACACGGGTACCTTTGGCAAGGATGAATTGATGCATTTGTTACGTCGAACCCTTTTCGGCGTGAAACTCTCAGACTACAACCTTTACAAGGGAAAAACGTTGGAACAGGTGGTTGATGCCTTGCTCAATGTATCGTCGACATTGCCGAATCCTCCGCTGAACAACTACGGAAATTTGGTGAATGACCCGAACGTTCCTTACGGTTCTACTTGGGTGAATGCGGCCTCAGATCCTGCTGTGGAACCCTATCGAATGGGAAGTGTAAAATCTTGGTTTTGGGGGCAAATGCTCAAGCAAGCCCCAGATATTCAGGCGAAGATGGTGTTGTTTTGGCACAATCATTTTGCTTTGCAATTTTTGGAAATTCCGGATGCACGGGCCTGCTACGTTTATACCAAAGTGTTATATACCCACGCCTTGGGCAATTTCAAGGATTTGACCCGTGCGGTTACGATTGATCCCGCGATGTTGTTTTATCTCAATGGCCGATTGAATACCAAAAGAGCGCCCGATGAGAATTATGCGCGCGAATTGCAGGAGCTGTTTACCCTGGGTAAAGGTCCGAACAGTAAATACAGCGAAGACGATGTTAAAGCGATGGCGAAAGTGCTTACCGGTTGGAGCATCAACCCGCTTACCAATCCGTTTAGCACGGCTTTCGTAAGTGTGAATCACGATTCCACCGACAAACAGTTTAGTGCTTTTTATGGAAATACGGTGATCAAAGGTCAGACCGGTATCAATGCGGGTAACACAGAATTGGATGATTTACTCACGATGATTTTCAAGGTGGATGAGGTGGCCTTGTTCATTTGTAGAAAATTGTATGAGTACTTTGTGTATTACGATATCGATGATTCGGTAGAGACCAATGTTATTGTGCCGTTGGCCAAGGTTTTCAGAGACAGTGGTTATAGCACCAAGGCGGTTTTGAAGACGTTGTTGATGAGTGAGCACTTTTTTGATTCGTGGAATCGTGCCTGTGTGATCAAAGACCCGCTCTCCCAGCAGGTGGGTTTTTGCAGGGAGATGGAATTGAAGTTCCCGAATGCAACCGATTATTTTTTGTTGTACCAGATGTACAACATGGGACTCAGTTTTGGTCAATTAACGCAGCTGAATTTGGGTGATCCGCCAAACGTGGCCGGTTGGCCGGCATGGTATCAAAAGCCTTTGTTTCATCGCAGTTGGATAAACAGCGATACACTACCCAAGCGAAGTCAGTTCACAGATTATTTATTGCTTATCGGCCATAAGGTTGGCACGTATACCCTGTTGGTAGATCCTTGGGTATTCGTAAAGCAACTTAGCAATCCAGGAAAAGCCGATGATTTGATTGCAGAGTGCGTGTCGCACCTTCTTCCTATGTCGATCAATGCCACCCAAACTGCAAGCCTCAAAGAGGTTTTGTTACCAGGCGGAATACCTGATTACAATTGGAGCGATGAATATCGCGCGGCCACGGATCCTTCAGACCCAAATAATGCTACAGCGTTATCTACTGCCACGGCAAAATTGCGGTATTTGTTAAAATCAATCATGAATCTCTCAGAATATCAATTGTCATAAACCATGAAACGCAGATCCTTTTTTAAAGCCAGTGCAGCCGCTGGAACCGTTTTGCCCTTGACATTGAATGGCATGGGAGTGAAGACGTTTGAAGATTCGCCTTTGCTGCGTTCTTTGGGAAGAAGAAGTGCCGATGGCAAAGTCTTGGTCATTATCAATTTATCGGGCGGAAATGATGGATTAAATACCCTGATCCCAATCGATCAATACAGTAATTTGAGCAAAGCGCGGAACGATATCTTAATCCCTCAAGACAAAGTGTTGCCATTTTGGGATAAGCCTGCCGCTGGTTTGCACCCCAAACTCAGTGGATTGCGCGACCTATACAATGGTGGTATGTTGAGTGCCATACAAGCCGTGGGGTATCCCAATCCCAACTATTCGCATTTCCGATCTACCGATATTTGGATGAGTGGGTCTGACAGTAGTGATAGTTGGACGACAGGATGGATGGGGCGATACTTAGATGGACAATATACGGGCTATCCCAAGGGCTATCCCACGGCAACAATGCCTGATCCTTTGGCCATTCAAATTGGTCAGTTGGTGTCGTTGACCTTTATGGGTCCGGAAGTAAACATGGGCATGGCCATCACCGACCCTACCACTTTCTATAATTTGGCGAATGGGACAACAGACCCCACGCCCAGTACACCAGCAGGGAATGAATTGGCCTTTTTGCGGTTGATGGCTCAACAAACCAATCAATACGCCACGGTTATTAAGAATGCCGCAGCGAAGGGAACCAATAAATCGAACAAGTATCCTACAGGCGGACGTCAACCATTGTCGAATCAATTAAAAATTGTGGCCAAGCTAATCAGTGGCGGTTTGAAAACGCCTGTTTATATGGTGAGTATTGGCGGATTCGACACCCATAGTGAGCAAGTGGATAGTACAGACCATACCTTGGGCTCTCACGGAAGTTTGATGCAACAATTGGGTGATGCGATTGCGGCTTTTCAGGACGACATTAAATTGTTGGGGTTGGAGGATCGTGTGGTGGGAATGACTTTCAGTGAGTTCGGCAGAAGGGTTATGAGCAATGCGAGCAATGGTACGGATCACGGAGCTGCTGCACCGATGTTTGTCTTTGGCAAAGCGGTTCAAAATGGCGTGATTGGTGCCAACCCTACCATCCCATCTACTGTAACGGTGAATGATAATTTGCCGATGCAATACGATTTCAGACAGGTATATGCCTCTGTGCTCACCGATTGGTTTGAACTGCCCGCTGCTGATGTTAAAACAGCGATGGGTGGCAAGGATTTCAATACGTTGCCCATTTTCAAAGCGAACAAAGCGAGCATTGAAGATTACGTGGATCTGGTTAGCCGAATATCGCTTAATAACATCTACCCAAATCCGGCGGTTCAAAATGCCCAAATTTCCTATTTTACTGAATCCGGACATGTAAAGTTGAGCGTGTTCGATGCAACTGGTCAATTGGTGAGCGTTTTGAAGGATGAGTGGCATGGCCATGGAACCTACGTTGCTGATTTCAATGTTGTTGGATTGCGGAAAGGTAATTATTATATCCAATTGTCGCAGGGTGAAAAACGCATAACAGAAGTACTCTTGGTACAATAAATTTGCGAAACAATAGGCGATAAACCAAAATTATTGTATATTTGCAGTCCTAAAAAATTGCCCTATCGTCTAACGGCAGGACAGCGGTTTTTGGTACCGTACGTCTAGGTTCGAATCCTAGTAGGGCAACAAGTTGAAGGTTTGATGATATCCAGTGCCTAAAAACGCAGCCAGAGAGAAAGTAAAACGATTATGACATCACTTATACACCCAGTTAAAATTTTTGCAGGCAGTGCGTCTGCCGCTCTCACCCAGGACATCTGTGATTTTTACGGATCTGCGCCTGGAGATTTAACCGTTTCGCGCTTCAGCGACGGGGAATTTCAGCCCAATTTCAACGAGAGTGTTCGTGGTTGTGATGTGTTCATCGTTCAGAGCACATATCCCAATTCTGACAATCTCATGGAGTTGTTGATGGCCATTGATGCTGCGAAGCGGGCCAGTGCCAACTACATCACGGCGGTAATTCCTTATTATGGTTTTGCACGTCAGGATCGCAAAGACAAGCCCCGTGTTTCTATTGCCTCAAAATTGGTGGCTGATTTATTGCAAACTGCGGGTGCCAATCGTGTGATGACCATGGAGTTGCACGCCCCGCAAATTCAGGGTTTCTTCAACGTGCCGGTGGACCACTTAGAGAGTTCCATCATTTTTGCGCCTTACATTAAAACGTTACCTCAAGAGAATATTGTGATTGCCGCGCCTGACGTTGGGGCATCAAACCGAATTCGTGAAGTGGCCAAAATTTTGAATTTGGGCATGATCATTTGTGACAAAGAGCGTAAAAAAGCCAATGAAATAGCGAACATGACTGTCATTGGTGATGTAGAAGGCAAGGATGTGGTATTGATTGATGATATCATCGATACGGGTGGAACTTTGTGTAAGTCTTCTGCGACGTTGATGGACAAAGGGGCCAAATCTGTTCGTGCGTTGTGCTGTCACCCTGTATTGAGTGGAAAGGCTTACGAGAACATTGAAAATTCGGTATTAACGGAATTGGTTGTAACAGATACCATTCCATTGAAGCATCATTCAGATAAAATCAAAGTGGTTTCTGTGGCGCCATTGTTTGCCCGTGCAATTCGCAATGTACATGAGCATGGCAGTATCAGTTTCTTGTTTAAGCAAGTATTTGCCCACCAAACCAAAATCGATCTCCATTAAAAAAATTAGATAAGTAAATAAAGATGAAAACCATTTTTCTTAAAGCAGAATCACGCGCGGAAGTAGGTACTCGCACAGCGAAAGCTTTGCGTGCTGAAGGCAAGGTTCCTTGTAACATGTATGGTTTGGCAGACGGCAATTTGAATTTTGCTGTTTACCAAGCGGATTTTAAAAACTTGGTATACACACCTAACGTATACAAAGTAAAGATTGAATTGGATGGCAAAAACTACGATGCCATTTTACAAGATATTCAATTCCACCCAGTATCTGACATGATCATCCACTGCGATTTCGTAGCGGTTGACGAGAAGAAGCCTGTAATCATGGACATTCCAGTTCGTGTTGTAGGAAATTCTCCTGGTGTTCGTGCCGGTGGTAAATTGGTGAAAAAATTGAACCGTTTGCGTGTGCGTGGTTTGATTGCAAACTTGCCTGATTTCATTGATGTCAGCATTGACACCCTGGAAATTGGTCAGTCTGCTAAAGTTGGTCAAGTAGAAGTTTCAGGGTTTGATTTGTTGGATTCTCCTGCGAACGCAATTGTGACAATTAAGACAACCCGTGCGTTGATGCAGGCTGCTGCAGAAGCAAACAAAAACTAATTGATTTTAGTATCACAATAAAAAAACCCCGGCTTGCCGGGGTTTTTTTACGCTCGGTGATCGAGAAAAAGTGGATGGTTTATTATTTGGTAGCCTCTTTGAAATGGGTGTTTACCGCAGACCAATTTACCAAGTTCCAGAAGGCATTGATGTAATCTGGACGACGGTTTTGGTAATGCAGGTAGTAAGCGTGCTCCCATACATCCAACCCCAAAATGGGTGTTCCTTTTACTTCGGCGATATCCATCAAAGGATTGTCTTGATTGGGTGTAGAGGTAATCACCAATTTTTGGTCGTGAACTATCAGCCAAGCCCAACCGCTACCAAAACGGGTTGTAGCTGCGCTGTTGAATTGTTCTTTCATGGCATCAAATGAACCAAAGGAAGTCACGATGGCATCCATCAAAGCCCCAGTAGGCTGTCCGCCTGCGTTGGGACCTAAAATACCCCAAAAGAAGGTGTGATTCCAATGTCCGCCTCCATTGTTGCGGATGGCTGTGCTGTAGCCAGAGATGTTGTGTATCAGATCTATCAACGTGTGAATTTCAGCGGCATTGCCTTTCACGGCGTTGTTTAGATTGTTTACATAAGCTTGATGATGTTTTCCATGATGAATTTCCATGGTCTTGGCATCAATGTGTGGCTCCAGTGCATTGTATGCATACGGTAATGCGGATAATTCGTGCATAGCTCGTTAATTTAATGTTTAAAACAAAGTTACGTGAAAGGGGTTTGCTTTTCAAATCGGAAAAATCCATATCGTTCGTCTTATTTTTGCAAGGAGACAATTAGAGACAAATGCAATTTATACTCTCACAATGGCCTACATGGCTAGAACACACTTCTTTGAATAAGGTTGAGTTGCTGGCAGCGATGTCGTCGTTCTGGTGCGTGTGGTTGGCTGCAAAGAACAGTGTGTTGAATTGGCCAGTAGCCATGTTGGGGTCGGCGATTTATTGTGTGGTTTTTTTTCAGGGTGCACTGTATTCCGATGCTTTTTTGAATGTCGTTTTTCTGTTTTTTCAAGGCTTTGGCTGGTACAGTTGGAATAAAAACGGTCAGTATCAAGCAGTCGAAGGCGAAGTGCGCAATAACAACATGCAGCCTACTTCGTTGTTGCCATCCGATGGATTGAAAATCTTGTTGGTGGGTGCGTTGTGTTATTATCCATGGACCTTGTTTGTGAAAAGTGGCACGGTGCAGCAATGGATTGCGCCAGGTTCTTTTCAGCCACCGCGATTTTTATACTTAGACGCGGGATTGTTTATCTTGAGCATCATGGCTTTGTACATGCAGGCAAAGCGATGGATAGAACATTGGTTTCTTTGGATTTTGATTGATGTGATTTATGTGCCTGTTTATTGGCTCAACGAGAATCAAATCACGGCCTTACTCTATACCGCATACATTCCATTGGCGATAAAAGGGTATCAATTGTGGAAGGTTAATCTTCGGGAACGTAAAGCAGTTGGCTGAATTGATCCTCTTGGAGGATATGGTTTGCTACCTCCAGAATATCGCTTGCCGAAACAGTTTGTATTTGTTTAATGGCCTCCTCAATGCGGGTGGCGGTTCCTTTGCGTAAAATACTTTGGCCCAGATGCATCATCAGACCGCTGCGATTTTCATTGGACAATATCAGTTGTCCTGCGTATTGATTTTTCGCCCGAGAAAGTTGTAAACTACCCAGAGATTGGGTGCGCAGTTTTTTTAATTCTTTGAAGATAAGCGACACTGATTTTTCAATGTATTTGGGCTCGCTACCCACAAAGCAATGAAACAAGCCTGTATGGGCGAAGGCGCTATACCCGCTTTCAACATTGTAGGTGTAACCGTATTTTTCTCGAATGGCGAGGTTTAAACGACTGTTTAAAACTGGGCCACCGAAGAAATTATTCAACAGTAGCAAAGTCCATCGCTTTGGATGGTCCAATTCATAAGCCAAGCTACCCAAAATGGCATAGGCCTGTTGAAAATCGGTTTTTTTTCGCTCAATAAAGTTGGGTTTGGAATGAAAGGGGGGGGTCAGGGCTGGCTGATAATGTGTGTTGGCTTGTTTGGTGGAGAGCCAACTTTCATCGGGTAAAAAACGTTGCAAAGCCGCCAATACGCGTTCCAAGGATACATTGCCAACCACGGAAAATACCATGTTGTTGAAACGGTAATGGGTATGAACAAAATCGAAAAGGTTAGCCGGTTGAATGGCATGTACCGATGATTCCGTTCCCAGAATATTGTGTGCTAGTGGGTGTCCTTCGAAAATTCGTTCTTGAAACTCATCGAAAATATTCTCCTCAGGCGTATCCAAGTACATGTTGATTTCATCCAAGATTACTTTTTTCTCTTTTTCTAATTCTTGGGCAGGGAATGTAGATCGAAAGACGACATCGCACAAAATATCGGTAAGTCGCGATAGGTGTTTGCCTTCGGTTGTTCCGTAAATGGTGGTAATTTCTTTGGTTGTGTATGCATTGAGTTCACCGCCTACCACCTCCAAATGATTGAGCACATGGATGGTTTTTCGGTGCTCCGTGCCTTTGAACAACATATGCTCCAAGCAATGCGCCAATCCTGGGTGTGCGTCATCGTTTTTGCTTCCGGCGTTGATTGAAAAACCAGCATGCACCAATTGGGTTCCGCGAACCCGCTGATGAACTACCCTCAGGCCATTTGGTAAGGTGATTATTTGGTGATTTTCGGTACCCATTAGCATGCAAAAATACCTTCTGTTTGGCGTATTTTTGTTGAAACTCATGTTAATCAACAATACAGCCCCTCTGGTTCAACTTTTGAACGAAAGAAAAATCAATTCTGTGGTGATAACCACCCACCACAAACCCGATGGCGATGCCATGGGTTCAATCCTCGGACTGTGGGGTTTTTTGCGTGAATTTGTTTCAGATGTGGTGGTTTGCACTCCCACCGATTATGCAGAGAACCTGTTTTGGTTGCCAGGAAACGAATACGTGCTAGACTTTGAAAAATCTGCCAATGAAGTTGCCCAAAAAGTAGCCCATGCCGACGCCATTTTTTGTTTGGATTTTAACCGATTGTCAAGAATCAATCAGCTGGGCGATTTGGTGCGCGATTCAAAAGCAACCAAAGTGATGATGGATCACCATCTCGAACCAGAATCGTTTTCACACTATACCTATTGGGATTACGAAGCTTCAAGTACCTGTGAATTGGTCTATCAGTGGATTGCCAATGAATTTGGTGCGGACCATGTAACCCCGAGTATCGCCACATGCTTGTACACTGGCCTGATGACCGATACCGGCAATTTCCAACACAACAACACCAAACCAGCTACATTGAGATTGGCCGCGGATCTGATGGAACACGGTGCCGACCACCTAACGATTCACGCCAATATTTATGATGTGTTTTCCTTGGATAGGAGCCGATTGTTTGGGTACAGCCTATACAAAAAATTGGAAATCATTCCAGAATGCAAAACGGCTTTGATTTACCTAGACAGGGATGAATTGAAAGCGTTCCACGTTCAAACCGGCGATACAGAAGGATTGGTGAATTTTGGCTTGGGCTTGAAGAACATCGTATTGAGCGTGTTGATCATTGACAGAACAGAGCGCATTAAAATGAGCTTTAGGAGCAAAGGCGATTTTCCTGCCAATGAACTTGCGGGAAAGTATTTTGAGGGGGGTGGACATCGGAATGCGGCTGGCGGACAAAGTACAGATACCCTTGAAGCCACAGTAGAAAAGTTCAAACGGGTGGTTTGGGAATACCAAGAGCAATTGTTGGCCGTATGAAATTGGAAAGAAAATTACCCGAGAATCGTTAATTGATGAAAACAGAAGATAAATATTGGATGAAAACATTCAAACTGAGTACCTGGATGGCGTTGCCCATGTTGCTGCTGTTGTCCTGCAATGGGGGGTTCAAAACCACCGACAAAGGATTGGTATACAAATTTACCCAAGGGGATGCTTTGAAAAAACCATATGGACCTCACCACTTTATGTTGTTGAATCACATGCTGATAGGTCCCGACGGCGACACCCTTGAAAATAGTTTTAAATCGGACACCCTGGAAGAACTGCCCTACCCTTTGCAGGCAAAAAATGAATTGTTGGAGGCTTTGATGATGATGGGAACAGGCACGGAGATGGAAGTGAAGATTAGCACAGACAGTTTGAAGCAAAAAATTGGGGGTTCTCCTTTGATTGGTCTATTGGAGTCGGGCAAAGAAGCGCGGTTTATCATTCGTGTGGATCGTGTTTTAACGGCTGAAGATTACGACGCCTATCGCAATCAAAAGTTTTTAAATCGGATCATGGCTGAAAACAAGTTGATTGATGAGTATGCCGCGAAACATGTGGTTGCCAACCTGCCTGAGGGGGGGTGGTTGCTAGACTCATCCAAAATGATCAAATATCGCATCAAACAAAAAGATGGGAGTTATGATTTTTCACAACGTAGATTGGAAAATGCCCCTATCCTCAAAGGCAATACAGCAGCCTCTTTTCATTGCGAAGTATACAATATCGATGGTACTTTGCTCGTGAATTCATCGATGGAAGGTCGTTTATACCGCGCAGAAAAAGTGGGTACAGACCCTTTTGAATCGGCCTTGGCCATATACGATGTCAAGTGCCTAAACATTTTGCCTTTCTATTTAACGGTTGGTGAAGAAGGCGAGTTTTTGGTGACTTCTGCGAATGGATACGGCAATAAAGGCAGGATTGGAGTGCCTCCCTACGCTCCGCTGCGGGTGGTAATTAAATCAGTTACGCCTGAGTAACACAAAGTTTTCGGTATAAAGCCATTAGAAGGTAGTAATTTTGAAATTTCATGGGTAAAAAGAACATCATCATCACCGGCGGAGCCGGTTTTATTGGCAGTCATGTCGTGAGAAGGTTTGTGAAAAACCACCCCGATTTGCACATCATCAATGTGGATGCCTTGACTTATGCGGGCAATTTGGAAAATTTGAAAGATGTTGAGCAAGCGAATAACTATGAGTTTTTGCGCATCGATATCACAGACAAAGCGGCGATCGAATCTTTGTTTTCGTCAAGAACCATTCACGGTGTTATTCATTTGGCTGCGGAGAGTCACGTGGATCGCAGCATCACCAACCCCATTGATTTTGTGATGACCAATGTGGTGGGAACGGTGGTTTTATTGAATGCTTACAAGGCCTACGGCGACACTGAAAATGGTCGATTTTACCATGTGAGTACCGACGAAGTCTACGGTACATTGGGTGAAGATGGCAAATTCACGGAGGAAACCCCTTACGACCCCAATTCACCTTACAGTGCATCAAAAGCAAGTTCGGATCATTTCGTTCGTGCCTATCACGAAACGTATAAATTGCCGGTTGTCATCAGCAATTGCTCCAACAACTATGGCAGCCATCAGTTCCCTGAGAAGTTGATTCCATTGATGATTCACAACATCACGCACAACAAACCCTTGCCCGTTTATGGCAAAGGAGAGAACGTTCGCGATTGGTTGTGGGTGGAAGACCATGCGCGTGCCATCGAAACCATTTACTTCGAAGGGAGAAACGGTGAAACGTATAACATTGGTGGTAACAACGAATGGAAGAACATTGATTTGGTTCACAAATTGTGCGAGATCATGGATCGCAAATTGGACAGGAATGCTGGCGATTCAGCGAAGTTGATTACTTATGTAACTGACCGCAAAGGACATGATTTCCGTTACGCCATTGACGCGAGCAAACTGGAAAATGAATTGAAATGGTCGCCCAGCGTTGCTTTTGACCAAGGATTTGAGAAAACCATCGATTGGTATTTGGAGAATACAGAATGGTTGGAGCGAGTGACTTCCGGTGCTTATTCTGACTATTACGAAGCCATGTATACTAGCCGTTAACTCGGTAGATTTTTATGAATACACTACATCTATACAACACACTGAACAAAACGTTAGAACCGTTTACATCGATCGCTCCAAAACACGTGGGTATCTATGTCTGTGGTCCTACCGTTTATGGTCCCCCGCATTTGGGGCATGTTCGTGGCCCCATTGTATTTGATGTATTGCGCCGATACTTGATTTTGCAGGGGTATAAGGTTCGTTTTGTTCGCAATATCACCGACGTGGGTCACTTGGTAGGCGATGCTGATGAGGGCGAGGATAAGCTTGCGAAGCAAGCGAAAGTTGAGCAGTTAGAGCCCATGGAGGTAGCGCAAACTTACACCGATGCCTACAATTCAGTGATGGATCGAATCAATGTGATGAAGCCGAGCATTGAGCCACGTGCTACTGGCCACATTATCGAGCAGATTGAGATGATTCAAACGATCATTGAAAAGGGTTTGGCGTATGAGGTAAATGGTTCGGTTTACTTCGATGTAATGGCCTACAGCCAACAGTCACATTATGGTGTTTTGAGCGGCCGGGTATTGGAAGATTTGCAGGCAGGTGCTGGGAACCAAAGTCGTTCTTTGGAAGGACAAGATGAGAAACGCAATCCCAATGATTTTGCTTTGTGGAAGCGAGCCTCGGCCGAGCACATTATGCAATGGAGCAGTCCATGGGGCAAAGGATTCCCTGGATGGCACATAGAATGTAGTGCGATGAGTGCTCGGTATTTGGGTGAGCATTTCGACATTCATGGGGGCGGTATGGATTTGTTGTTTCCCCACCACGAGTGTGAAATTGCGCAAAGCACAGCGGCACATGACCGCGCGCCGGCCAAATATTGGATACATCACAACATGATCACCATCAATGGTCAAAAAATGGCCAAAAGTTTGGGAAATGGCATCATGGTTGAGCAGCTGTTTAAGGGAGAACACCCCTTGTTGTCGCAAGCGTTTGGTCCGATGACTTTGCGTTTCTTTGTCTTACAGGCCCACTATCGCGGTACGCTGGATTTCAGCAATGATGCTTTGTTGGCAGCCCAAAAGGGATGGCAGCGCATGCAGTCGGCGTTTCAATTGGTGTCTAATTTGCCCACGGTGAATGAGGGGGCTACCTTGGACGTGGCGGATGTATTTTCGTCGATAGTTTCGAGCTTGAACGATGATTTGAATACGCCACAGGCGATAGCATCTTTCTTTGAATTGTCGCGCAGAATCAATTTGGTGAACGACGGTAAGGAAACAATTACCGCAGAGACCAAAACGAGCATGCAGCAATTGATCCAAGATTACTGTAAGGGTGTGTTGGGCTTGATTCCCGAGGATGCCGGTGCGGGCGATGGACTCTCAGATGCGATGGATATTATTCTGTCGTTGAGAGGTCAAGCCAAGGCCGATAAAAATTGGGCATTGAGTGATCAAATTCGGGATGCATTGAAAGAAAAAGGATTTGAAATTAAGGATGGTAAAGAGGGGACAACTTGGAATAAGTTGTAAATTTATATTGTTTTCTAAAGAATAGTTATGCCTGGTCATTTCACTTTTTACTGTAAGCACATAGACGGTGAATTGGCCCATTTCGATGAAACGGAAGCCAAGCACGTATTGCAGGTGTTGCGGTATGCGGTTGGGGATGAGGTTTTTTTCACTGATGGCAAAGGGTCTCGATTTCGCGGGGTCATTGCTCAAGGCAACAAGCAGGGATTTCAGGCCCAGATTGTTGCGCGTGAAAAGGTGGAAAAACCCGCTGAATTGAACATTTGTGTTGCGATTCTCAAGTCTGGAGACCGCATGGAATGGGCCGTTGAGAAATGCACCGAGTTGGGCGTGAGTTCGGTGGTTTTTTTTCAGTCCGACAATGGAGAGCGGGGCAAGATAAATTTAGGAAGAATGCAAAAAGTGGCGATTGCGGCATTGAAGCAAAGTCACGGTGCTTGGTTGCCTGAGGTAAAGCAGCTTACGTTTTCTGAGGCATTGCAAGGGCCATTTTTGGAAAAAAAATACATTGCCTATTGTGGTGACAGTGAAAAGGTGGGTGTTTCCGGGGTTGAACTTCCGGCAACTATTTTCATTGGACCGGAGGGTGATTTTTCTATGAAGGAATTAACGGCAGCCACTTCGGTGGGTTGTTTGACCTTGGATTTGGGGGTTCAGATATTGCGCACGGAGACAGCGATGGTGGCGATTTCAGCTGCATTGCGATTGCGGTAAATGTGGGTAAAAGGCGGTGTTTTCGTGCTTGTTTTGGGGTGCTTGTTTTGAGGGAATTGGGTATCTTTGTTTTGTGAATGTATTGCTATTAGGATCGGGAGGTCGCGAACATGCTTTTGCCATGAAGATGGCTCAGAGTGATCGGCTGAACAACTTGTATATCGCCCCGGGAAATGCGGGTACCGCTCAATTCGGAAAAAATGTTTCGTTGAACCCTACAGATGTTGTGGCTGTTTTCCAGTTTTGTAAGGATAACCAAATTCAGTTGGTGGTTCCAGGAAACGAGGATCCATTGGTGGCAGGCATCAGCGATTACATTGAGGCCCAGGCGGCGCAAGAGGGTTTGGATATTAAAGTGGCAGGTCCTAGTCATTGGTGCGCCCAGTTAGAGGGCTCAAAGGATTTTTCAAAGGCCTTCATGGGAAGACACGCCATTCCTACGGCGCGATATCAGTCTTTTGCACTTTCCCAGTTGGATGAAGCAGCGGCCTTCATGAAAACATTGGAGCCGCCTTATGTTTTGAAAGCCGATGGTTTGGCTGCGGGAAAGGGGGTCATCATCACGACATCCTTTGAAGAGGCGATGGAAACGCTGCGTGAAATGACCGATGGTTCAAAATTCGGCAAAGCCGGTGAGGTTGTAGTGATTGAAGAATTTTTGAAGGGTATTGAGCTGAGTGTCTTTGGAATTAGCGATGGCAAGGATTGGAAGGTCTTGGCATCGGCGAAGGATTATAAGCGCATTTTCGATAACGACGAGGGACCAAATACCGGCGGAATGGGTGCGATATCTCCCGTACCGTTTGCCGATGAAGCATTCATGCAAAAGGTGATCGACCGAATTCTGAAACCAACCTATGAGGGTTTGGTGTCTGAGGGACATCCCTATAAAGGTTTTTTGTTTGTGGGATTGATGAATGTTGGTGGAGATCCTTTTGTGATTGAGTACAATGTGAGAATGGGCGATCCAGAGACGGAGGCGATATTTCCGCGGTTAAAAACCCCCATGTTGGATCTATTGAAGGCCATGGCCGGTGGTAATTTGGGCGCTGTAGATGTGGCGTTGGATTCACAGACGGCGGCTACGATTTTCTTGGTTTCGGGTGGATATCCTGGCGACATTGAAAAGGGAAAGGTCATAGAATTCCCGAATGCAGTGGGTGAAGACCAATGGTTGTTTCATGCAGGAACCAAACAGGAGGGTGAAAGCGTAGTGACCAATGGCGGCCGGGTGATTGCTGTGACTTCATTGGGAGAAGACATTCCATCGGCACTCTTGAGGTCGAATACCTTGGCTTCGCAGATTCATTTTGATGGAAAATTCAACCGAACCGATATTGGATTGGATTTGATGAAATATCACACTTTATAAAACGAGAACAGGGATGTCAAAAACACAGTTTTCTCCTTACGATCAGTTTATTAAATCGAGGTTACGCACCCCGGGACAGCTATTTATCAGCTATTTTCTGCGTGGGTTATTGGTGGTATTACCGGTGGCTATAACCGTGGGAATTTTGGGGTGGCTGTTGAAGGGCGTAGGCAAATATTTGTACTTGGATCAATTGTCATTTGGTGCGATATTGTTGTACGGCACCTCAGGATTGTTTGCTATTGCCGTGATAGGGTTTTTTACTAAAGGTGTAATTGCTCAGCAAGTCATGGGATTTTTTGAGGGTATCATCGAAAAAGCACCGGGGTTGAATTTCATCTTTGGTACAACCAAAGACATGACGGAAGCTTTTGTGGGAGAGAAAAAGAAATTCACCAAGCCCGTGGTGGTAGAAATTTCGGAGGGTGTCTATAAAATTGGATTCTTAACCCAAGAGGATATGAGTTCTGTGGGATTGCCAAATTGTTGTGCGGTTTATCTTCCCTACAGTTACACGTTATCGGGCGAAACTACTGTGGTTGAAAAAAGCAAGGTGCGCAGGATAGACCAGGAAAGTGGGGATGTTACCAAATTTGTTTTGAGCGGAGGCGCCACAAACTTGAAATAGTACCGCTGCGGCTGGGGATAATTTTTGGGGCAAAATGGCGTTATACTGTAGATTTAACGCTTTAATTCGCAAACTATGTTATCACTAGCATTCACCCTGCTTCAAGCGGCTGCGCCGCAAGACTCTGCCGCTGCTAACGCAGCTGCCAAAGCAACTGAACACGTTTCTGTCCCCGTATTGGAAATCATGACCAAAGGTGGTGTGGTTATGATTTTCTTGGCGTTGTGTATGTTAATCGCCATCTATTTCATCGTTGAGCGTTTTATTTACATCAACCAACGCACCAAAATGGACCACAACTTGTTGAGTGTAATCAAGGATAACCTCAAAGAAAATCGTCCTGATGCAGCTCTGGCATATTGTCAACATACCAACACAGCACAAGGACAAGTCATGGCCACGGGTTTAAACTTCTTGGGCAGCAACATGCGTGAAATTGAAAGCGCCATGGAAACCAGAGCCAATGTGGAGTTGAGCGCCATGGAAGGTAATTTGAGCTATTTGAGTTTGATTGCCCGTATTGCGCCGATGTTGGGATTCGTAGGAACGATCTGGGGTGTTATCAATATTTTCTATACCATCGCCCAAACCAATGGATTGGAAATTGGGGGTATTTCTGAAGGTCTTTACATCAAAATGGTAACCAGTTTCGCCGGTTTGTTGGTGGGTATCATTTCATTTATTGGCTATCAGTTGTTTGTGCGCAAGGTGGATCGCTTCGCCGAGCGTTTACAAGAACAGAGCTTGAGCTTCTTGGAAGTTCTTAATAAATCCAACCACTAAACCCTGAGATCATGAGAGTAGGCAGACGAAGACGGGAAGAGGCCGAAGTGGAAGCTTCGTCCATGAACGACATCATGTTTTTCTTGATGCTGTTCTTTTTGATTGCAAGCACACTGGCCAACCCCAACGTGATCAACATCATGTTGCCTAAAGCATCTACCACCACTCAAATGGAAACCAAAACGTTGCCATTGACTGTGCGTATCGAAAACAAAGGCACGGATAACGAAGAATTGGGCATTTACATTGAGCAAGATCGTGTGGCTTTTGATGATCTGGATGACATTCTCACCGAAGAAAAAGAAAAGGCCGGTGTTTCGGATGAAGGCAAGAGTTTGTTAAACGTAGTGCTGCGTTTGGACAAAGATTTGAAAGTTCAGGACATGGTAGACGTGATGCAGGTGGGTGCGAATTTGGGTATCAAAATGGTGCTCGCCACCGATAAAACGAGCAAGTAATGGTTCGAAAGTCGCTCGGTTTGTTGGCATTTTTGCTGCTAAACCTAGTGGCCAGAGCAACCACTTTATCGCCATCTTTGGCGGCATACTCCCCCTTGGGTGACACTGCCCAAGAGTTGGCTGAAGTGGCTTATCCCCCTTATGTAAATCAAAGTCAAGAGTGGTCAGTACAATCATTTAGGGGATTTTTAGTCCCTCATCATTACGATATGATGGCCATGTACAAGCATGTGTCGGGTTTGAGTTTTCGCTACCGCGCAGCGATGAAAGCCCCTGAAGGACAGGGTGCATTTCAAGATAAACTCACTTATGGATTTACTTTAAATGTGATGGAACTTGGAAGCGAGGTATCGGGGTATGGCATAGGATCTGGCGCGATGCTGATGGCGCAATCCGGTCGCAATGGCTATTTCTTGTTCAGCATGGGTCTGGGCTATTTAACCCAAAAATTTGATGCGATTAACAATCCCAGAAACGTGGCAATTGGCAGTCGAATGAATGGAACCATGCAGTTGGGTCATCATTGGGAATTGGTGTCGTGGCCCGGGAGAAAATCGCCCCAAAACCAGTCCATTGAACATCTTTGGAAAATCAATTTTGAGTTGGGCATGATGCATTTTAGCAACGCCAACTGGAGTCAACCCAATTTTGGGATAAACATTCCATACGCGGCATTGGGGATAAAAAAGGCATGGGTGCATAGTTACTTCAGACCTTACAACGACAAGCAACGGGAGGGGGTTTATCGCACAGAAATTAGTGATTTGCGCGGATGTCCGAAACGGGGTTGGAAGCATCCTTCAACGTATGAAGTGTGTGGCAATCCTGGAGAGCCGGGATGGTCGCATAGCATAGGTTTCAGAATGGGTCGCAGGCAAATTGAACTGGATCAGCGGGCGACTTTTACCAATGTTTTGGTAGATTATGTGGCAGAACATGCCACGGGAAGACGCGGTCAAAGATGGCGCTATGGGGTGAATGTCTTTTTTGATAAGTCCTATACCTACACCAAGTTTGTAGTTCCTTCGGATGCAATTAGATTGAATAAATTTACCGAAGTCGCATTGACTGTCGGACATCGGTGGCAGTTTGGTCGCTGGGGTATTTTGGCTGATGCGGGATTTTACGTATACCGTCCGAAAGACATCAAAAGGGCCTATTACGAAGGCGTTGGATTGAGTTACCACATTAATCCACGTTTGCAGGCCATTGCTCGGTTAAAAGCCCATTTGTCTTCGGCTGATTACATGGAATGGGGCTTGGCCTATACGTTGTGAAGTTCAAGGCTGCCGGCACGAAAAGTTATAGGGAATATTTTAGGTACAATCCCAGCGAATACAACAAATATTGATCGTCTAGGTCGTAAATGGGTTCCAGTCGGCTTTCCAATTGAAATCGTTGAGAAACCAAATGAAACCGCTGTATGAATCGGGCGGCCACAATTTTTCTGACGGGATTGAAATACATGGGGTTTGTTTCGTTAACGCATTGATAGAAGGGTGCACCCAAGGGAGTTGTGAATTTATTGGCTTGGTATCCGGTGAAAATTAGCTGTTGGTTGCGGTTTAAACGGATACCCAAATTCACCATAAAGGCGTTGCCTTCGCGCATGGGCTGAGACAATTGGGGAGAAAAATCTTTTTGGTAAAAAGCCCAAGCATTGAGGGAGAACTTGGGAATATTGCAATAATTGGCCTCATTGCGATCCGAAAACAAGGTAAATCCGGCAGAATAGGTGCCGCGATTCATCAGGGGTAAAAAATACCGAAAACCCTCACCACCGCGGTGCAGCAACATTAAATAGCCTTGCATTTTGGCATTCAAGGCGTGCTTGTGTGACTCAAACAATTGATACTCCAATCGGGTACCAAAAGAGATGATTTCTTGTCGGAAAGTATGCGTATCCAACAACTGTCGCCAATCCAACCAAGCTTCCGTATCCCAATGTTTTGTTTTCTTAAAGACCTGTGTGCCATATTCTACAGGGCGTTTGAACGCTAAGTCGTAGTTGATCATGGGTTCAGGCATGTTGTGTTGGGTTTGGGAAATGAGGTTACCGGCAATTAAGGTCCCTTTTTTGGTTTGCAACTTGATTTGCATGATGGGACTGAAGCGCAATTTCGATTCATATCCCCCAAAATCATACTTGACTAATCCACCCAAGGACAGGGAAATCGACTCTTGATTATCATCTGAGTGCCCCAAGTTCATCTTGCTATACCCCCACAGCTGATTGCCGAAAAAAGTTTCGCCAGGATTGATGCGCTGTAGATATTCGTTGTCTTTGTTGTAGTGGAGAAAGCCCCAATGGAGTTTCCTACGAAGGGGTACCATGCCTTGTTCCGTTTCTGCGTAATCTTGGTCGAATTGTGATATCTCATGGCTATTTCCTGCGCGATCAATCCATTGCCTATTGTTGGAATCTTGGTCACTGGAAAAGCTGTCGAGGTACTTCGGTTTATGCTTTACAAAATGGTAATAGCGTTTCGGTGTTAGGCTAAAAATATCATTGTTGATTTGTGCTAAGGCAGCGGGAGCAACGAAGAAGGAAAAAAGACCCAAAAAAACCAAAGGTAGGGATTGGGTGATTGCCCGACGGAGATTCATGCTGCAATTAACTCAATACCCGCGAATTTTTCTGTATTCACGTCGCGCATCCACCAAATAGACAGAACTGCCATATTTTTCAATGAGTTTTTCAAAGGCGGCCATGGCTTTCTCCTGGTTGTTGAGTTGATAGGCATAGAGCATACCCAGTTGATACAGGGCATTGTCGGCAAGAATGTCAAAATTAAAAGCCAGTGAGAGTGTTTCAAGCAATTCAGCGGCTTGGGCGAATTGTCCTTGCTCTTTTCGAATGCGTGCTTTCACATACAGTACCTCGTCTGACAATACGTGCCCAGGATAAGTATTGACTACACTATCGAGGTATGCCCATGATTTGTTGTATTGGTGTTGTTTTTCAAACAAAAGTGCTTGTCCGTACCATTTCAAGGCTTGATAGTTGCTATCAATACCGAGGTTGTCGATGATGACCAGTGCCAGTTCCATTGCGTCATTGCTGATGAGCTGGGTTGTTGCGCTTTTGAGCACATCCAATTGCATGCTAGCCCAATCGAAATCGCCGCGATAAAAACTCAATTCAGCTCGTTTAAACTTGGCAAATTGTCCTGTTTCTTCTTCTTTAAAGTCCTTTTCAACTTGCGCGAAGAGCAATTCTGAGGTCCAAACGTCACCGGCAGCAACCAATACATCGCCCAAGGCCATTTTGATTTTGGCGAGGGATGTTTTTTTCATGTAACTCCCCTCATTGAGGTATTTGCGGAGTAGTTCTTCTGCTTCATGGCAACTGCTATTGTTCGAAGTTTGTGGGCTAGCTGCGGTGCTTCCCTTCGCAATGTCTGCATGTGAAAAAATCGAATCGTATCGAACCAATAATTGGGCAAGTTTTAGGGCATTGTTGAGGGTGGCTTCTTGCGGACCGTAACTTTTCTCAAATTCGCGCATCCGGTTTCTCAGTGAAATCAGGGTTTCGGTGCTGGGGTTGCTGTTGATGGTTTTTTCGTAGGTTACGTCGATCAGGGCAGATTGACAGGCGGGTAAGTCGAAGCACGATTCTTTGAGGTTCAGGCAATATTCGAAGCACTGTATGGCCACATTGTATTGTTTGCTCGATTGACAGAGTATCCCCAATTCATAGACGCGCGTGCCATTTTCTTTCAATCTTTTGTCGAGCGAGCGGGTATATAAGAAGGCGCTGCTCCAATTTTCTTGTTTGATGAAGGTCCATTTGAGCCCTTCGGACAAAGCGGTAACATCGGGGTATTCTTGGATTTTTTTTAGCAACAATCGCTGCATAACCATAAAATCGGTACTGTCTGTTACGTGGCTTTCGAATACAGGTCGGATGGTTTCAAAGGGCAACCCAGACAGCATCATGCTGGTATATTTTTCTAGGCCTTTTTCTCGGTTTCCTGTTTCCATATAGAGCATGGCAAGTTCGTTGGAGATTTCGGGAATTTCCCCTAGAATTTCTTCTGCGCTTGTAAGCGTGCGAATGGCATAGTCTTTTAGTCCTAGGGATTCAAAGCGATTTGCCACGTACACATGCATATTGCCCATTTGTTCGAAGGCTCGGGGCTGGAGTTGGTCTAATATGAGATCTAGTAGTTCGTTGGCCCGGGACAGGTGTTTGGGTTGATCTGGACCTTCGGGATAGGTTGTATTGACCCAGCATTCATTGATGACCCAATTCAGGGGCTGACTTGATTTTTTGATTTTCTTTTTGATCCATTTGATGGCTTTGTCTTGTTCTCCCAATTTTACTAGGCATTGGATATAACGCTGTTGGGTATTCTCATCGGTGGGATTCACATCTACCATATCTTCGAACAATACGGCGGCTTTGGCGTATTCATTTTTTTCAAAAAGTACGTGGGCGAGGGTTAGGTTAGGGTCTATTTCGCCAGCATTCGATGGTTTGGGCTGAGCCCAAAGGGTAATGGAATTAAGAATCAATACCAAGCAAAAAATGCCACCCAACCTCGTTTTTAAAGAAGGTTGGGCATGGGCTGTTGGGTTGGTAAAAATTCCGACAAACATGGTTAGTTATTGAGTTATTGAAAATAATCGCTGGGGTCTATTTGTTGTTCTACCATGCGGCGATACTGTCCTTGAGGTAGTTGCATCAACGTGTCGTGGTTGCCTTGTTCAACAATTTCACCTTGCTTAATGAGTGCGATGGTATGGGCATGTCGAATTGTACTGAGTCTGTGTGCTATGACAATGGAGGTGCGATTTTTCATGAGGTTTTGCAGGGCTTTTTGCACGGCAATTTCACTTTCTGAATCCAGCGCGCTAGTGGCTTCATCGAGAATGAGAATTTTTGGGTCTCTTAAAATGGCTCGAGCGATGGCAATGCGCTGTTTTTGTCCACCCGAAAGCCTCATTCCGCGGTCGCCCACTTTGGTTTGATATTTTTCAGGGAAGGCTTCGATAAAATCTGCGGCATTGGCGCTGCGCGCGGCGGATTCAATTTCTGCTTCGGTTGCATCGGGTTTTCCGTATCGAATATTGTCATAGATGCTACCCCCGAACAACAATACTTCTTGTGGAACTAGGGCAAAACCTTTTCGGTATGCAGCCAAATCAAAGGTGTTGACAGGCAAGTTGTTTAGGCTAATTTCTCCATCTGTGGGATGATAGAATTGGTAGATTAAACTCGCCAAGGTTGATTTTCCCGAACCTGAGGGACCGACTAAGGCTAGGACTTCACCTGGTTTGATGGTTAGGTTGAGGTTTTTGAAAACAGGAAATTCTGGCCTTGATGGGTAGGCAAAAGAGACATTTTTCAAAACAATGGGCGATTCCCATTGAGGCATCGGTTGATTTTCCGTTTGTGCGGTTGAGAGCTCTGTGGGGGTATCGATGAGTTCAAGAACGCGTTCGGTAGACCCCAATGTTTTTTGGATTTGAACAAATTGTTCAGCCATCCCTCCGATGCTACTGCCCACAAAGGCGGTTAACATCATAAAGTTGAAAAGTTCACCCACGCCCATTTCCCCTGATTGAACCAATCCAAGACCTTGATATATCAGCCAAACAATGGCTCCAAACATGCAAATGATAATGAAAGAACTGAAGGTTCCGCGCCAATATCCGCGCATGATGGAGTCCTTTTTCAATTGCCAAGCACTTTGGCCATATCGCTCACTTTCGAATTGCTCGTTGGTGAATGATTTTACCGACAAGATGCCCGAGAGGGATTCTTCCACGATGACATTATTGGCAGCAGTAGTGTCTTGCAGTTCTTTGGATTTTTTTCGCAAAAACCGACCAAATACCAGGGCGATAACTATGATTGTAGGGAGGGTGGCAAGCATCATTACGGCCAGTTTGGTAGAGGTAATAAACAGGACCAAAACACCGCCCACCAAAACCAAAATTTGCCGCAAAAACATGGCCAGGTTGGTGGTGAAAGCATCTTGAATTTGGGCTATATCGGCAGAAAAACGGCTCAATAACTCACCCACTCGGTGTTGGGAATGAAAGGTCATATTTTGTGAGATTACGCTTTTGAATAGGTCCGTGCGCAATCCGTAGGTCATGTCTTCGGTAACCCGGACATATATGGCAATCCTACCGAAACTGAACACTGCTTGTACGATAAATAGGTAGACGAAATAGACCGCTACTTTCTCAAGGGCCTCTGTATTTGGGGCTTTTGAAATGCCATGATTGTCGTAGACGAAGGCGCCATCCATGAGTTGTCCGAGCAATTTAGGGAACATCAAAGAGGCTCCGGCTGAGATGGCAAGGAAAAGGGTGCCAAGCAGAAACCATCCACGGTTTTTGTTCGACATGTAACGAAACAACCGCAAAGAATTTTTGAAGGCTTGTAAAGAAATTTTGGCTTTGGGTATGTCGCGATCGAAATTATGGGGTCCTGCCATTTTACAAAGTTCTGCGTTTTTTGCCAAATTGATGGGTGTAAATCGACAATAAGGTGTTTTGGGTTGATGGTTGTTAAGAAACCACTGAAGAGATGGCTGGGTAACGTGGCCGATGATTGGATGGATTTTGCTTTTCCTAGGGAGTGTGTTTGCTGTGGAGATTTGTTGTTGCGGTCAGAAATGGAGGTGTGCTGGGTTTGTTATGCCCAATTGCCATTCTCGGTTCATGCTTTTGGGTTGCACAATCCGGTAGCTAAATCTTTGTGGGGCCGTATACCAGTGTATGGCGGGTATTATTTATTGAATTATCAGGCTAAAACAATGACCTCGAAAATTTTGAAGTCTTTGAAATATGACGGTGGTGTGATAATGGCGCATCGCTTGGGTGAATTGATGGGTGAGGAGTTGAAAAAGCAAGGGTTTCATTTGCAGTGTGATGGACTGATTCCGGTGCCTATGCATCCCAAAAAAGAATTAAAACGGGGATATAATCCTGCCAAATTAATAGCGCGAGGTATAGCAGAAAGTTTGGGTGTTTCGATGATTGAGAATGCACTGATTAAGCGCAATGCAACGGTATCGCAAACAAAGAAGAATCGATTGGAAAGGTGGTATCAAACGCAGCATGATTTTGATGTAACATCTGTTGGTGAAGGATTAAGACATGTGGCACTGGTTGATGATGTATTTACCACTGGAGCAACGGCCGAGCGTTGTTTGCGGTCTTTGTATTCCGCGGGGGTTGAGCGGGCTTCGGTATTAAGTTTGGCCTTTACGGTATGACCCAATTTTTGAATGGTCGTGAAATTGTGTAAATTTGTTCGAAAACCAATTAAAATGAAGAAAATACTACTGCTTTTGAGTGTTGTGATGCTGGGTCAAGCTAAGGCGCAGGTAAAATCCTCACAAATTGGAGCCATTTTGGTTCCGAAGTATGCGGGTGCTACCAAGGCATCTACCGGAGACACTACAAGAACTCCCATTATCTTCCGTGTTCGGATTAATGGCTTGAAGCCCAATGAAAAGTACAAATACATTACCAAAGGTTCGGATACAACCGATTTGAAAACGCGTTCGTTGTCAACCGCTGGTGCAGGTAACATGATTACTTTCAATACCAATGGTACCTTCAAATACATTTTTTCTCAATCATTGACAACATCAGGTAAGAACGATACGTTCGAAACCAACATGATGGGTGAGTACGAAGGCTGGTTTGGTTTAATCAATACTTCAAACGGCCGCTTTGCTGCAGGTAAAACCATTTATCCTTTGTTTGTGGCGTTGGGATTGACAACCAACGATACATTGATTGGTTACTGCGCCGATGGCATTACTTTCATGGATTATGGTACAGCATCTACGAATGCTACCTTAGTTTGGGGAAGTTCTCAAGCTGCGGCCAAATCATTCGTTGCTTTGTATGATGTGACCAATTCTAGTGGTACACGTCCATTGTCGATTGGTATGGTTGAAAACGCCGGTGTGAGCGCGGGTTGGAAAACTAACACGCCAACAGTTGTAAAAAACAAAGTCATTGGCGTAACCGGGGCATGGTCGGCATTCATTCCGAATAATTTGTCGGGCGGTTTGAAGCGCGTAGAAAATTTGAGTTTGTCTACAGGATTCGTGATTTACGGAAACAATGATGCGGATGGCGTTTGGGGTCCTTCTAAGAAGAATACCGTGAGTGCATCTGGTGGTGCGGGTGGTCATATTTATTTGGACAATGACCATGCGGCTTTGGTGCCAACATTGGTTGAGTTTTGGACAAGAACCTCCTCTACCAAAGAGGATGTCGGCACCTACAATGTGTACGTAACGCGCAAATACAGCGACGAAAAAGATCAAACCGTAAGATTTTATATTGCAGGTGGTACCGCAACCAAAGGTGCAAGCAACGATTACACATTAACAGAGCGCACCATCACTTTCAAAGGATCGGGTGCTGCAATTTCAGATACCACGGTAATAACCATCAACGACGACAATGCGGCAGAAGGACCTGAGACCATCGTTTTGGGTATAGACCAAGCCAGCAACTGTGTTATTGGCACTGAAAAAGCCCATACGGTTACGGTTGCCGATAACGACATTGCCAACGTTTTGGTTCCAAAAACATTGATTGTGGTAAAAGAAAATGCAGGCAAGATTGGTGTTGTCTTGAAGATGGACAAACCTGTATCTACAGCGTCAAAAATGATGTTGTTGGTGAAGAGCAAGGGCGATAGCACGTACATTCCTTCTGAATTCCAATTGGGTAAATCGGGCAAAGATTCAACCTTCAATTTGGGTTCAAGTGCTAAAGCGGATTCAATCATGATTTATGCGAAGGTGAATGATGATTTTACCATCGATCCAAATGATACAGTGACCTTGGTGTTGCGTCAGATTACTGGCAATGCTTATTTGAAAGATTCAATTATCACTTTGGTGATGACTGATAACGATGGACCTGCAACGGTTGAATTCATTGATAGTCGTTTAACCATCACTGAGAACATTGGCAATTTGGCGGTTAAAATTCGGGTGGCTTCGCGTTCAGACGCCGATGCTGATTTCACGCTGCGATGCTACACTGCTTTGAGCTCGGCTACAGAGGGTGTTGACTTCAAGTTCAATCCTACTTCGAAAATCATCAACATCACCACGGGAACTCCAGATACTATTGTGGTGAACGTGCCTTTCTATGATGATAAGAATTTCGAATTGACAAAGAAGGTTTATTTTGGTTTGGGCAATTTGTCTAACTCAAAAATCACCAAGGGTAAAGACACTTTGATCATTACATTGTTGAATGATGATTTGCCAATTTACGCTATTAAAACCATCAACAAGCAAACCAATGCCAACAAAACAGCCGATAGTTTGAATGTTCGTTGCCGAGTTTACGGTACCGTACACGGAGTAAATATGAGAGCCGCTGGTTTGGGCTTTACCATCATGGATGGTACAGGTGGAATGGGTGTGTTCAGCAATCCCAAGACATTTGGTTACACAGTAACTGAAGGTGACAGTATCATGTTGCAAGGTTCTGTGAGCCAGTTCCAAGGTACGGTTCAAATAGACAAATTGGATACCATCATCAAGATTGCAACGGGTCAACCTTTGAAGAAGGCCAAAGTGGTTAGCGGTGTTGACGAAACTACTGAGTCTGTATTGGTTCAGATGCGTCGGGTGAAAATGGTAGATCCTACAGAATGGCCTTCATCGGCATTGGCGGCGAATGCATTTAAATACGTTCGTGTAATGAATACTTCAGGTCGTGTAGATACTTTGAACATTGATGCTGAAACCAATGTTGACGGTTCTACTGCACCTGTGGGCTATTTTGACGTAACGGGTATTGGTGCTCAGTTCGACAACAGCTCTCCGTACACCACACGTTATGTATTGTCGCCCCGTTCAATTAACGACTTCAAAGCTTCTACTTTGCCCACAGTGAATTTCACGAAGGCGAAGGATTCAATTTTTGAACCTGCTGATTCATTCCGAATGGATTTCTCTGTGATTCCTGCGGATGAAAACTTCTCTTTTGATGTAGCAGTTGCTGGTGGTACGGCGGTATCTCCTACCGATTATGATTTTGCAACCCGCAAGATCAATGTATTGAAGAACGTGAGTAGTTTCTTCATTCGCGCAAACATCTCTGATGACGGGGATCCTGATGGCGACAAGATTTTGATTTTTGCGATTCGCAATGCACAAGGTCCTTGCTTCATTGGAAAAGATTCTTTGTTGACCTTGAAAATCAAGGACAACGAGGCAAGTGTAGTGAAGAAATTTGCTGCTGGATCTATCAAGATGTATCCGAACCCAACGGTTGGTATGGTGAACATTCAGAGCGTGGAATCGATGAAATCTGTAAAAGTGTACACCATGGGAGGTCAATTGGTTAAGGAGGTTTCTATCAACGATATGATGAAGTCCAATGCTTTGACCATGGAATTGAATGTAGTTTCAGGATTGTACCGAGTACAAATCATCACTGCATCTGGTGAGATGTACAGTGACTTCTTGAGTTTCCAATAAAATTTTACTTGTCAGTAACTAAAAAAGGGGGCATCGCCCCCTTTTTTAGTTACTGATGTTTTGATTTCGTTAATTTCGCCTCAATTTGAAAGCAGTATTAAAGTTTTTGCGCTATGCGGGTAATCACAAAAAGTTGATTGTGCTCAATTTTTTGTTTAACCTGTTGTATGTGGTTTTCCAGCTGGTGACCTTGATGATGATCATGCCTGTCTTGCGCTTTTTGTTTTCAAAAGACGGTGCGGGTGCGCCAGCATTGAGCAGCCGTAATTACGGGGTTGGACAGTGGTTTAGTCAACAGTACCAATCATTTATTTCTTGGTTTGGGGCTTTGGCGAAAGGCGAGCCATTTACGGCGTTGGCCTACTTGTGTGTGGCCTTGGTTTGTGTTACCATTTTAAAGAATGGATTCAGGTTTTTAGCCATGAACTTCATGGTTTTGATTCGTAATCGTAGCATTCAAGAAATTAGACAGGATGTTTATCGAAAATGTTTGGACTTGCCCATCGCTTATTTTAACAATGAACGAAAAGGTGATTTGATGTCGAGGATGAGTAACGACATCAAGGAGATTGAATTTGCCTTGATGGTTTCCTTGGAGGCATTGTATTTTCAGCCATTGAACATCCTACTTTTTATGGTGGCTTTGGTGGTATTATCAGCCAAGTTAACCTTGTATATTTTGTTATTTTTACCTGTGACGGCGTTGATTATTGGTGTGATTGGACGGTCTTTGAGAAAGCGAAGTGCCAAAAATCAAGAGCTATTGGGTCGTGTGATGACTGCTTACGAAGAGACTTTGGGCGGTATCCGTATTATCAAGGCATTCAATGCCTCTTCATTTTTTGCCAAAAAGTACAACGATCAAGACGAGCAATACACCAAAAACAACATTGGAGTACAGCGCCGGTATGACTTATCTTCACCCATGAGTGAGACCATTGGTATTGGGGTGAGTGCGTTGCTTTTGTGGTTGGGTGGTAGCATGGTGTTTCGACAAGAATTGGATCCGGAGTTTTTCTTGACCTACTTCGCCATTTTCTCGCAGTTGATTCCTCCATTTAAAGCGTTTTCGAATGCCCTATATGCGGCCCAGAAGGGTATGGCGAGTTTAGACAGAATTCAAGAGTTGGTAACGGCTCCTGTGCTTGTTGAGGATCCTGCCGATCCCAAAAAGGTGGTATTTGCAAGTTGGTTGGCGCTGAATAATGTGGGATTTTCCTATTTGGATGGCAATCCGGTGATAGAGCACTTCAATTTGGAAATAAAGAAAGGTCAAACCATTGCATTGGTTGGTCCGTCGGGGGCGGGTAAAACTACGTTGACCGATTTAGTGGCTCGCTTTTATGATGTGAGTGAAGGCAGTATTTGTTTGGATGGTGTAGATATTCGCATGTTTGATCAAGAGGATTTTCGTGGGCTTATTGGTATTGTAAACCAAGAGAGTATTCTTTTTAACGAATCGGTGCGAAACAACATCGCTTTGGGGCGGCCTGAATTGCCCTTAGAGGATGTTATTGCCGCAGCGAAGGCTGCAAATGCGCATGAATTTATCATGGACATGGAGCGGGGTTACGATACCGAGATAGGGGAAAGAGGGGGTAAATTGAGCGGTGGACAGAAACAGAGATTGGCTATTGCGAGAGCTTTGTTGAAAGATCCGGAAATTTTGATTTTGGACGAGGCCACTTCTGCTTTGGATAGTAAGAGCGAGAAGGCTGTGCAACAGGCTCTAGAACTGCTCATGAAGCATAGAACGAGCATTATCATTGCTCACAGACTGTCAACGGTTGTACACGCCGATTTGATTGTTGTGATGGATAAAGGGAAGTTGGTTGAGTCTGGAACTCACAACGAATTGTTGGAGAAGAAAGGCATGTATTACAACCTCATTCAACTCCAAAAACTGTTGTCTAATTGATTATTCAGGCTTGTCCTCGGAGGTGGTTTCCTCAGACAGCGATTGATTTTGATCTACACTTGTATTTTCCTCTTCGGTGGTAACCGTTTCTTGAGGAATTGCCTCTGATTCGGTAGCGATGGCCGTTGATTCTGCGGCTACTTCAACATTGGTAGCTTCTGAAACCACAGCGGGTTCTTGTACTGGGTCGAAGGGTCTGCGACCGATGAGGTTTTCTAAATCCGCTTTGAACAGAATTTCTTTTTCTAATAGTGCTTTCGCAACCTTTTCTAAGTCATCCTTTTTCTCCGTAAGCAAGGCTTTGGTGATGTCGTAGGCTTTCTGAATCAATTCGCGAACCTCTTGGTCTATCAGTTCTGCAGTTTTCTCAGAATAAGGGCGCTGGTAGCCGTATTCTCCCTGAGGATCATGGAAACTTACATGGCCCACCCTTTCATTCATACCGTAGACGGTAATCATGCTGTAGGCCAATTTGGTAATTCTTTCAAGGTCGTTCTGTGCACCGGTAGAAATTTTTCCGAAAAAGATGTCTTCTGCAATTCTACCTCCCAACGTCATGCACATGCTATCCATCAACTGTTCAGTGCGATACAGGTACTGTTCTTTAGGCAAATACTGTGCATATCCAAGGGCTGCAACTCCGCGGGGAACGATGGACACTTTCAACAAGGGATCTGCATAGGGCAAATACCAACCGGCAATTGCGTGACCTGCCTCATGGTAAGCGACAATGGCTTTTTCTTCTGGACTGATAATTTTATTTTTCTTTTCCAATCCACCAATGACACGGTCGATGGCATCTTGGAAATCTTGCATGTCAACAGCCTCTTTGTTGTGACGTGCGGCGATCAAAGCAGCTTCGTTACATACGTTGGCGATCTCTGCACCCGCGAATCCTGGGGTTTGTAGGGCCAGTTTGTGCGCGTCTACATCGTTAGACAACTTGGTCAAAGGGCCTAGGTGTACTTTGAATATTTCTTCGCGGCCTTGTAAATCGGGACGATCTACAGTGATTTGACGGTCGAAACGACCTGGACGCATCAAGGCGCTGTCTAAGATATCGGGTCTGTTGGTTGCGGCCATGATGATTACACCGCTATCGGTACCAAAACCATCCATTTCCGCCAACAATTGGTTCAGTGTATTTTCACGTTCATCGTTTGAACCTTGCATGAGGTTTTTACCACGGGCTCTACCGATGGCATCGATTTCATCGATGAAAATGATACAAGGCGCTTTTTCTTTGGCTTGTTTGAAGAGATCACGGACGCGACTTGCACCCACACCTACGAACATTTCTACGAAATCGGATCCTGAAAGAGAGAAGAAGGGAACACCTGCTTCACCGGCCACCGCTTTTGCGAGCAAGGTTTTACCAGTACCTGGAGGGCCCACCAGCAAAACACCTTTGGGGATTTTACCGCCTAAATTAGTGTATTTCTTGGGATTTTGAAGAAAGTCAACAATTTCCATAACTTCTAATTTGGCTTCTTGCAATCCCGCCACATCCTTGAAAGTCTTGTTCACTTTGGTGTCTTTATCGAACAGTTGCGCTTTGGATCTACCAATATTGAAGATACTTGCACCGCCTCCGACACCACCACCTCCGCCCATTCTGCGGAACATCAGGTTATAGAATATGAGGAAAATACCAATGAAGAAGATCCATTGGAACAGTTCACCAAACAAATCACTCTGGGTTTCATATTGAAGCACCAAACCATTGGGGTCGAGATTTTTATCCTTCAGGGTATTTTTCAAATCTTGAATCTCGTTGTTGAGATACCCTTTTTCAATTTCAAAGCTGTAATTGGGTTCAGTTGCACCGAGATAATCCTGGCGTTTGCGGACGCCTTTATATCGTTTTTGTTGAACGGCTTCTTGGGTAAGGTATACTTCCACAAAGCGATCGTTCACAACCACAATTTTCTTCACATCACCCTGGAGAATCATCTCTCGGGTTTCTTTCCAGTTTGTGCTTTGTCCCGTGTTTTTGGGCAAGAACAGCATCGCCATGAGTATTAGGAACAGCGCGCCGTATATCCAATAGGGATTGAAGCGGAATCCTCCCGGCTTTTTATTTTCGGGATTGGGTTGATTGTTTTCCATGTTGTGGTAGTGTAATCAAAGGTTAAGCCAAGAATTAAATAAAATTCAAAACTACAATTTTAGGGAGTGAATTGCCATCTATTACGCCGATTCGGCAGAATAATTGAACGTATCTGCAAATTTGTCGGATGGTCATTTGTCAAATGTCAGTCTAACATTTTATTTCAAACACTTATAGACAAACAGAATTTAATGAATTAAGTTTTGAAAATGGATTGATTCAAGAATCTACGTTTATGTTGATTTGTGATAGAGGCCATTTGTTCATTATCTCCAAAATGTTAGGA
>Ga0194115_10001023_pt1 | contig 37604 bp, 32 predicted proteins | sample TA2MahsurfametaG_3_FD_148656 | JGI IMG/M metagenome (GOLD analysis project Ga0194115, IMG submission 148656) | Freshwater microbial communities from Lake Tanganyika, Tanzania - TA2015002 Mahale S4 surface | ecosystem: Environmental > Aquatic > Freshwater > Lake | place: Tanzania: Lake... | reverse complement strand
CAATCTTCTAAAGAATAATAAAGTTTAAGTTGTTCTTTTGTTGCGGTATAAATAATTGGATTTATATCATCGTCTACACCGCCATCAACAATTACATCTGCATCTGTTGCTCCTGTATAAAAATTACCAGTGTCGTTTTGATCAAATGCTGACTGTATCGCTAAGTATCTTGTATCAGAACTTTGTGGTCTATATCTATAATTGCCCAGTTTAAAAATATTGTCAGGCATATTCATATTCCATTCAGCAACTATTTTTGCACGAGACTGAATAGTTGGAGATGCAATAAAATGATTTTTTAATGTTGAATTTTCAAACATTACACTTCTTCCAAAGAAACAGAAACATTCCAAAGATCATGATTTGTTCTGCCTCTTTTTATTACATCATAGGAAAAATCTGAAATATAAACCTGCATAATTTCACTATAACTGGTTAGATGTAAAAATGCTGAATCATCTGTACCAAAGTTTTTATATTTATCATATGATAAAAACATCCAAAATGGTCCTTTGTGTTTATCATACCAATCAAGTAATTCTACACCACCTGCTCCACCATCTGCAGTATATTCATTTTGACCAACAAGGTCAGACTCTCCAGTTGCATTAAAGTCAGCAACTCGTAAATGTGCTCTTGAAGGAAGATTGTCCCAACTAACTGACATAGTAATTTTATCTGCAATATGATGTGATCTCATGTTGCCATTAATCATTCTTTGTCTTTGTTCAATTCTATTTGGTTTAAATTGTAATGCGGATCTGTTGTGATCAGACAAAATTAAAAATTGGTTTGCTGGTTGAGCGGCAGTTGTTAATGAAGAGTCAGCACCTATTTCTTGTCCTATTGGAATATATATTCCACTAGCAGAAAGAGTTCCAGCATTTTCTGACCAAATTATTGCCTGTGGTCTGGTATATCTTTTACGACCTAAAACATATGCTGCTGTTGCCATTATCTGCTACTCCTAATTCTTTGTGCATCAACTTGTTTGATTTGATTCATTACTGCTCTTGCAATATCGTTTGGATTAGCATTACTGCTTGAAACATTAACGCTTACACTATAATTATACAACGAATTGCTTACTGGCATTTGTCCATTATTAATAGATTGCATACTGTCAATGCCTATCGAATCTACTGCACTCTTTCTTACTACAAACTCTCCAGGAGTTAGCATTGCTGGAATAATGTCAGTTCCTTTACCATACCCGCCAGAAGCAAAATATTTTGGAACAAGTCCACCTTTACTAAAACCAAAAGATTTTGGAACTGTTATTGTTTTAGCCTTTTTGCCTTTGCCAACAGTTATTGTTGAAAAATCTGCTGGCGGTTTAACTCCAAAAAGAGGATTTCCTTGACCATAAACAAAAGTAGGAGGATTAACAGATATATCTGGTTTAGTTTTATCACCTTTTTTGCCTTTTTTGCCAGATCCAGAACCAGATCCAGAACCTGCTGGTAGCCAATTTGTTATTGCTAATGTGTTTTTGTCTAAAGCACCAGTATTATCTTTTGTAGCATCTGTATTTGGATCAAGAACAGGGTTTCCTTGTCCTTGATCAACATTAGGATATGTTGGCATTGGTCCAATACCAGCAAGATATCTTCCCATTGCTACTGGATCAAAAGAAACTGGTGGTTTACCAAGATAGGTATCTTTGTCGGTTCCTAATATCTTATCAAACAACTTGTTCGTTTTTTCTGATAGCATAATTAAGAAAGCCTCTGCTTTGCCTTGAACAGATGCATTAATAGCACCCTCAACATCTAATGAATTTAAATCAAGACCAAGTGCTTCTGCTGCTTTTGCAAGTTCAGAATATGCTGTTAATTGTTCTGGAGTTTTATTAGTTAGTTGAGTAATAAACTCTCTAATCTTCACTAATTGATCAAATGCTTGAAGATTAATTCTATTCATTTTTTCAGCATTGTCTAGATTTTCTTTTTCAATTTGTTCTCTTGTTTTACCATCAGCAGTTATTCCGCCAAGTGCTTTTTTACGTTGGTCTTCTACAGCCTGTCTTTTCTTTTCAATTTGTGCCAATGCTTCTCTTTGTCTAGCATCTTGAATTGCCCTTGCTGCTCCAGCCATATCTCCAGCAGCAATCTGTTGAACAATATCAAAACGTTCTCTTTGTGATTGATTAATATCTTCTTGTATTCTATAGATTGCGTCAAGTCTTTCAATTTGTTTATCATAAACCTTATTAACTAAAGTTTCTTCATACGAAATTTGTTCTAATAGATATCCATTTTTTTCTTCAATTAAATCAATTTCTGTTTTTTGTCTTACAAATGCAGCCTCATTAGCCTTTACCATAAGATCAAAATATTCCATCATTGAATCGCCAGTCATTGCATTTCTCATGGTTTTATCTTGTAACTGAATAGACTGAACTTTTTGATATTGTTTTTCTGCTGCAGTTAATTTTTTAGTTGCTTTAATTCTAGCGTTTAATTGTTTTTCATTAAGTGTACCATTTATAATTGCCATGTTTACAGCATCATCTTGAGCAATTATCATAGCATTTTCATGGTCAACGCCCTTCTTTCTTAAAATATTTACAGCAGATATTTTTCTTTGTAATACTTTTAATGCCTCTTGGCCTTCTGCAATTCTTTCTCCACTTATACCAAAAGCAAGAATTTTATTTATATCTCTTGCATCTTTTGTAAATTCTAACTTACCCTTTTTCAAAACAAGTCCAAACTTTCCCATATTTTTTTGTAAATCTTCTGGACTCATTCCCCTAATCATATCTGTAAACTCACTGCTAAATCTATCAGATTTAATTAGTCGATTTGCAATCCCGTCTGCTTTCATGGTTTTTCCTGGGCTTTCCATTAATCTTCTTACTTCTTTAATACCACCAATAGCATTAGCATTTGCATTTTGAAATAGTTTAATCTTTTTTAACATATCATCATAAGTTGTATCTCTTGCTTTTTTAGTTTTAGGTGTAGTTGGTGTAGTTTTTGCTATTGTACCCATTGCTTTCCCAGCCTCTGTTGTAGCAAAGCCTAGTGATTCCGCATATTTATTTACTAGAAATTGAGGAGAATGACCTTTATTAGCGTATTGCGCTCCACCAGTTCTCGTATCTGGATCTGCTAACCACGCCTGATATTCTGGTGAATTAATAATAGTCTCTAAACCGAATGCTAAAACACCTCTAATTGCTTGTGTATAAACTTTTTGTTCATCTTCTGTTAATGACTTTAAATATTCTGCATCTGCAGCACCTTCACCAAAACGAGTATCTACTTCTTGCAAAAACTTAATATCAAACTTGCCCTTTTTATCTTCAATCATTTGAAAATCTTTAGTTAGTTCTTTTTGTTCTTCTGGGTTTTTAATAATAGATTCCATTTCTGTATCTAATTGTATAACTCCACCAAGAGCACTAAACTTTTGCATCATATCAATATAAGGTTGAGCATCTTTATCTGATTTAGTGCTTAATTGAATTAGGAAATCTGTTTTCATTTGTTTTAATAAACCTTGATCTGCATCTTGATTAAACATTCCCATAATACCAGTGGCAGCAGAAACTTCATCTCCACCCAACTTTGTAAAAATCTGCATTGCTCTTTGTCTATCTTTTGTTTCTGTTACTGTATTAAGAAGTGACATTACACCTGATGGGCCTAACTCTCCACTAGATATTGCTGCCCTCAAATTGCCAGCGTCTGCTTCAGTTATTCCTTTGCCTACGCTATCAGTAATTGTTTGATATGATGCATCGACATATGCTTCTTCAGAGGTTCCTTTATATCTAGTTTTTGCTGTTTTTACCAATCCTTTATCAAATGCTTCTCTTGCTGCCCCTCTAGTTCCAGCATAATCTTTTGCAAATGAACTTCTTTGTTTTTCTTGAACTTGTGTAATTTTTAATCTTCCTTCTTCATAATCTCGTTGTAATTCTGCAGCCTCTGCAATTTTATTTTCAACAAGCAACTGTCGTCTTTTTGCTTGATATTGTTGTTCGTATGAATCTAATAATTGTCTTGATTGTTCAAACATTCCAACTGCATCAGCAACTGCTGCTCCAGACAGTGCGCCAATTCTTTTAACATTATTTTTATTTGTAAAATATGCAGAAACTCCACCAACAATTCCGCCAACTGTTGCTCCAACTAAACCGCCAACTACGTTTCCTATACCTGGAACAAATGAACCAACCACTGCACCCAGAGCAGCACCTGCTACTACTTGTGAACCAATATTTGCTTTTCGATCCATTCCTCTAAATCCAGCAGTATTTTTGCTAAGGTCTTGTAATGATCCTTTTGAACCAAGGATTTTTTTTGAGGATTGTTCCATTAATGTAGTTCTAAGTTCAACGCCAGTTTTTAAAACATCATCGCCTTTTGTATTATATAGTGCTTGTAATTCTCCAGCAACTTTAACTCCAATAGAAACATCGCCCATTTGTAATCCAATATTTGCAGCAATTGAAGATGCTTCATCAGCAGACAACGCTCCAGATAAAATAGAAGTTCCTAATTGTGCTTGAAGATTTTTTTGTGCTTGTTCTCTACCGCCACCCTGATTAATTGGTTTTTTCATCATTTCTTGAAAACTAGCAATAGTTGCTTTTCCAGCCTCAGATTGAACATATGCTTGACCTACAGTTGTTTTTCCAGATTGAATAGCAAAAGGTGTTTTTGCTGCTTCTCTTCTTCTATCCATTAATTCTGTTCCAGTTACCCTACCAGCAAATTCAGCAAAACTTTGTATTGCTTTTGTACTTGTTCCAGTTGCTTCTCCTAATTTTAATGCAGCATCTTGTGCTTTATTAAATTGGATATTTAATGCAACCATTGCTGCAGTAAATGCTGCAATCGGAGCAGCAATTAAACCTGCTTTGGTTCCAATCATTGGAGCGAGCAATGATGCCATACCTACTATTGGCATTGCTGCTTGAGCAATTTCACCAGTTTTTCCTGGAGCCATTGAAAGTGCTCCAACAGCCATTGATGCACCCATCATAGCACCACCAGCACGTTGTCCAAACTGCCTTCCTCGTTCTTGTTTATAAAGTTTTGCTTCTCTTGCAGTAGCCTTATTTTTTTCATTTTGATTTCTATAAAAACCAGTTGATACGAATGCCGCTTCTGCCCTTCTTCTCATTGCATCGCCTCGTGCTGTTGATGTTGTTGATGTTGTTGTTCTTGAAACTGATCCAGTTTTTTCTATATCATCTGATGCTTTAGAAAATTTGTTTTGCATTTCTCTCATTTTTATTTCATGTTCTCTGTCTATTTCTCTTAAATCTTGTTCAACCTCTCTCATTGTTGGAGCAATTATTGCATTTCCAACCGCTCTACCTCCAGCCTTTACAACTCCAAGAAATGCTTTACCTATTGTTCTTCCAGCACTAGAACTAGAAGCAGGACTTGGTGTAACTGGAACACCTATATCATCAAACGGACCTGGCGTTCCTTCAGCCCTCATTGCAATTGCATTTAAAAATCCTCTATTTTTTTGTGTTGATTTTTTATTTACAACAAATGATCCTTCATTAAGCATCATAGGAACTGTGTCTTTATTACCTATTCCTGGAACAAGACCATTTCTCATTGTTCCTTTGCCACGCATTTTAATAATTCCACCAGAATTTATATATTGTAATGCTGGACCATGTTGTTGTGTTGTTTTTTCATTTAATACCATTTCGCCAGGAGTTACTAGTGCTGGAACTGTTTCTGGTTCTCCGAAGTTTTGCGTTCCTTTTGCTCTTGCTCTTTGAACAGCATACCCTCTTTTAACTAATTCTCTAGTTACAGCATTTTGAATAAATCCTCTTTCACCTTTTGGCCCTGTTCCAACTCTTGTTAATCCCCTAATTGATCTATATGCTCTTTTTTGAAGAATCTGGGACATAAATTTTTCTACAGGTGTTTTGGGTCTAGAATGAAGAGTTCCTTTTTTACCATGCTCACGACTCTTATCCCCACCCATACCTTTATCTTCTAAAACACCCTTTTTCCAAAGTTTATCTATTTCTGTGGTATATGCTTTTTTAATTGATGCAGTTGTTGTTCTTCCTTTACTTGCAGTTAAATGTGCATTAAATGTACGCTTATATGCTGGTCCAGGTGGTGGGTATTTTTCTCCTTCTGCAAGAGCGGTTGCTGCAGCAGTTCGTTGAGCCATTCCAACTCTCCACAATCTATCATTTGGCATATTTTTAAAATCATTTTTTAATTGAACTGAAGCAACATTAAGCATTCTTAATAATTTTTTCTCAGATGAATTAAGTTTTTTACCAGAATTAAGTTTTGCCTCTAACTCACTAATTTTAGAATCTATAACAACTTGTGATGCTTTTGCATCTTGTAGTGTCAATGGATATGGAGATGGCAATAGTTTTAATGTTTTGTAAAGATCAGATTTTCCACGACTTGCTGAGTTTGTTAGATTATTATACCCTTGATCGCCTAACATTAAATAACCAGATGCTTTTCTATAACCTTTTAATCTTCCTTCTTGATGCGTTGGAACATCTTTCTTTGAGGTTGCATCATCATAATGCAATAATGCTGTGCCAGCAACCCCTCCAACTCTAATTGCTCTATCATCGCTACCATCTGTCCTTAAAACAAAGCCACCTTTACTCAAAGCAGCAGCATGAATTGGTTGAAACTTAGACCAGTCGGTTTTTAATCCATTTTCTAGTCTTGTAACCATTGATTGATACAGCGGAAGTTCTTCTGGTGTTAAATTCATTGTTTGAATTTTTTTCTTTAATTTTGGAAGAACTTTATTAATTTCACCCCTAACTGCTGCATCATATTCTTTTGGTGACATTTTTGCTGCCATTGATGCAGTTGTTTGTGCAAAAAACTTTTTAGCACCACCTTTTACTCCTAAAAGATTTACCATTGCTTGTTCTGCCATTGAAGGCATTGTTTTTGAATATTCAAGTTTAGGACCAGATGCTCTATCAAATACGCCTGCAGTTCCAACATCAGCAAGAACTTTACCTCCAACATTTCCTATTCCTAGATCTTTATCTCCTCTTAATGTTGAAGAAACAAGTTGTTTAATCATTTCATCTTTTGTAAATGTTTTTGGCATATTTGCTATTTTTGCATCTAACGGAGATTCTAAAGCAAAATATCTTCTATGTCCAGTAGAATCGTTTGGATCTTTAATTAAAATTAATTTTTGTTTTGGAGCAACTAAACCATGAACATCTCTAGCAATTTCTGTTGCTCGCATTTCTGCTAATGCTGCTTTTTCGCTAACCATTGGTTTAACAAATACTCTAGACCCATCTGGTCTTTCATATATACCGCCCACAGAAGAACTTGGAAAACTATGTCCAGATGAAGGACTAACTCTTTTACCAGGATCTGTTAACGGAACACCTTTTGCTCTTGGCGATTTATATGTTTCTGTTGCAATATCATCAAGTTGTTTTTGTCTTGTTTGTCTTTCTGCTGCTTTTGCTGGGTTTTTAGAAGGCATGCCCAAAAATTGTTTTTGTCCTTTAAATGCTGTTCCAATAAGTCTTCGTACATACCCACCTTTATTTAATTCTTGCAACAAATTTTTATTTTTTGATGTTGCCTCTTTATTTACAACAAACTCTCCTGGAGTAAGAATTGCTGGAACACTATCAGTATTTCCAGTTCCTGGAACAGTCCCTCCAGCCCTATTAACAAAACCACCCTTGTTAAATCTTCTTGGAGGTCTTCCAGAAAATCCTGGTCTAATCATTCCTGGGTTTGTTCTTGCAAAAACACCCGCTGCTGCTGTTGCTCTTTGATAGGCTTGTGTTAATGTTGCAGCAGCCTTGCTTTCCATTAAAAAAGTTTGTATTAATTTAGAATGTGCTTGATCTAATGATGCTGCAACCGTTGCTGCTTCTATTTGTTCTGATGACATATAATTGGTTTGATTGCCCAATATTCTAGACTGACCACCTAAATTAAAATATCCTTTTCTTAATGTTGAAAATAATTTAATTGTATTTGCAATAGCGTTTGCAATTAAACCAAATGTCATTAAAAATACTGGACCAATTATTCCAACTATTCCAATAAACTTAGTTATTCCACTTTTTACTCCATCACTAAGACCATTAAAACCATTTAAAATTTTACTAAAAAATTCTGCAATTGGTGTAATTGCTTTTAAGAATTGTTCTCCAAGTGGAACTAGTCGTACTTTAAGATCTTCTATTGATTTTTTAAATCTGGTTCCAGTTGCATCCTCTACCTTTTTTAATTCTCTTTCTGATAAAATTGCAAGTTCTTCTACAGATGCCCCAGTTAAATTTAATGCTCTTGCTGCCTGTGTGCTACCTTTTGTAACATTTTGAAATAAAGTTGAAAGACGTGAAAACTGAAATTTACCAAACAATTGTTCAATTGCTCTTGCTCTATTTAAAGGATCTAAAGTGTCTAATGCTTGTGCAAAACCAATAACTGTTCCCTTAACGTCTCCCTTGTTTGCTTCTACAATACCCTTAATATTAATTCCAAGTTCTTCTAACATTTCTGATGCTTTGTCACTTGGATTAATTAAAGATGCCAAACCAGACTTTAATGCGTTAGCACCTTCAGAAGCATTAATGCCTCCTTCTTTCATTGCCGTCATAAAAAATGCAAGATCTTCAACATTTCCACCAAGTTGTTTAATAACTGGTCCAGCCTTAGGAATTGCAACTGTTAAATCTTCAATACTTAAAATAGTTTGGTTTTCAACTGCGTTAAGAAAATTAATTTTACTTGCTAGTTGATCTGCTGCAATTCCAAAAGCATTGGTAAGTGAAAGTGTTGTTTCTAATGCTTGTTGTTGTTCAACTCCACCAAGAACAGCAAGCCTTGTTGCTTCTGCAACCTGAGCCATAAGATCTGCGCCCATCTTGCCCGTTGCTGCAGCGTCTGCTGCAATTTCCATTGTTTTTTCAACAGCAACTCCATATTTTGTAAATTGTTTGGCAAGCATTTCTATATCTTTTAATGCTTTTTCAGTTTGTTCAGTGGTAGTAAACATTTCACCATAAACACGTTTAAATCTTAATGCTTGTTTTTCTAAAGCCATAAAAGATTTTGCTGCTTGAGATCCAAGCATAGTAAGAGGAATGGTAAAGCCAACCATAAGTTGGCGACCTGCCCACTGTGTATTTTTACCAAAGTTTAAAAGATTAGTTGAGCCTTGTTTTAATAATTGATTGAAAAGTTGTTGCTTTTGTGCAGCAATTGCAGTTTTTGTTGCAAGATTTTCTATATCAAGCGTGAGTGGCCTAACAGCCATTGCTTTAACTGCGCCACTTGCCGTTCTACCCATTTTGACATATTGGGTTTGCATTGTTTTAACGCGTTCTTCGGCAACTTTGCCAATAGTGTCAAATTCTGTTTTAAATAAACGACCAAATGTTTTTGTTGCACCGCCAGCATATCTAAAATACTCACGGGTTGAAAATTTATTTCTTTCAAGTGAATCTGTAAATGCCTCAGATGTACTTTTAATTTGTTGCAAACTGGCTGAAAACTTACCAGTTGCATTAATAGAGTTTATTAAATTGTCTTGTAGGTTTGCCTGCGCCCTTGCTGCTGCAGCAGTTGAAGCAGCAATAGACGTATGAAATTGGGCAAGTTGTCTTTGTAAAGCCTTAAGTTGTGCTAATGCTTGAGTAGCATCAAGATTTACCTGAATATTAGATTGAATATCAGCCACTCATAGCACCCCTTTTTATATTAAATGTTTAGCAAAGACGCATCTTGAAGATTAACACCAGATGCTGCTTCTACAATCTTATAGACTGTTGGCAGATCAATATTTTCTTCAAGTTCTTTTGACTTCTCGGCAAGTTCAGGCTTATATTGCTTCATAGCAATTGCAACGCACTCCATGAGAATATTCATAGATTTTTCATTATCTTCTGCTACTGCTGCTAGACCTTCAAACTTCTTCATAAAAGCACGTAGTAGAGAGATCTTCAACGGTCTAACACTAATCTTAGTCCCGTCAATCAAAACTACTACAGTTTCTTCTTTTGATGTCATTATTACCCTTCCTTTATTGGTTAGTACAATTATATCATAAAGGGTAGGTTTTTAACAATCTTATTTATATTAAACCCCACCATTGCTTAAATTTTCAATTAAATGCTCAATATGACGTATATAGACCTTATCTATTTGATCTACCAATTCTTGCCTTTGTTCTATTTCATTAGCATATAAAATTTGAAGCAAAGATAGTTGTTTTTTGGGATCTAAATTCATAGAGTTTTGTAAAATAACATCATTTCTATTTGGTAGTGAAAAATAATAAACAAGTTCTTCTGCGTCCTTGCCTATATAAAAAATTACATCTTTTTTATCTATTTTGTTTTTTAAATTAAATTTTTCAGTGCCATAACAAGAATGGTATAATCCAGCAAGACATGTGTCTTCTGAGGCATTCATATTTTTTAAAATAAAAAAAGTATTATATAAATGTCCAAAAAACGATGCTTTTGAATGAGGAACATGTTTTGTTTTATCAAAAAGGTACTTGACTGCCAAAACTTCTTTTTCTGTAAAATTATGCATTTTTAATTTTTCCAATAAGATTAATATTTAATACCATACGAGTATTGTAGTTAATTGGAAAAGATGATGAGTGATACTGATCCCCTTCAAAAAATATTGCCCTTCCTGCCTTTGGACTTATTTTTTCTTTTATAGACAACTCTTTAAAATTTTTAACTGGATGTTTTTCATTATAAATTACAGTAGGACCATCTGAATCATTTATATAACAAAGTAATACAAAATGTTTTATATCTGGATCATTTTGACTTGATTCAAAAAATTTTTTTGTCCAATCAATATGTGGTGTATTTATTTCATTTTTTATGCTTTTACTATTTATCATTAAATTAAACTTCATTCTTGTGATATCTAAAACCTCTAAATTATTTTTTTGTGCAAACCTTTGTACAAGCAAGACTAATTCATTATAAAGTGCTTCCTCTTTAAAATCAAATAACTTTACAACGCTTACAAATTGAAATTTTGATTCTGTTTCAAATTCGGGAAATGAATAATAGTTGTTTTCTTTAGGATCTGTTAATTCAGCCATATACCATTTATGCTGAAAATTATTATATTTTAAAATTTCATCTTTGGTTAAAAAATTGTCATCTATAATTAACATTTATCTCCTTTCAAACTTTATTTAATTATATCAAAAATCTTTACTATTATCGCAAATCTTCATAATCTAATCCCATTCCGATACCAAAACCAGCCTTAGCAGCATTAGCACCTTGTAAGGCTAAAACATCGTTTCCATCTGATGTTTGACCTTTGCTAAATACTCTTGCTTTAAGGTTTTCCCATTCATTTTGTTTATTATTATTTTTATCTAAGTCAACACCTTGTATTGCTGCAAGAAATTTTTTTTCTTGATAGTCTGAATCTCTGCTTGATGATAATGTTGCCATAAGTTCTGGCATTGACAAAGATAATTCTAATTCTTTATAGTCTTTCCAAATTCCCAGCAAAAATACTTCAGCCTCTAATTTTGCAAGATCTAATTCTGACCAACCAGAAGATTTTTCACCTTCTACTGATTTTTTCTTTACATCAACATCTTCTTTTTTATTGCCTATTTTAATATTTGCACTATAATCTAAAATTTCATAAACCATATGTAAGTCTAACAAATCTTCGCTATCCTCTAAGGTTTTTACAGAAGGATAATACTGTTTCATAGCAATGTGAGCACATTTAATTAAAACATCAATGGCCTCATTATCATTAGATGCATTTTTGATAAATTCAAACTGATCCATTAATTCTCTAAGATATTTAATCTTTATGGGAACTAATTCTATTACATCCCCGTTAAGAATTTCCATAAATTTGGTATTATATATTTTAGTAGCCATCAACTAATTTTATCACAAAAGGACAAAGCCCACCTATAAAAGATGGGCTTTATCAATCAGTTAAGATTAGGATGCAGTGTGAGTGCGATCAACAATCTTGCCGTATGTTGCTGTTAGGTCATCTGGAAGAAGACGGAAAGAAACTTCAAACATTGAAGCCTCATCACGCTTAGCAGATACTGTAACGCTTTCAATGGAAAGAGCACGATACGCAACGTATACACGCTCAACATTTCCAGAATCTTCACAGTCACCAGTTCCTGGACCTACTGCAACAATACCACGCTCAACTGGGCATTCTCCAATGTCTCCTGCGGAGAGTTGAAGAACGCGACCTGCTGATGTGCTCTTAGAGCCTGCAAGGTCTGAATCCTGGCCTGCGGTAGCAAGAAGAAGATTCTCAAGAGTTGCCTCTGCAAAAGCGGTAGCAAGATTTACTTGCATTCCCTGCTTGTAGAGTTTTGCAACGTCAAGAATCTGGTCAACCTGAACCTCACCAAAATCTGGTTGGAATTGAAGTTCAATACCGTTCATTGTATAACCAACGTTTGTGTAGTCTGGATCCGATGAAAGAGTAGACTTGTAAGACTCAGTGCTTACAAACGATGGAATAGCGTTAGTGGTGGTATTGAGATTGGCATCAGCAACGAATAGCGCTGCTGCACCTACGATAATGTTAGTGGACGTACCACGAGAATATGCTGGCATATTAAATTCACCTCTTTTTAGTTTTGTATTAAGTTATATGGCAAACAGGCGATGTTTCCTCTATAGCAAGTATAACAGCGTTTTTAGGTGTAGTTAATGTCAGGATCTGGAATGGGTGTATTAGTGGTTTTAACCTGATTTATCATGTGATAATCATATTCAATAACAAACTTATTAAGGGTTAAACCTCTTAGGGCGGCAAGTTCAGTCAAATCCCTTACCTCTTCTAACTGATAAACCTTAATGTCATGGAAATATACATTATGAGCAATTGGAACCGCTAGATCTAGGATTGGACTGCTACCGTTTTGTTTTGCCATACACCACCTATTTAAGTCTTCAGCAGCAGCATCAGACCTGTCTAATAATTGCGAAATAATAATCCCTGCATCTATAATTTTGCTTGGTACTGCGTAAACATAATATAATAACTGTTCGCATTTCATAGGATAAAATGAATTTCGTCTAAATCTTAAAAGTCTGTCATATTGAATTGCAATATCCCATGTTGTTGATAGTGGGTTGCCATCTTCATCAAATTGTTGTGGAATATCTACTCTGTTTTTTGTTAAATCATCAATTGCATTAGGGCTGCTTGGAATAGTCAATACGCTAAAACCATATTTATTTAACTCTTCCTTGATATATTCATTTACCCATATAGGTGCAAACGGAAGATCTCTAATATCTTTCATGGTACTATTCTACCCCAATTGTAGCATTTGCTATCCAGTTATAACCAGTGCTTAAACCTTTTGATCTACCTTGTTTTGATCCTGCACGAATGTTTTGTTTATATGAAACTGGATTCTCTAAATAATCTAATATTCCACTGGCTCGTAAAAAAGATTGTGTAAAATATCTATTAAAAAATGTATCAAATGCTTTCTCATAAGATCCTTGTACTGCATCTCCTCCAGGATTTTCTACTTTTACTGGATTTGGCGTAAATATTTGCTCGCCACTGTCTTCAAAAGCCAAAACTTTTGCTTTACGTGGCTTTATAATTACTGGAGTTCCATTTTCCATTATTTCAGCCTTATTAATAAAAGGAACTGTAGATCCATTTTTTATTGACTTAGACTGTTTAAAAGTTGAATTAAAAAATATAGCATTTTTACCATTACTAGAATATGTTATATTATAAAGCCTTGCTCCTGGACTACCAACCTGATCCCATTCATAAATATGGTGTAATGCTCCTGGACTCATTCTTGCTGTAACATCAATATACTGCTTAAAGGATTCTATTGTTCCAAGTGCTAGATTGTTTAAAAAAACTTTATGTCCTTTTTTAGTTCCATCTAAAAAACCTAAAGAGTATTCAACAACATTGTTCATCATTTTTTCAAACATTACAGTGTTTGCTCTTGCGTTTAACATTAATCATCAACGCCTTGATTTTCTGCTCTTCTTACTAATATTTTATAATATTCTATATTTCCAAACGGTCCTACTAGTGGCTCCATTGTTGCAATTTCATAAATAGTACCACGATCTTCTCTGGCCCCAGACGTTTCTTTGTAAATAAGTTCACCAGAACAATTACGAATATTTGTTAATAATACGTTTGTAATTGAATTATTGCTTCCATCTTTTGCAATACGAATATCATTTTTTACCCTGCCAAGCAGCATATTTTCATACTGAACAAACACTTTTGGTTTTACTTCTTCTTCAAATGCAGAACCAACTGGAGCAAGGTTAATTACGACAGTTCTATCAAATCCCCAGTCTTTTTTTACTTGCCCGTAAATATCTTGTTTAACAATTGGATGGTATATATCTGCAATCATTGGGTACATAAAATCTATTTCGTTGCATGACATTACAATACCCCAGGAATAACAATATTACCCGCATATCTCTTAAGAATCTTATCAACAATTAAATTTCCAGTACCAGTAAACAATGTTTTATTAAACTGAATTTTAAATTGATCGGTATTATAAGCAGAAGCATATCTCTTAAAATAATCTAATTTACCACACTTAATATCGTCCATTAACATTAGTGTTGCTTCTTGAATGTCTACTGGAACTACTTTATACCCTGCCTCTACAACGAATGTATAGTCTGAACTTTTAGAGAATGTATTGCCCCAACCAATTGGACCCAGCCAGTCTGACTGTGCTGTAGGCAGCATTAGCGGTGCTTGATCTGCTCTATTATATGCCCCTGTAACTTCTTGAACAATGGCAGTTTTATTATCACTTAGTTTATAGGTTACTCCAAAAATCGCTGGTTCTTCTAAAGAAGAATCATACCAAAGTTCATTGTTTTGATATACCTTTAATATTTTACGAGTTCTTGGCTTTACTGGCGCATAATCTGTATTAAGACCAGTATGTTCTATTGTTTCAGTTTTATAATAAAATCCAGCAGTAATAGCGTCAATTATTAGTCTTGCTGTTAGTTCTCTTTGAGTAATTTCTGCTATTTCTGTTGCTGTTGTGCCAAGGCTTGCTGGATCAACATACGGCCTTGTAATTTCAAGCATATCTTCTACAACAATATCTCCATCAGCCTCTTGAATTCTTAATGCATAAATTTTGTCATACAAATGCCAATTATCTGTTTCAAATGTATAGTTTATTTTTTTCCCTGATGTTGACGTTATTGTTTCTTCTAAAATAACTATGTCTCTATCTTCATCTTCAATAATCAAATCATACGCTGTAGATGCTGCTGGAACATCGTATGAAATGCTTAACGGGTAGGGTGGAAGACGAAGTATTTTCATTTATTTTTGCCGTAGTATTTTGCTAATTCAACAGCACTAACCTCTCGTACCGACTTTGATTGTAGATAAACATCTAAATTTTCTTTATCAATAACTGTAAATCCCTGATCAATATGACCATATCCTTCAAAATATAAGTTTTTGTCAGAATAAATTACTGTCTGACTTTCAACATCAGATTTTACTGTTACCTTTTTTGCTGTATTTGCCATTGTTACTCCTTAATCGTACCTTAATTATAGCAGATTGTTAAAAAGGGCAGAGGAAAGATCCCCTGCCCTAATTAATTGCTTAGTGATTAGGAAGCAGCAATGTCCTTATAGGCAATTGCATCTTCTTCTTCAATCTGGATACCGAAACGGACAAATACTGTATATTCGATAGTATCTTTCTTTGGTTGATACTGACGATTTACAGTGATGTCTCGTTGGAAGCCCCAGATACGGTTTGCTGGGAATGTCAAATCGACATAATCTGCTGGATAGTAAGGAACTTCCATTACGTCAATGCCGAGTACGCGAGTGGTACGAGCATCTCCGACAACTTGTCCTGCACCATCAAGATATGCTTGACGATTTGCTTGTGTGCTACCAATGCGGCTTGAGAAAGCCTCAGAAATAGCGTCTGCAAGAGTACCGTTGTTACGAACAATGCTTTGGAACACATCTGTACCTGCATAGAACTTAAGATTTTGCTTAAGTGCACGATACTTACGTGGCATTGCATTGATGATATTTTGCATAACTGGTGTTGTCCAGTTATCTGATACAACCGCTGGAAGCACAGAATCATGTGCATCTCCATTGGATGTAATCTTGTGATAGAAACCTTCCATAATTGAAAGGAAGTTTCCTGTTGAACCATCTCCGTTGATAGCCAAATCTTCGATATCATTACCGAATGCATTGGTCATCAAGCGAACAAGATGATCTTCAAGTGCTGCGCCTTCAACGTTATCTTCAAGCGCTTCTGTAGTAACTTCCCAATCAAGACGAATCTTTTTGGTTGTAAGTTCTACCTTTGTAAATTGTGCACCAGTGTTAGTGTAATCACCATCACCTTGAGCAGCAGCGCGAAGAACACGCTCACCAACGTTAACTTTTTCAAGTTCCATTGTGTTGGCTCGCATAGTAACTCTACGGCCATCTTTAGCGAGAACTGTAGCATCCCAGACATAATCAATAAATTGACGTGCCTGTTCTGGTCTCAGAATTCCACTAGCGGCAGATCCCGAAGGATTTACAGCGTTTGCACCAGTTGTTACACCTAATTGTGCGGTTGGGATGTTACCCAAAGTGCTTGCACCTGGAGTTGTAACACCACCGATTCCACCAGAAGCAAAGCCACCATCCGCGTTAAATAAACCCGAGTCTGATGCGCCACCGCTACCTGGTTGATTCTTAATAATTTCTTCTGACATATTGTTCACCTCCTAGTGAATTTCCTTATTTAAATAGGTCAGTTGCGAGGAAACGACCACCCCATAAGGATTTCTGAACCATTTCTGGCTCCTGTACGATCTCGCCTAGATCGCCAGACTTGCGGAAAGCAGTATCTTGCTCTACGGCATCTACTCTCTTTCCAAACTCAGCATTACTTTCTTTGACGCTCTTAACCTCTTTAGATACGTCTGTAATGGACTTGCTTAATTCAGCAACTTGAGCCTGGACCACTTTCATGGTCTCTTCATTCAAGGACTTAATAGTTGCTGCTAGATCGCCAAAGGCACTCGCAAGAGTTTCTTTAATTTCGGCAACTGCATTGACTACTACCTCGTCAGATTTTGCAATCTCTTCTGACTTGGCAAGTTCAGTCTCAACAACTGCTTCGGTTGCTTCGGTTGTTTCAGCAACAGGTGCTTCTTCAACTTCAACACTCTTGGTAACAGTATCAACATCTGTTGCCTCTGGAGCGACCTCAACATCTTCAACAACTGCTGTTGTTTCGTTTGTCATAGGACTTACCTCCTTTTGAATCTCAGTTGTACTAATACCTTTGGCACTATCAACTAAGAACTTTATCATGTCTGTTTTTTCATTGTCACTTTTTTCAACAAAACCTATATTTTTCATTGGTTGACCAGAAGTTGGACTAACTTCTGTTTCATTATCAGAAACCATTACAAGTCCTGATTCTTTATCCCAAAACACATTTTCTACAACAATATCTGCTGCAGATCCTTTAAGAACATCTATCCCGTCAACCTTTTCAATAGAAATAATGCTTGCAAATTGATTTGCTGGATTATCAACAAGCGATAGTTCTACAAGATCATAATCTTTAATAATTCTAATTGGCTTATCCATTTTCTCATCATAGCCATCGTCCCACTTGTTCATTTTTCCACCAATTGAAAAACCTGTATATGTTCCATCCAATACTTTCTCCCACGCATTTTGTGCGCCTTTTGATACATATGCAGAAACAAAAACACCAGAATAAAACTTCTTTGTGTCTGGATCAAAATACTTATCTTCTTTAAATGCAACCATTTTGCCTACAGCAGAAGGTTGATGCATTTCACGAATGTTCCCTCTAAATTTAGAAAAAGCCTTTAAACTAGCATCGGTTGTGACAATATCGTTTTGTCTGTCAAGATTGTCAAGTGTCGCAAAACCTGATACAACTCTGCGTTCCTTGTCAACCTTGGCAAAAGGCATTGACAACCTTACGTTGTCTCCTTCTGTTGACCAATGGGCTTTATTAATGATACTCATATCACATCCATTATATCAACTATTTTAGTAGTTTGTTGATATTATGTGGAAGACCTGCCCTCTCCCTGTGGATTTCTTCCAGAAATTGTGGAAGTAGAGTCTGAATTATTATTTGTTCTTTCAGAATCTCTTTCTCTATTTCCAGCAATATTTGCTCTAGCATCTGTTGCCTGTCTTGCGGACATCTCAAACGGAGCATCGCCATCTGGTCTTTGTGGCAAACCAATAACTTCTCTAGCCTCGTTTGGCATCATAACTTGAGTCTTTACATAGCGTTCAAGAATCTGAGACTGTGCAATTTCATCAGTAAGAGTAAGTTCGTTGAATTTAAGTTCAAGAATATCTGTTTTTTCACGAACAACTTTATTAATAAGTTTTTCTAGTTCTTGTTGTGCTGGTCTAGCAACCTGCTCCTTAAATGTTCTATCTTGTGCTAAAGCAGCAGCAATTGATCCGCTATCTGCTCCGCCAAGTTTAGAAATAGGAACTTGATGAGCAATCAAAATATCATCACGATTTCTAATTCTGTATTCATTAAACGAAGCCTCTTGAATACCATTTTCAATTGGATCCATCTTAAACTCAACTTTATTATTTTCGCTATCTCCAGGAAGCGGAATATAAAGTGTTCTATGTGATTGAGACTTTAATCCAGTCTGCAAGAATCTAAACATTTTATCTTCTGCATCAGCAGATAACTTTGCACCCTTAAGTGTAATAATATATCTTGGAACAGCCTTGTTTTCAAAATAATCAATGTTGTATTGTGTTGCTAATTGATCTCCAACAAGTGCTGGCAGTGCAGCAATAATATCTGGTACGCCATAGTATGTATTTAATGGTGAGTATTGTTTAAAATGAATAATTTCATTTGGTCTACGATCAGTTGTAATTGGGTTTACGTTATTTGCCCCAAAATTTCTAAAGTAAATTACAGATGGTCCAATGATTTGAACATAGCCATCCCTTAATCTACGAACACGGATTGTAGTTGCAGGAATGTGTCCGATATATCCAATCTCTCCAGTTACTGTACGACCAATTTCCATATAGCCATTACCAGTTGCTTGCATATCTACATAAATTTTTTCCATTGTTTTTGTAAAACTGTCGTCATCATTTAGGCTTTCTAGCCAATCTTTCATTTCAATCTTTGCACGTTCAATACGTTTTCTTGCTCTACCCAATGCAGTTTCATCTTCAACGTTTTCAAGTTTAAGCATTGTACGTGAACCAACAACAAAATCATATCCAAGACCAACAACGTTTTCTACCTTAGCATCAATGGCTGCGTGATTGGCAAAAGAAGTATCATAATAATTTGCTAATTCATAAAGATTATATGGTGGTGTAATAACATCAAATAGACCATAACCGTTTCTAATTACGGCACCTGGATTAATAGCCTTAGACCTTGCATCTTCAATACCTGCTGCACTTGAATTAGCGCTATTAAGATATGCGGTTGCTGCTGTATCTACTTTGCCTATATTTCTTGATGTACGTCTTTTAAAATTTTGATCTAAATTTCCCAAACCTTTTAAATCATCCCAAGATTTATTAAATGGGTCACTTTTTTTAAATGTGTCATCTTTTTCTAATGGATCACTTATTGATGCACCAAGTATATAATCTTCATTCATTATTCTTCACCATGTACCTTTAATGTTTGTTGTGCATCATAAACTGCACCAAGATCGTTCATGTTTGGAATTAACCCCTCGCGCATTCTAGATAATTGCTCTGTGTATTCCATCTCACTAACTCTTTTAATACCAGGATGAAACTCGGCATGACCGCCTTCACAGCCATAATATTCTGCTGCTCGTCTTAATTCAGCCATTTTTGACAAGTCTCCACGCATTGCTGGAATATTAAGAAGGTTTCCGTGACCATCGCCAAATGCTTTTCCGTTTGGTTTAATCCATATATACATGCCCCAGTCATATCCTTTTTCAATCAATTTCATTTTTGATTTACCAAGTTTGTCTGGTTTTGGTTTATTCATAACCACCAGTATACCATATTATGCTGGAGTAATAATGTATTCTTGCCAATTAGCGTCTTGATAAATAGATAGGGCATTAGACACTACCTTAAACTCATCACTAAGATCATCAATAATAATTGATCTTGAACCAGTATAATTTTTATATATTTCTGATGGATTTACTACGTATCTAGAATCTTTTGAACGAATCAATACATTATTCCAGTCGCCTTCATCTTCCCATGCCTGCCAACTGGCTTGCTCATTTTCTGTTTCTTGCCAGGTTCTCAAAATAAGTCTTTGTACAACCTGCAAAGATGTTCCTTGATAAAAAGAAATATTATTAAACATCATCAAATACTTTAGTGTAATGTTTCCAGCATAATTATCAAAACTTAATGAACTATTAAAAGATACACCAAAAACATACCATTGTTGAATATCTAAAACTGGCTGACCTACAAATTTGCCATTAATGTAATATGATAAATCTGTAAATTCTTCTCCAGTTGATCTTAACTTTGAAAAAATTAAACCTCTTTTTCCAGTAGAAGAATTTGCAACAATGTAAAAATCTAAAGAGTCATCTTTATAATTAATTTCAAATATTTTAACTGGACTTTCTGGAAATGCATAAAGATCACACCTAAGAAACATTTGCAAAGCGCTTAAAGAATATTTGGTTACGTTTGATGAAGATACTGGAATAGAAATTCCTCTTTCAGAATCATTAGTACCATTTTTTAACTCTAAACCAGTTTTTCTAGTTAAATATAAATATGGAGTGTTTTCTTTGTCTATTAAAACTGGATTTTTACCTTTATGGTCTGTATAAAATCCAACCTTTTTAAATGGAAAAACATCTATACCAAACTTTGTTCCGATTGGAGTATTTGATGTATAATTTAACGTTCGTCCAGCAAATTCTAACTTTCTTAAAAATATATTCTTTTTTAATATACTTTTAACTTTAAAATTTACAAAATAAATAAAAGACATGTTTTCAATATTTGTTTGTTTATCTGGATATACTAAATAACCATCAACAATTTCAAATCTTTTATTAGTCCAACTTGTTGTATTTAAATCTAAAACTCTAGATTGATTTGCTGCAACGTCTGTATAATCTTCATCTGGTTTAGAATATCCATTAGCAGTATAATCAAATGCAATATAAGATCGTATTGATGAATTAGATGTAGCATAAGTATTTGATAATGAAGAATTTGTCCAATATGTTTGACCAGAACTTGGTGTGTCTGATGGAGATGGATAATCTATATTAAACTGAACATAGTCTAAATCATTTTTTGTATTACCGTTTCCATCTTGTACTTGTGATGTTAAAACTGATATTGGCAGGTAGTCTCTCCAATACCCTGATGCTGAAATATCTAAAAAGAATTTTCCATATTCTTCAAAGGGTGATAGAGTATAACTTGCAACATGTGGTAATAAAGAAGAATATGCATTTATACTTGCCGTTCCATTTGCTGCAAAATGATCATCTATTTCTAATGAATTTTTTAATGTTGATATTCCTAAAGTATATATTTTTCCAGTAAATTTATTTTGATCTAAATCATTTCCAATAAATAACTTTAAAGAAGATGGATTTGATAAAAATTGAGAAAGACCTAAAATATTATTACTTAATAGTTTATTAAATTCAATGCCTGCAACAAACTCATGTGCGGGGATTGCTAATGATCCAATAGTTGTTATATTTCCGTTATAACAAAAAATATAATTTATATTAGCATTGCTGGCAAGTCTTCTAACCTTTATATAGTTATTTGCATCTTGAAATAAACACATTAATGTTTGATCTGTTGCAGAAGTTGTAAACTCAAACACTCCGTATATTGCATTAATTAAAGATGGAACAAATGCTAAATTATTAAAATAGATCGAAGTATTAATTGAATTCCATGTAGAGTTTGGATTTAATGAAAAAAACAACTCTCCATCATCTTGAATGGCATAGTTATCAGATTCAAGTTGTAACAATGTTTTAGAACCAAGATTTAAAGTTGGTAAAGAATAGTCTGGAACAGTTAATACAGAGTTTGTTGCTTGCAAATTATCAATATCTGCTTGCTCCCATGAAAGATTTAGTGGGTAAGTTTTATTATTGTTATACTTTGCAACAGAATAGTCTATTTCTACTGAAGTTCCGCCATAATAACTATCAATAACTTCAGAGGACAGCGGAACACCTTGACCATATAAATAATGAGATTTTGCAACTAAGGTTGACATTGGATAAGAAAAAATAGAAAAAGAACCTAAAATAATTGGATCTACAACATTATCTTTATAAGAATAAAATCCTAACCAGTCATTACTTTTATTATCTTCGCTAAATTCTTCTGGTAAATCTAAATCTTGAGTTACAAAAGAAATTTCACCAACTTCTTCTCCATTTACAATTAGGGTAGCCAAATCTTTAACTAATCTAATATGAACAAGTAATGGTCTAAACCACTCTCCAACATAATGTGAAACAAAGTTATTTCCTATAACTAAAGTTAAAAATGCATTTTCTACATATAACCCATCTGTAGAATTAATTGGTCCAAATATTCTTTTTGGTGTTGTTGCATTTGAATCAATATTAAGCCACATTTCAATTGTATAATTTTGATTTTTTCCAGACTCATTTAAAAATCCAAAACCTGGAAAAACTATACACGGTTTTGCGTTAATAATAAATTCTGATTGCTTAAAATTAAGCATGCTTGACCAAGTATAATTGTCTTCCCAGTATTGCCAATCTTGGTTATTTATATTTTCCCAATCCCTCGTTGTTATTATTTCTTCATGCGGAATTAATTCAACAGATCCAATCGAACCAAAAACTAATGGTATAGATCCGTGTCTTGCCACTAAATTATTATTTGCAACAATATAATATCCATTGTAATCATTAACTCCATATGCATCTGCAGCAACTGCACCATCAACAGAAATATTAATAGAAGATGGGAGTGTAATTTGTTGCTTGCCTAAAGATTCAGCATGATACTCTTCACATAATTGACCCATTGTTAAACCATGCCAACTAAATCTATAGTCTGATGATGAAGATCCTGCTGTGCTTGTTGTTATTTTTATAAGTAAGTCTATGCTTTCGTTTGTAACTCCTGCAGGTATGTCAAAAGTTCCAGAAATAAAAAACCATCCCTGTTTTTCTTGTGAATCAAAAATACTTAAATCTTTATATACTGTTGATCCACCAGAATATTTGTATCCAATAGAAAGTTTATTCAAATATATGCTTTCTGAATAAACCCAAACACCAATACAAAATGTTTTAAGGTTTACATCAAGATCATCAAAACCAACAAAACCTGATGTTTCTAAAACTATTGGTTGAGCCTCATTGGTAATTTCAACAGAAAGAATGTCTTCTTCTGGAAATGGGTATGGAGACATTGTTGTTAAAACTTCTAAAGATGGAGAATAGGTGTTTACTCCGTTTGTAATTGTCCAATCTTCATACCCAGTAAATAAATCTGATCTTACTGCATCACTAATTAAACTAATATAATCTGTATTGTCGTCTAAAGACCATACGGCAAGCGGATGCTCAGAATATATTTTTTCAGAATACAGATTTGATAAAACTGTCATAGTACCCTAATTATATCAGGAACCAGTTTTAATTTCACAATAATCTGTTGTACAGTACATTTCTCCAACAGAATCTAAATTTTGTACCCCATCATAAATTGCTGACCAATCAATTTTTGCAATTTTGCCAACATAATCGTCATATTCTTGTTGAGAAATCTGTTGATATGGTTGCTGAGGATATATCATATTGCCCATTGGAAGAAACGAAACAGCCTTTAACTGCCCCTCATACATATGTAGTGCTGGAGCAATATGTTTAGTTTCTGACTCTTTGTCAAATGATAATGTTACAGAAACGCCATTATCAGACCAATACTTTTGTGTTGTTGCAGCAAGACCAATCTTTTCAAACAAAGTTACATCTTTTTCTGATCTTGGATGACCAGAATGAACTGGGAAATAAACAACTGTTGTGTTGGCAGAAACTAAATCTTCTTCGATTTTATATCCCGCTGCTTTAAATAAATGAATCATTGGATCTTGATCACTAAATCTAATTGCACGAAGGAAATATTCTCCCCCTACTGGCCAATGAACTCCTGGAGATGCTCCTGAAAGAAGTGATACTGAACCAGAAGGCTTTACCGTTGTTACACGAATTGACTCACGAACACACAACCATTCTGAATATTGTTTATCGTATTTACGAATTGTTTGATATCCTTCATCCATCCAATCACGAGTTGCTGGAAGGCCATGCGTATCAGCAAATGATGCAATACCAGTAAGTGATGTACCAATACGGCGATTTCGTTGCATAATACCATTTGTAATTTGCCAATGTGTAGGAACAAGCGTTACAGTTTTACCATACAAATAAGCAAACTTTAATGTACGCAAAAAGTCTTCTTTGCTGTCGTGACGATTAAGGTGTACTTCTACAAGAGTACAAAGTTCATAGGACTCTAATGGCTGCTCAGCACATGGATTAAAACCCATAACTCTATAATCTTTACTATCTGCTGGATCTGCAAGACGACCAAAATTACGAGCAACATCAAGCCAAATAAATCCTGGCTCTCCATTGTTAGAAATTAAATCTACATAATCTTCATATTTTGTTCCTATGTTTGCTGAAATAGAATTATTACTCATCCATGCCCAGCCTGGACTGTCTGAATCAAACGAATTTCTTTCTGGAAATACTTCTGAATTTTTTAAATTAATAAAATTATTATCTCCTGCAGAGCCTAATGCCAAAGTTGCAGAGCGTCTAACATTACCAGAAACAACACAGGTTCCAATAAGATTAACAATATCTACAATAGCCCTTGAATCAAGTGTCTCACCGACCCTAGAACCGATTACTTTACGAAGTCTGTTGTGAAGGTCAATCAATGGCTGTGGACCGCTTGAAACGCCTCCAAAGCCTTTAATTGGTGCTCCTGCGGGACGTATCAAGGAGTAATCAAACTCTTGAATGTTTTGATTTTGTCTTAACATAGAATTAAGCAATATTCTTGTTGATTCTACCCATCCTTCACGAGTATCTGGAATTTGATAAATTACGATAGGCTCAGTTGGTGCATAAATTGGCATTTCTTTATCTTGACCAACAGTATCAAACCCAACACCAACACCTAACATTAATGCATCCATAACCCAAGCAAAAAGCGCACCTGGATCGTTTCTATCAATATCACGAGTAGATACCATTGCACAATTTTGAAGAGCAGCAGAGTTTCGTTTCTCCATAGTCATTGGAGTTCCAAATGCCCATAGGCCTCTTCCTGGTGGAGTCCATTTTAAATTAAACATACGATCAAACGCTTCTTGTGCTGATTTTTGTGCTTTATAATCATTCCAAGGCAGTCTGTTTTCCTTTGCGTGATTCTTTTGTACGGAATACATGCCTTCGATTACTCTTTTGCAAACCTCATGCCATCTTTCCTTAGTTCCGTCTTCTTTAACGCGGGAGTAAGTACGAATAAAAGTAATCTCTCCTAACGAGTTAAGCCCAGCATCCTTGAAGCCAAACGGAGGCTCTATTTCTGCATATTTTGTAACAAAGTCATCGGAAAGTCGAAAAGAAAAAACATCTGACATAATAATAAATCTCCTAATTAAATGAATTTTATATAATGGTTAATTGTAGCAGAGTTTTTAGTTTTTGTAAACTCTCTATCTGTAGATTAGGTAGAGTTTTTATATAAACAAAACTATGAATTTAAATTATATTCTATGCCAAGATCATTTAAAAATCTTTCTGGATTAAATCTCCAATTATCTTTAGCAAAAACAGTCATTATATCAATACACAATTTATTATAAACCTTTTTATCTATAGAATCTTTTACTCCAAAAAGTATTTTTTGAATATCATAATAGTCTTTTCTAACAAAAGTACATTCTCCAGCCTGATCTCTTTTTAATATTTTTTGATTTACTATTCCTGAAGGTTCATATAAAGTTACAGTTAAAAAATTTTTTGCAAAACCCCAGTCAGTATATTTATTGTATGCGCTAGAAGCATCAATAGCATTGCTGTAATATAAAATACTTCTTGCTGGTTCTTCACCATCTCTTGCAATAGTTAACATGTAAACATTTTGTGTTTTTTCATTAACGCGTTTTACATAGTCATCTACTAAAATTTTATGGTCTGGTTTTAATTCTGATTTGATGTTTGTCAACATAATAACTACATCATACTAGATTTATTGAATTCCATATTGTTATGAATCCAATGTCCTGGAACCATGTATTTTACACCACTTTTAACTAAGTGTGCTGTGTGATGATATGGTGCTGACGAAGGAAATATAATAATACTTCCTTTTGTTGGTTTAACTCCAAAATCAATTGTTTTATCCTGAAATGCTTTTTCATAATCTAAATCTGGATTTTGTTTTTGCAAAATACCATCATAATCAGACATAGTAAAAGATATTTCTCCACCTTCACAGTCATCATTTAAATACATAACTAAAGAATATCTCAATGTTTTATCACCATCTAGTTGATCAAAATGTGGTCCCATTCCCATTCCAGTATTATATATTTTTATATTAAATGATGGAAATAAATTTGGTTCATCATAATCGTTTTGACTTACGGCATAATCTTTACAAACATCATATAAAGATTTTGTAATTAAATCATAAATAAATTGCATTTTTTCTTTATATGGATCTTCCATATTATTAATTGATGCCAAATCAAATGATTTTGTTTTTCCATAAATAAAATCTTTGTTGTTTGAAGAAGTCCAAACATCCCATGATTCTTTATTGTTGTTTTTATCCAGTTCTTCTATTTCTGCAAGAGTTGACATAAGTTTATCTAAGTTTTCAATTGCATCTTCATAATAATAAACCTTTTCTTCTAAAATATGCTTCTTCATTTGTCTAACTCCTCAATTCTATACTTATTTCCTTTTTGGTCTAACTTGTAACCTTCTTTAATCATATCTTGCCATTCTGCTTTTTCTTTTGCTTGATATTCTCTAACCTTTTTGATTTCTTCTTCCCACTGTTTTCTTAACTCTTCTGGATAATCTGACTCTTCTCTGTCATCCCAAAAAGACCCTAAAGTATATCTAACACCTTTTGTGATAAGAGTAACCTCATGCATATTTTCAAAACCTCCAGCAAACGCAGCCAAAAGACCAGTTTTTGGTTTTACAGAAATATTATTCTTTGTAAAATTTAATACACCACCATCAAAATCTTCATTTAAATAAATGAAAGCAGCATATCTACTTCTTTCAAATGCTGATGGATTTCCTTGTTCATCAGTGTTGTCTGAATGTGCTCTTGCAAAAGCACCTGGCTCCCATTTTTGTGTATGATATCCAATTTGAACAACAGATTGTGGATCTATGTCTTCAATTGAGGCGACTGCTTCTATAATTTTATTTTTTACATCTGAAAAAAACGTTGGTGATAATCCAAACTCTTCTAGCGCTGGATCATTATCTTGAGGCAAAACAGATGAATATGATTCATAAAAAGAAATTGGTGTCCAAGATATTGTATTATTTTCAACTGTTTTTTCTAAAACTTTAATAACCGCAGCAGATTCCTCTTCTGTTAAAAAATTTTTATATACAACTATATCTTTTGACAGTCTTTCTTTGTTATCTAAATTCATTTTATTCTTACCCCATCTATAACTTTATTTTTTTGTGGATTTTTTTGTCTAAACTCTTCCATTATATCATCCTGCATTGATGCCCAAACATCTTTTCCAAACTTTGTTTCATTTTCAAACCACTCATTATCTCCCTCTTCATATTTTACTAAATACATTCTAGAAAGATACTTATGTCCATTTTTTGCAGGAAGAACTCCATGCAAATATACATCTCCATCTTTTCTTAAAACATCTGGATGACCAGATGGGAAAACTAATATATCGCCAATTTCTGGTTTATACATATATAGTTCTTTTCCTATTGCAAAATCAATTTCTCCACCATCGTAGTCATCATTAAAATATGTAAGAACGGTTATTGCAAACTTATAACCTGGACTTACAATAGGCTCTCTAATAAAATCAGAATGATATGACATAGCCAGAGGAATATCTAAAATAACTTTAGAATAGTCATGATATCTTACAATTGATGGACCATACAACTTCCACCTTGGAACAGTTTGGCCATGCATATCAACAACAGTTTCATTAAAATCAACATTAACGCCAGTGCGTGATATGTAATCTTTTATAACAAAATTAAAGTTATTAATTAATTCTACAACAACAGTTTTTTGATTATTTTCTTTTTCTGTTGACACATTTACATTATCAAGAAATTCAACATTAAGACTTGAATCTAATAAAGTTGGATTTAAATACTCTCCAAACCTTGACCATTGTGACCAGTAATTAAAAAATCTATCTGGATCTTCATTAGTAGATTCTTTTAATGCTTCATAATTTTTATTTGCATCTTTAAATAAATTTTTATAAACAATAATGTTTGGATACAATTCAATTAAATCTTTATATAATTCTGTCATGGCTTTTTATCTCCAGTATGCTCTAGAATTGTCCAAAAAAACGGACAGGTATACCTAATTCCTTCTTCGACCTTTGTTACTCCATGTATATAATTTTTATCTCCTGGGAAAAAATAAGCAGCACCCCTTTTTGGTTTAATTTGAATATCTTGTAATGGAAAATATAATTCTCCCCCAACATAGTCGTCATTTAAATAAAATAAACTAGCAATATCATAATGTGGAAAATCATTTGGTTTTCCAGCATCTGGCCCATCATGTAGTTCTTTATCTGCATGTGGGTGTTGGAATTGTCCTGGAAGCCATTTTACAATAGCCTTGCCTGTTGGTTCAATAACTACATTAAAAAATTTTTCAATTTCAATTTTTAATCTTTGAAATAAATTTTCTAATATGATAGAAATTTGTGGATCATTTTTATCTAATGTTGGTCCAGTTGCAACACGGTCTTTCCAGTAGTCTGCATCATAAATTACAGTACCGTTTTCATTTTTATGTGTTTCTGTAATGTCCCAAATTTTTATAGATTTTGCTGCACTTTCAAGATATTCAATTTCTTCTGTAGTCATAAAATTTTCTAATTCAACAATCATAGATTTATCGTGTCCAAAAAATCCTGATGGAGTTATTGATTGTTTTTTAAATGGGTTAGTATTATTAATCATATTTTAATTATACCATTTCTTTACTCATAAGTTCTTGGCTCCCATACATTTTTTTTATAAACTCCACCGTCTGGAACTCTATAAATTTTAGCATTTTTTTGATACTCTTTTTTTATTTTATTTTGATCTGGCTCTTCAAGTATTTCTGAAATCCAATTTTCTCTTTTAAAAGGAATTAACTGAATGTATGATGTTCCTGCTGGTATAATACCTGTAAATCCTTTTCGTATAAAAAATGGATATGATCCTGGTAAATGCACTTTATCTAAATCAATAATGCCACTTGTAGTTAAAAATGGTAATTCATATCTATTAAATGGTGGTGCATAAATTGCACTATATCCGCCTGGAAGGATAATTTCCCAATCTCCAAACCAAGAAAAATGATCTTCATAATACCCCTCTGGATGCATAAACTGTGGCATAGAAGGTCTTTTTTCTACAAATGATGCATATTTTGAGTTGTGAACTTTTACATCAATTTTATTATCTTTGTTTAAAAAAAATTCAATATCGCATGGGGTATTTAAAGAATATCCAGTAGCCATAATGTCAAATATTGCTGGACATGCTTTCCAGGTTGGAATTTTTCCTTTATCTGGACCAATAATAAAATCATTATTAAAATCTTTTGCATATCTATCTGCTTTTCTATACCAGTCTGGTATTGATTTAGCAATTGGTTTTGGCACAGACTTACTTTCTGATGATAGCCATGCTCTTGCAGCCTTAAAAATAATTTTATGTTTGTCCATTATTACCCTTTGTATAATCATTAAAACTTAATTTTAAACTTTTAACTTCATGGTCTCCAAGTTTATTGCCATTATGATCGACACCATCTCTGTAAAAGTTAGTCCACTTATCTGTCATTATTTTTTCTTGTGATGACATCCCATAATCTTGTAAAAATTTATAATGATCTTGGCCAAATTGTGCATCATATAAATTAACAGATACATCTTGCAAATCTTTTAATGAAATAGGAATAATAGATGCAATTGGGGTGTTTGCTGGTATAGTAATTTCTTTATTAGCCAAAGTTACTCTCCATGCCGCTGGGATTGGTGCCTTTAATATTGATGGATTGATAATTGTTGTAAAACAATTTGTACCTTCAATAAATTGATTTGGAACTGGCATTAACATTATGCTTATATCACTATCTGATCTTAAATATAAATTAGTATCAAAACTTATAGTAGCATTTGCTCTATTTAAATTGACAAATTTATTGCCATTGATAATTTTAATATGGTCAGAAAATGTATCTGAAACTCCATCCCAAATAAACGTAATGTCTTCTGGAAATGAAAAAGTCCATCCAATTAAATTGGCAGAAGAAACTGGAAAACATCTATATGCATGCTTTCCGTCTGTATTTTCCATCCACTCTCTTTTCATTGTCAACGGATGAAAATTAATCAATGATCCTTTTTCTTTATAAAAATCTAAAGTAACCACTAGTCTCCAGTTTCTTGAAAAAACTTTGGATTATGAAATTTTGAACTGTAGTCAAGCATTGTTACTATAGAATATTTAGTACCAGATGTGACTGGCATGGCTCTATGTGGATACATAAAATTAGATGGAAATACAAAAAGATCTCCAGCCTTAGCCTTTATATTTAAATTTTGCAGCCTAAAAGTAAGTTCTCCACCTTCATAATCATCATTTGGATAGCCTACTAATGAAACAACACAGTTATATGAAAATCCGTGATCATGATGCTCCATAAAATGTTGTCCTGGACCATACTTAACAAAATTCATTGCCTCCCAATACTTTAATTCTCCTATATGAAAACTATTGCAATAATGATCAACAACTGGTTTTGACTTATCATAAACATCTTGCCAAAGATTTTGTAACAGTAATGATTCATTAGACTTGTCGTGCTCAATATCAGTTTTTTTAAATTTAAAGTCTACACAATCTCTGTACTCTGGCATTCTTTGTTGATATCCAACAAGCGCTTCTCTCCATTGATATCTAGCAGTTTTATCACTAGACACAACTGATTCTAATCTATTTATAATATCAATATCTTTAGTTAAAACATCATGATATACAAAAATTCCACTACCAAGATCTTCATAAGAAGACCAAGTCTGTCCTGGATAAAAGTGATTTAAATTAGTAACTGGTTCCATTATTCTCCTTGTGATTGTTATCGTTATAATCTAACATAATTACAACAGAATACTTAATTCCTTCAATAATATTTTTTGATTCATGCTCATAAACAAAATTAGAAGGAAATATTGCAATGTCTCCTGCTTTTGGCTTAATTGATAAATTATGTCTGGTAAAATCTAATTCCCCGCCATCGTAATTATCATTTAAATATACTACTGCGGATATAGTACACGTGTAGTAAGGACCATGATCTACATGTGTTTTAAAGTATTCGTCTTTTGAATATTTAACAAAATTAAAAGCCTCTTTATAATTCATTTTTAAATGCCATAAAGACTCGTAGTGTTGAAGGCATAGGTCAAGTTGTTTTTCTACAACTTCATGAATATCAAATAAATTTTGATTATACTCTTGATACTTACCTAAATGCTCTCGTTTATATTTAATATCAAAACAATTTCTAGCATTTAACTTATCTTCAATTGCATTAACTTTTGCACCATGCCATCTTAAAGTATTGTCTTTTTCAACTTCTGACTCAAGTGTATTGATAATAAAGTCACACTGTTCTTTTGAAATTGCATTATTATAAAGATGAATTCCATAGTCTAAATTATTAGCAATAATATTGTTACCAATATTAATTGGCTCAAGCCTGTAATTAATTTTTTCTTCTCTTGGTAAGTTAAACCAGTCCATAAAACTCCTTGTGTCTATATTTAATTATAGCACAACAAGTTTTGTATTAATCTCTAAAGAATCCAAAGTATGGCGGGAAGAACGGTGGGAAGAACGGTGGGAAGAACGGGAAGAATGGAGGAAAGAATGGAAATGATGGCGGGAAGAACGGTGGGAAGAACGGTGGGAAGAACGGGAAGAACGGTGGAAAGAACGGAAAGAATGGTGGAAAGAATGGTTGAGTAGTAACAGAGTTAGAAGCAGCGCTTTCAGCGGAAGAACCATTAGCATTAATTGCTACAACTTTATAAGTTTGTGATGTTCCTGCTGTTTCATTTACCGTTAATGGTGATGTTGCATTAGTATAAGACGGACCATCGCTAGAAATAACAGTAAAACTTGTTATTGATTTTCCACCAGTTGCTGCTGGAGCAGACCAGGTTACAACGTCTTGGTTTGAATTAGCAGATGAAGCAGATGGTGCTGCTGGTGCGTTTGGAACAGTTGTGGCAGTTACCGAAGAAGAGGTTGTTCCACTAGCAGTTCCTACTGCATTTTTTGATTTTACTGTAAATGTATAAGATGTATTTGCTGCAAGACCTTCAAATGTGTATGATGTAGATGAAGATCCAGTATCATGTGTATATGTAGAAGGTGTTGTTGTAATAACATAAGATGTTGCTGCTGGAGATGTTCCTGGTAATGTCCAAGAAAGGCTTACTGCTCCACCAGTTCCAGAAGCAGATGCTGCTGAGGTGGTATTTGCTGTAGCAAGGTATGGACGATTTGTTCCAACATCTGTTGCACTTAAAGAAGTAACATTTTCTGGTTCTAAAAAGTTGTCTTGTGCTGAAGACTTAATACCTCTTCTTTTACTAGTTGCCATTTATTACTCCTTTTTTTATTATATCAAACTTTTATGCTGATAGGTCGCCCATTACGATCCATGTATCTGTTGCTCTCTTGAAAAGAGTTGCAGATGAATATTGAGCACGTAATTTCAAACCAGGTGTAGCATTTACAGTTACTCCTGCTGCGCCAGCAACAGTTACCTGTCCAGCACCAGTTTGAATAATATCAATTGATGTTCCTACTGGATATGCTGTTGTTGAGTTTGCTGGAATTGTTAGTGTAATTGCTGATGATGAACCTAGTTCAAGCATAGTATCTCTTAATGTTAATCCACCAGTTGATAGATTATAAGATGCTGATGCTGTATTAATTGTAGTTCTTGAAGGTACGCCTTCTTTTGTTTGTGTACCGTCTGTAAAAGCAATTCCATCTGCTGCTACAGTTACTGTACCAGTAAATGTTGGGGAAGCAAGTGGAGCCTTTGTTGCAATACTATTTGTAACCGTAGTAGAGAAGTTTGCATCATCACCAAGTGCTTCAGCCAATTCATTAAGAGTGTCTAATGCTCCAGGTGCTGAAGCGATAACATTGTCTACTGCAGTTTTAACGAATGCGGTTGTAGCAATTTGAGTTGTATTAGTATTGGCATCAGCGGTAGGTGCTGTTGGTGTGCCAGTTAAGGCTGGTGAGGCAAGAGGCGCATAAGTTGAAGCGGCAGATGCCGAAGCCAACTTGTCATCAAGTTGTGTTTGAATAGCAGAGGTTACTCCATTTACATATCCAATTTCAGTTGAAGATACGTCACCTATTGATGTAGTTGAAGGAAGAACAACTGTACCTGTAAAAGTTGGATCTGCAGATGGTGATTTTGCATCAAGTTGTGTTTGAATGGCAGAGGTTACACCATTAACATATGAAAGTTCAGTCTCAGATACGTCTCCGATTGAAGTTGTTGAAGGAAGCACTACGTTTCCAGTAAAGGTAGGGCTTGCAGCAGGTGCTTTTGTATCAATTTGTGTTTGAATTGCAGAAGTAACACCGTTAACATATCCAATTTCTGCTGATGAAACATCACCTATTGATGTAGTAGAAGGAAGTACGACGGTTCCAGTAAATGTAGGACTTGCAGTAGGTGCCTTCGCAGAAACATCTGTTGTAATATTACTAAATTGTGTTTGAATTGCTGAAGTTACTCCACTAAGATATCCAAGTTCTGTTGCAGTTGCTCCAGTATCACTAAGATTTCCAGTTGTTATTACCGTTCCAGTTGCATTCGGTAAAGTAACAAATCTATCAGCAGTTGGATCAACAACATTAAGGGTTGTCTCATATGCATCTGCTGTAGATCCTTCAAAAGTAATTGAAGTTGTAAGATTAATTGTTGTTGAATCTACTGTTGTAGTGGTTCCTTGTACCGTTAAATTACCAGAAACTGTTACGTTACCGCTGCCATCTGCAAGAACTACTGTTCCTGTAGAATTTGGAAGTGTAATTGTACGATCTGCTGTAGGATCTGCAACTGTAAGTGTTGTTTCGTATGCGTCTGAAGTAGCACCTTCGAAAGTAATGCTTGAACCAAATGCTGGGTTTACTGTGGAGGATTGATCAATAAAGTAGTCAAGGTCTGCCCAGTGATTAGTACCATCACCAATCTTAAATTTATTGGTATCAGACTCCCATCCCATTTCACCTGCATTTAAAATAGGATTTGCGCTTGTCCATTGGGCTGCAGTGCCTCTCCGTTGCTGCATTCTTGTTGCCATATTATTTTCCTCCTACAGAAAATTTATTCTTTATTATTATAACAGATAATTAATTAAAATTATCTATTGCTATTCCTCCATCATAGGTATTTTCCCATGAGTCTGTATTATAAAATCCTGCGCTTATTAAAACTCCTGGTTCGTTGTAAGCCCCGCCAGAAACGAATGTACTTACAATAAGTCCAGAGCCATCAATTGCAGTATCATGAATGTGATCTTGCAATACTTCTGCATCTTCAAGAGTTGCAATTGCTACCCAAGCAGATCCATAATAAACGTGAACTCTTTCTGTTAATGTATCAAACCAAAGATTTCCATTTGATGGAGATGCTGGTGCCGTACCGCTAACAGTTACTCCTCCTGAACTTACTGCAGCATCAACATATGTTTTTGTTGTTGCATGTGTTCCTTCTGTTGGAGTGGCAACTGCAACAGTTCCTCCAAAGGTTGCACCTTCGGCTACTTGTAGCCCATGCTTTACTTTAAAGTCTTTGTTTACAGTTGCCATTTAGTCTCCTTTTATGCTTCAATATATGTTTTTGAAACCTTAACGCTAGTATTTGCTGCAGCAGCAGTAACTTGTAGAAGAACATTTCCACCGCTATAAACGGCATCTGTTGTTCCAAGTGTTTCGTTGCTTACAACGTTACCATATTCTGTTACGTATACGTTATTGTTTCCATCTACCGCAACAAGCATCTCAATTACTTCAATATCGCTGTTCTTTTTCATTTGAACAAAATATTTAGCAGCAGAGTATGTAGTTGCTGACCATGTATCAATTGTTGTTGCTGATGTTCCTGCTGTTGCCGTTGCAGATCCAGCGAGGGCATCTGGGAAAGCAATGCTTGTACCAGTTGCTGCTCCTAATTCTGGAGTAACAAGAGTTGGTGTATTAGCAAATACTAGAGCACCAGTTCCTGTTTCATCTGTTACTGCTGAAGCAAGGTTTGCTGAGGAAGGGGTTCCCAAGAATGTTGCAACGCCTGTTCCTAGACCAGAAACATCATTTGCAATTCTTACGGTTAGTGTATTATTTGCCCCGTCAATTGTCTTGTTTGTTAGTGTTTCAGAAACAGCGCTTAGATTTGTTCCATTAATCTTGTATGTTTTACCACTTGCAAGATCAAAGTTTTCTGAAGATGTCCAAGAATCTGTAGCATCTACCCAACTAAGAGTCTTATCTGTTGCACCCTTAAGAGTGATACCACCACCATCTGCGCCTGCATCAGTCGGACTTGCTACTGAACCAAGAACAAGGTTCTTATCATCAACAGTGATTTCTGTTGAGTTAATTGTAGTAGTAGTGCCATTAACTGTTAGGTCGCCTGAAAGTGTAAGGCTTGTTCCTGATACCGCACCAGTAAAGGTTGCTCCTGATAGGTCTGCCTTTAGATCAAGCGCTGTTTGTGTTGCACCTGAAACTGGCTTACCTGCATCAGAAGTATTATCAACATTTCCAAGACCAACATCTGACTTGGTGATTCCAGTAGGAGTATTAATTACTGGTGATGTAAGAGTCTTGTTTGTAAGAGTCTGTGTGTTAGTTGTACCAACAACTGCTCCAGTTGCACCGTGTGCTTCTGTTGCATCTGTGTGACTTGCTAGGTCTGAATTAGTAGCCTTAGCATCTAACTGTGTTTGAATTGCACTTGTTACTCCACCAACATAGTTAAGTTCTGTTGTAGTAGCAGTGACTCCGTCAAGAAGATTGAGTTCTGCTGTAGAAGAAGTAATACCATCAAGAACGTTAATTTCAGCAGCAGTTGCTGTAACACCATTAAGGATGTTAAGTTCTGCTGTGCTTGCTGTAATTCCATCAAGTGTATTAAGTTCAGCAGCACTTGCTGTCAAATCTGAAACATTTGCTACCTGAACTGTGATTGTGTTGTTTGTATAAGAAATTGTTTTGTTGCTTAATGTTTGTGTTGCATCATTAAGTGTTACAGTGCCGCTTGCATTTGGTAATGTAATTGTACGATCAGCGGTTGGGTCTGTTACTTCAAGGGTGGTTTCATAAGCATCTGCTGTTGCACCCTCAAAAATAATGCTGGTCTCAAATGAACCAACTGCTGGGGCTGCTGCCCACTTAATACCACTCGTTTCTGCCGAGTCTGCTGTAAGAATATATCCGTTTGTACCTACTCCCAAGCGAGTAACGGTATTATCCGCACTTCCTACTAGCAAATCACCCTTAGCATCAACAAGGCTTTCTGTCAAAACATCATGACCATTAACGGTTGCTGTTGATCCTTCAACAACTAAACCATTTTTAATCTTGAAGTCTTTATTAACTGTTGCCATAGTTTATCTCTCCTTATGCCTTTAATCCCATACGTGCGTAACGTACAGTTACAGGCGTTATACCGACTACTGGAGTAACCGTTATGGATACTGTATTTCCAGCGCGGGAGACGCTAATGGTGCCAATATTCCCATCGTTGTCTATTGTTCCATATTCATTGACATTTACATTTGTACCGTCAACCAATATAGTCATTTCTGTAGCGTAATATTTATTATCGCCACCAGAAGTCTTTTTTATGGAGATAAGATATTTAATCATTCTCCATTCTGTTGCATTAAAATTATCAATTACTGTGGCACTTTCAATGCCGTTAATTGTTGATTCATTATTACCATCACTGCCCAAATCTGTTGCCTGTGCTGCCGTTGAATCAATTAAATCTTCATAATCGGCTTGAGTTGGGCGATCTCCTGTTTGAAACAGGGCTTTTACTGATGTTAATGAGATTTTGGACATGTCTAAATTATAACATAATTATTTTATAATTCTATAAAATATAATTACTTATGCCAATAATTTGTAGTGGAATTGGTGGT
>Ga0194115_10001007_pt1 | contig 37931 bp, 68 predicted proteins | sample TA2MahsurfametaG_3_FD_148656 | JGI IMG/M metagenome (GOLD analysis project Ga0194115, IMG submission 148656) | Freshwater microbial communities from Lake Tanganyika, Tanzania - TA2015002 Mahale S4 surface | ecosystem: Environmental > Aquatic > Freshwater > Lake | place: Tanzania: Lake... | reverse complement strand
GGGATGTAAAGGGGGGATAGTATATATATATATATCTTGAATATATAAAGATAGGGATAGAGAAGGAATAAAGGGGGGGGGTATATGTATCGCCCTTATAAGATATATTGCCCTTATAAGATATAAGATATAAAGAAAAGGGGGAAACAGATATGAAGGGGGGGTTATTTTGCTGGTATAGCGTGCAGAAAACCACCCCCCGCCGCGCTCCCCGGAAAACCCCCACTCGGTTTTTCCGAAATGGGGGGGGAGTCGCTGACCTTAAACCGTTGCGAGCGTCGCGAAATGCGAGTGATCGATTGCTTGCGAGCGAAGGAATCCTGCCTTGTGCAGCGCAGAAATTTCCGCATCCGTCGCCCAGCGATTTCCAAGGGCGACATTGACGATGAAAACGTGCGAAATCATGTACGGAAATTCGTCGTAGTCGGTTTCGAAGTCCGTCACGGCAACGCCGTTGACGTACCAAACGTTTTTCTTTTCGTTGCGGGAGATGGTGATCGTTTCCATGAGAGAGAGAGTGAAGAAGCCTGCTCCGAGGAGCAAGCTTTTTTTTATCGATTCACAAAGTTCGGCACCTTGGCCAGAAGCTTTTCGAGCGACTCGGCCTTGGTCACCGTGACCCCCGGCACCCAGCCTCTGGAGATTGCTTCGATAATCCCCTTGTAAGCGCCGACCTCGCGAGCGAGGGCAAGCGCCGCTTTCTGCTCCGAAAGGTAAGCATCGCGGTAGAAGTTGAAAGAAGTTTCTGCAATGTTGTTTTTGATCATGGGGAAAAGATAAGGGAGGGATTGCCGAGTCACAAGCTTTTTTTTCACTTTTGCCGAAAAAAAACGTGATTGCCGATCTGTCTGGTTTTCAAGAGTTTACGCGCCCAAGCGGGAGAAACTTGCAGCGTGTGATAGTGATCTGCGCCGAGAGTGTGGTTTGTCCTGCTAGGCGAGGAAGCAAGGTCGAGGGCCTCGCGCCATTTTGCGTGACGCTTTGCCTTGGCAAACGCGCTTGCCGTTCCTGCATTCCAACAAGAGAATTGAAGGCGAGCCAAGACAACTTCTTTTTCCGTTTGCTTGCGAGCCTTGGCGCGATTCGAGATAACTTCGCGAACCGCTGCCATTGCGCGAGGGTCTCGCTCGCCGCCCGCTTCTAAGATTAGCGTTGCCGCGACGAACTCTTGCGCCGTTTGCCCGTTTGTTCGGCGCGAAGAGAACAAGAGCGCCGCGAGAATGAAGAACAAGAAGAGAACAAGAGATGAGTTCGAGCGTTTCATGCGAGAAATGTCTTAAGCGTTGACGACAAAGCCGGAAGCGTCGCGCTTCGCGTCGCCCTTGGCTTTCAAACCTACTACAACATTGCGAGCGTCAAGAAAGCGGAGATCGCTTTCGTCACCATTGACAACAGGGAAGCCTTGCCAAGCGGACGGGAGAACGGCGGAGGCGAACACCACCGCAACGTTTCCGCCCGCCCGCAATACGTCGAGCGCGTTCGCTTCGTTCGATTCGCTGCGCGAAAAGGTAAGATGGTAGTTTGGCGCGATTGACCCCGCCGCCGCTTGCAATGCACGAACGGGCGACTTTGTATAGTCATAAAACTGAATCGAAGGGAAAGCGGCGAATACGCCGAGACGTTCCCACGAGATGTCGCTTGTCCCATTTAAACGAACGCAAGCGCGCTTGCCGCTGCGCTCGCAACTCGCGACGAATGCCGAGATGTCGGCGAACAGTTGACGTTTGAACTCGGCAACGTCATCGAAAAAAAGGTGCGTCTTGCGAATGCGTGCCGACCGGACGTTTGAGAACTTCCCGCGTCCAGCGGAGAACAGGCACGATGCCGTGCATCCAGCGGAGCGATTCGCGCAAACGTCGCCGCGTCCTGCCTCGCGTGCGGGCGCAAGGTAAAGAATCGCCGTGCTCCATCCGAAAGCTTCGCCCTTGGAAGTTTTCGCATCCGCGCCGACCGAAAGAAGGTTGAGTTTCACGGGAAGAGAGTCGGGGCGCTTGCTCCGGAGAGCAAGCTTTTTTTCAGAACTCTTTCGGACCGTGCCCGAAGCGTTGACGGAACGTGAAGTAAGCATCCGAAAGGAAGTCTTCGCAGTAAGCACGATTCTTTGCAGCGGTCCGAGCTTGTTTCAGCTGGAAGATGTCAGCATTGCCGTAGTCGAGTACCGCAAGGGCGAAATTGTTTTCGCCGACTTTCTGTTCGAACTCGGCGCAAGTTTCTTCTCCCGTCACGTTGCGAAGGTAAAGGAAGGCGACTCGATCGAATCCGTTTGAACTGTTGTTGTTTTCCATGCTCACAACATAGCACATTCCCGCGCCGAAACAAGTTTTTTTTTGGTTTTTTTCGAAAAAAAAAGCGTGCCAAGTGCCGAATAAAAAATAATTTTTTTTCCGTGGCACGGTTGGCACGGCGCGTGCTTGGTAGACGAACTAGAAAAAAAGTGAAATTTTTTCTTGACACGCGCTTGTTGCAAGTGATTTGCATCCTGGCCAGGCTGGCGGGCGATTACAAAAAAAGTTGGTTTTTTTCTTGACAAGGGTCTGTTGCAAGTGATTTGCAATTCCGGGCCGGGAACTAATGCAAACAAGATGCAATGCATAATGCGGTTTTGGGCCGTTTTGGGAATATGCGACGCAAACAATTTGCAATTCCTGGCCGGGTCTTAATGCAAAACAGTTACGAAAGACATAATTGCCACTCGGCCCATTTTTCAAATATGCGAAAAGCCAACTGTTTGCAGCCATTTGTTTGCAATGCGCATAATGGTTTTTTCGCCAGTTTCGCGAATATACGACGCAAGAGAGTTGCAATAAGTGCCAGGCCGGGGATGCAAATCATTTACTTTGCAATTAGCCCATTACAAAAAAATATGTTTTTTTCTCTTGACACATTTTTTTGCGCGGTTGGCACGGAAACTTTTTTCTGCTTGACACGTTTTTTCTCAGAGTTGGCACGGAAACTTTTTTCTAAAAACACGAAAAAAAAACTTGCGCACGCGAAAAAGTGTGCTACCTTAAGAGCATGAAAAACGAACTGACCCGCGAGATCCGCGAACTGGCTGCGAAGATGGTGATCGAGTCGCTGCTGAAGCAGGGACTGACCCGCAAGCAAATCGCCCAGATAATCGAAGAAGCCGATTACCAGAACACGCTCGCGCAATCGGAATAGATTCCCGCCCAATCTCATGAACATCGCCCTTGTTCTCTCGCCCGAGGAAACCCTCGCCCTCGCCGCCGACCTCGCCGCCTTCGCCCTCGCGAACGGTGTCGAATCGTACCCGATCCCGCCGCGCCCGATTTTTTTGGGCGAGGTCGCCCTCGACTAACCCCCCCCTTTTTTTGTCCTATGATCACTATCGAAATGTCTACCCCCGAGGCTTACGTTGCCCTTGCCGCCCTCCGCGAAGCCTCCGCCGACCTTCATGCGTCGGGCGCGAGGTTCCCGCAGTTAGACGCGGTCATCGACACGCTGCACGCGCAGCTGGTCAAGATCGAGGCGGACGAGCGTGCCGCCAACGCCTGCGAACCCTACGAGTCGCACGACCTGAGCGACGACGCGGATGCGCTCGCCTCTGCGGGTCACGGCATGGACGAGGACTATTGCTTTGATACTTATCAGGAAGACTACTGATAGCAGCTGCGCAAGGGGGTTGCAATGCATCCCTTTTGCAATGCAAGCGGTTTGCAATGCAAGTCATTTGCATCCCTGGCCCGGTTTTTTATTGCAAATTGCTGGCACCTGCCAATCTATGGCATTTATCCTATTTGTGTATTTAACGTTTGCCTTTCGTATTTACCTATTTAACGTTTGCCTTTCGTATTTCGTTATTTATGATTTAGCGTTCACGTTTCCACCTTTATGAAAAAGCAAAAGAAAATTCGTTCGGTGTTCACTAGTGGCGCGAATCTTGCGGGGGCCGCGCATGAGCCGAAGCGCGGGAAGGGAAGTTACAAGCGAAATGTCAAACATAAAAAGCGGCGCGACGATTCTTTTCTCTGAAGAAAAGTGTTGAAACTCGCGAGAAAGACTGCACTCTCTCTCTTGCTGACCGAGAGACTGAGCGCCCAAAAAGTCTCTCTAATCACTTGTCGCATAGGAGACAAGCAGCGGGGCGAATCTTTCTTAAAATAAATCTCGACTCTGCACGAACGTCCGATACTTTTCAGATCATGGAAACGATCATTGCTGACACTCCCGAAAAGATCCTCGCGTATCGCCTTTTGACGATGCGCTCTGCCCTCAAGCTCGAAGCCCTCGGAATGAAAAGTTCGCGTGGCTCGGTTGCCAAGGTTGTTCGCCACTTCATCGGTTCGCGCACCCGCGACAAGCGGGCACTGCTGAAGGAATTCGACACTCATCTTCGCTGGATCTCGGTCCTCAATTAAAATGCCTAACTGGTGCCAAAACATTATCCGCATCAGCGGAAGTAGCGAAAACATGAACCGTCTACAAGCCGAGGGGCTTGTGGACGGCAAGCTCTCGCTCGAAAAGATTCTTCCGACTCCGCCCGAACTTCTTGAAAATGACGGCTGGTACAATTGGCGTTTAGATAACTGGGGAACAAAGTGGGATCTTTCTAAAGATCAGCACGTCGAATCCACGAATCTTAACGAACTTGTTTTCTATTGCGACTCGGCTTGGAGTCCGCCCGACAAGGCTCTTTCGGAGTTAGCTGTCAAGTTCAATGTCAAAGTTAATATAGTTTATTGTGAGCTAGGAATGCTCATCGCTGGTCAAAGCGTCTTTGACGGCGACGAGCAATATAGCAGAGAAATCGAAGGCTTTGGCAATATGAAAACACTAAAAACTTTCGTCACGCAACACTTCGGAGAGGACGCTTGGTTCGAAGAAAACGAACCGAGTCCCCAAACCGAGTAGAAAAACTTTTTCGGTGGAATAGTGTGCAGGGAGAGCCTGCAACGGCCCTGGGTATGTTTTGGCCTGTTAAACACCACCGAAATGTCTTTAGTTTGCAAAAAGGCCCGGCCCGGCGATGCAAACCAGTTGCAACACTGCCCATGTCAACTGCAAAAGCGTTTGCCCCCCTATTTTTTATTCGAAAAAAAGGTTTGACCTCGCGTGTTTTTCCTGTACCCTGCGCCCTAAGCAACGGAAAAAAACTTTGCGAAACGCGAAAAAAAGTTTCGACATCGGCGCGGCGACCGTTACTGTCTTTCTCATGCACAACACCCAAATCCTCAAAAACAAGATCGAGCAGATCGTCAGCAAGGGCGCGGCCATCGTGTCCTTCGACTACAATGACAAGCGTCGCAACGGCGTCATCGGCTACAAGCCGTTTGGCGACCGCAAGTGGGGCAACCATGTCAGCAAGTCCATCGTCGCATCTTCGAGCGGCGAACTGTTTTTGACCGTTCGCACGAACAACGAATCCGAGGGCGACGGTCACGCCTACAAGTCTTTCCGCTTGTCGGGCATCAAAAACTTCCGTCACAACGGCGAAACTATCTGAAAAAATTCTTGCACAGTAACCAGTAAAATCCCAACATCGTACCCGTATGAAAAACACCGTTAATCTCCGCGTTTGCGGACGTGAAAACTCCGAGGTCAGCCTTGCCGACCTCGCTCTTGTCAAGACTCCCGAGGCGACCGACAGCCATTTCCCGATTCCGCACGCTGCGCTTGTCGAGAATCTGAAGACCCAGCTCGCCGAGGCGAAGCTGAATGTCGTCAGCGAATACCACACGCTCGCACGCTACGGCCAACGCTACTTCGGTCTTTTCGAGATCGACATGGCGAAGCCGAACGCAACGAGCGGCACGGTCATTGGTCTGCGCAACTCGCACGACAAGTCGTTTGTCGCGGGCATTTGCGCGGGCAATGCTCCGTTCGTTTGTGACAATCTTTGTTTCAGCAACGAGGTGACGCTCGGGCGGAAACACACGACGAACATCATGCGCGACCTTCCCGTGATCATCAGCCGTGCCATCGGCAAGCTCGGCGACCTCTGGGTCGCTCACGAAAACCGCGTGTCGCGTTACAAGACCGTCGAGATCGACTCGCGTGACGCTCACGACCTTGTTGTCCGCAGCTTTCACGCTGGCGCAATCGGCAAGACGATGATTGCCGACGTGATCGAACAATGGGACAAGCCGAATCATCCCGACTTTGCCGACCGCAACCTCTGGAGCCTGCACAATGCTTTTTCCGAGGTGTGGAAGGGGAACTTGCTCGCGATGCGCGACCGTTCCGCATCGCTCCATTCGATCCTCGATCCGTTCGCGGGCCTCACCGTGTCGAATGAAGTGATCGAAGTTTAAGGCACACGGGGGCGGGTGACAGCCGCCCCCTTTTTTTTTCTTGCGATGATCGAAACAATGCTTGTCTTGTTCTTCGTTCTAACGCTTATTTTACTGCTGAAACCTCCCCCACCGAAAAAATGAATTCGTTCAAAACTGAAGTTTGCGTTGAAAACAAGTGGGCGTCGAATGCGCTGCGTTTTGCTACTCGTCGCGAGGCGGAACTTTACGGTACCGAACTTTTGTCGCGCTGGTTCGTGCCGACCGACTCGCGGCCTGCCGAGAGCAGCGATCCTGTGAACTACCGCTTCAACGAGGAGCTGTTTTTCGCGGAGCCGATCAATGAACCCAAATCTGCTTCCGCCTAACTGGTTCGAGCGTGGGGGGTACTGGTACGACTTTGAAGACGGCCTTTGGACCGTTTACAATCGTAACGGCACCCCCCTGCTTCGCGACGAATTCCTTGACGAACTAGCGAAAAAACTTTACTGGCGAGCAGTTAAACGGTGTCAACCTAAAAAAAAGAATTAAAATTGTAACCGGCGCAAATGCAATTGGTTTGCGATGCCGGGCCGGGGCGTCTTGCAAATCAGATGAAACAAGAAAAATTGGTTTGATTCCTGTTCACGCTGCAGTTCTTGAGTTTGGCGATCTGCCAGTCGGTGCTGAAGTCCGATAAGCGAAACCCCCGAAAGGGGGTTTTTTATTGCATTTAAATTGAAGTAAGGCCCGGCCGGGTAATGCAAATGACTTGCACCAGCAAATCACTCACACTGCCCAACCCTTTGCTTATTTAGACATTCACGTTCATTATTTAAGCTTTCACGTTCATCGTTTGCTTATTTAGAGGTTCACGTTCATTCTTTCCGCTCGCGCCGTTTGCGCGGCTGGCGCGGGCGGCGTTCGGCACGGCGGCGCGTGCGTTTCTCTTTGTTTTCAAATAGTTCTAACAGGTCCGAGACTAGTACGTCGCTACCGTTATATTCTATATAGTGGTGGGAGGGATATCTGCGAAGTTCTTCGAGGCTGACGGGCGTCACGTTGTTTCCTCCCACCTGAGTCCAAACACATGAGGAAAAAACCCTGACGTGCATTCTCCGATCTTAACGTACACGCGACCGCTCGATGCAGGGTGGCGCGGCGGTTCGCCCGACTCGACAACATACTGTGCGCCGACCATTGACGTGATAACGGTGCCGAAAACAATTTCTTTATTCGTGCGATCAAACAGTTTCCAAGTTTTCATATGTAAAAGTGGGCCACCACTAACGCAAGTTGCCCAGTCTCGATGCCGTCTCTAGATTACTTTGTGGCTTCCTCTAGAGCCTTGATGCCTGCTGCGGTGATGCGGCGCGAGCCTTCGATGCGCATGAAGCCGCGCTGCAACAAGAAAAGTTCCGTGTCGCGCTGCAATGCGCCGCGACTGAGACCCGTGACAGCCGACAGCATATTCAACGAGCAGTCCCCACGGTCCTTCAGCGTCTTAAGTACTTGAATTTCCGAGTTGACAAGGCCCGAGGAGTTGATGCCGAGCTTCGCGCACAAGTCGGTCCAGTCCTTCGAATCGAACGTGTTTTTGTTTTTGCTCTCGCAGTAAAGCTCGATCTGCTTCGCACGCTGAACCGACGAACGAGCGTTCGACCGCACCGTTTTTGCCACACGCTCCAACACCTCGCCCTTGAAATCGATTTCGGAGAGCGTTTTCCGCACGATCTGAGCCGTCTCCTTTTCCGAGTACGGCTGGAAATCAACCAACGTGAGGCGATCCTTCAACGGAGCAAAGAGGCGATCTGCCTCGGTCGTGGCAAGCATGAAACTCTGAAGCTTAAAGTTGAACTCGTAGAGTCCGTCGCGCCAGTTGACTTGCTTCGTGTCAACCCGCTCGGTGTTGAAAGCGGTGAGAAGCGTCGTCATGAGGTCTTTCGGCAGAGCGTGACACTCGTCGAGAAGCACCGTGACCTCGTTGCCTTGAATCACAGGGGAAAACACTTGCTCGAAGAACACTTGAGCGTTCTTGATCGTGCCGCAGTTAACTTCGAGGAACGGACGCGCCTTGCCGTCGCGACCTTTGATGTTCTTTGCCGCTTGCTTGGCGAATTCTGTCTTACCTTGGCCCTTGGCACCAGCAAGCAAGATAAAGGGCAAACGTTGCGTCTTGTTCTGCGCGTCGAGATAGAAGTTGAGCTTCTTCTTCACGTCGTCTTGTCCGATCAGACCTTCGAATCGAGCGGGCGTTTTCATGTTCAGCAATTTTTATTGTTTTTTAATCGAGCTGCGTGACCTTAAACTGCACGACAGGAGTTGCCGATGCTTCGCGTACAGAAGCTTCAATCGGTGCAACTGTCAGGTGCATTTTTTCGAGCCAGAGGCGCGAAATCGGAACGGGCGCACTGCTGCCGACATACTGCTGAAGGTCAGCGAGGCTGACGTTAACAAAAGAGGTCGCACCGACTGGGCGACCGCGACCACGCTTGGGTTGTGTCTCAGGGTTCATACAGAGACGGTAGCACCGTGTTCTCGAAGATCAACACTTTTATTCAAAAAAAATCACTACCAGCAGAAGACTTTTCTGCGTGTTTTTAATCCGATTCGACTCGCCGCTTGCGCAATATCTTTTTCGTGTCAAACTTTATCTTCTTTGGTTTTGGGCGCGGGGAAGGTGGTGGCGGGGGCCGTTTCATTCTGCCTAAAGAAAAACTTTTTAACGAGCGTTAGGAAACCGAACGCGATTCCCGCTACCGTTAGGTAAAGCAAGATCGTTGCAAATGCAGAACGCCTGCCATCGACAACTGTTTGCTCTTGCAAAAATGGGCTAACTTCAACGGTTTGCACTTGCAAATCGCTTGTTAGAGCAACTGGGCGGACTTCCTCGATTTTATTTGGCAAAATGTCGTTCGCCTTTTCGTTATTTACCGCAGACTCATTCGCCTTTTCGTTATTTACGCCGGGCGCGTTCGTCTTTGCCCGCTCAACTAACCTATTTAAGTCGGCCTCCTTCATTACTACTAGCGGCTCCGTATCGAATGAATATAATCTCGGCACTTCCGGTTTCTTCTCCGCAGCGACACTAGCGGGCGAACGAATGAAAACTGGAGCATTTTTGCTTACATCGGCGGAGCTGGCCTTGCGGAACGAGTTGCAACCACTTAGCAGCAGCGCCAATAATAGTATATTTGCCTGTTTCACGTTAGTATTTACACAGACAGGTTCATATTTCGCTTTTTCGCGTTCACCTTTTGGGCGTCAAAAAACACCTGTTTTCTGTAAGTTGTTCTTATCGCAGTGTTTAGAAAAATGTACCTTTATATAAAACCCTATGCCGGGGGACACTAGATGTCAACACTTTCGGGCCACTTTTCTTTATTTTTCTCGATGTGTCCAGTTAGTGTTTTCTCTAAGGCCAAACACGATAAGACGATTGGCGCACCAGCTGCCAGCAACGCTGCAACGGCCACGATTGCCGCCGCTCCGAGCACAACCACGGTGCTCGCCGCAACGCATAAAGCCGTGAGCCGTAACAACTTAAGTAGAAACATACTAGAAAGAACTGGAAAGAATAGCAGCGGGATAACGTGGGCGAAAATGGGGGAGAATGAATAAAAATGAATAAAAAATAGAGGAGTCGTGGACAGTAAATAATCTCTAACCCCCCCTCGCTTCTCTCTCATCTTTCCTTTGTCTTTCTTTTATCTTTCTCTTCTATATTTCTATTCTTCTTTTCTATCTATACGTCTATCGTCTCCCCTATGTATATTCTTCGAGGGGAAGGGGCATGGTGTTAACCCATTCGAACGTGGTCTTTGGCTTACCGCTTGCGCTTGGCGAAGCCCTTACGAACCTCTTCGGGCGACACTTTGCCAAACTCGATCTCTTTCTTATGCTTGTGCTTGGTTTGTAGGTTCTTACGCATTTTATCCATGTCGATTGGATTGGCCTTTTTGTAGAAGTCTTCGATCTTTTTGTCCGACGTTTTAACGTGGAAAACTACCAAGGCGACGAAGCAAAGAATGAGGATGAAATAGAAGAAAAATTCACTAGGAATTGCGCCGAAAATGCGTGCAAAATTCATGGTCAAAATTGGGTCAGTTTTTGAGTCGTTTTCTCGCTAGTTTTTTGAGACTTTTTGGTCAACTTGTCAACACGTTCTTGCGCCCTTTTCTCTTTTTTAACGCAAAAGATCTTCTGTTCTGCTAAAATGTTAAAAACGTGCAAAATCGTGCTGAATTACCAATCTTCCTCTCATCCCAGTTCGAAAACAAACTATTAAGTGTTGTTTAATTGTTTAGAAACGGGCAAATTAGCTTCTTTTTGCAACTCGGTCGCAATAAACGCGAAACTGGCTTTTAGAGCTTCGTGTTCTTGAAGCGACACTTGAGAAGCGTTGTACATTGCAACAAGGTTATTGAATGCGTCGTTCGGGCCGATCTGGTACTTCTGGTCCGACTTCTTTGGGCTAAAAAATTCGTTTAAAACAAGGATCGATTCCTTGACTGCTTCGTGGACTTGTGGGGTCAAACGAACTTGGGCATGAAGGGCCGCGATGTTATTGAGGGCTTGTTGGTAATTCATAGTGTTGTCTTATATTATGTTTAATTTGCGGAAGATAAAGTTGTTTCATCGTGTGCCTCGGCGGGCTATAAACACGGAAGAGTTTATTTTAAGTCGCGCATCGAGCAAAAGAACAAAAACGTCTTCACGCGACCGCTTAACGTGCGAAACGAAAGCGGTCACGAACGTCGAGCACATTGCAACTTGCTCGCGAATCGCGGCGCTCGATACATAGTTGGCCTTTTTTATCTCAGATGTTATTTTTTCAACGTTAAGACTCATCGAATTTGTGTTTTATAACGGCGATTATCGTCGATAATGCGAGAGAATCTGGGCTAAACGACCAATTTATTCGCGAGTAGAATAGATTCGAATCGAAACTGCGCGAAATTGCACGCTCAAAATGATCTTCGGCGCTACAAATTTTTTCGCATACACGGCGAACGCTTTGTTCGCGAATTGCGTTTCTCACCGTTGAATCGAAAAGCGGCATTATGTTTGTGCGTCAAAAACGGCGCGTTAAATGGAAATTTGTTCGATAATGCGCCAAAGGCGGCGCGTTATCGCGCTCTCGACAAAAGAACAACTTGGTCCCCCACTTGCTCCCACACTTGGTCCCGCACTTGCTCCCACACTTGGTTCCACACTCGGTCCCCCACTTGGTCCCCCACTTGCTCCCACACTTGGTCCCGCACTTGGTTTAGCGCTTGGCGATTCACTTGGTCCCGCACTTGGCCTCGCACTTGCTTTTTGACTGCTTCGGAAAAATTCATTGAAGGTGCCTCCGCACTTGGTTTGTCACTCAACTGCGTACTTGGTTTGTCACTTCGGGTAAAACCAAGACCTGTACTTGATCCACCACTAGGTCATCAACCCGAGTCGTACTTGACTCGTTACTCGTCTCCTCACTTGGATCGTCATTTGATTCCGCACTTGGCTATACGCTCCATTCGCCACTTGAGTTCCCACTTGGCGATCCACTTGGTCCCCCACTTGGCGATCCACTTGGTCCCCCACTTGGTCCCACACTTGTATCCACAGTTGCTTTTCAATTGTTTTAAAAATGTTCATTGAAGGTTCCTCCTCACTTAGTCATACACTTGGCGCAACACTTGGTTCGCCAAGTGACTCTCAATTTCTTTTCGCAATTTGGTGTTCGTAATTACATCGTGTCCTCTGCCGTGACGAGAGTCAATAGCAGAATAACTGTTGCCGCAAAAACTAATAGTATTTAAATATGCTTTAAAATTTCAGAACTGGCGCGAATCTTTGCGCCGAGACCGTCAACAATCTCTATTCCAAGTTCTTTGCAAACGGGAGTTTCTGGGATTTCTGACGCGAAGCGGTCGCCGCCTTTCGCGAAAATGTTTGGTTTTAATAGAGCAAGCGTTTTGCATTGAGTCGTGTCTTCGTCTACGGACAAAACAACACGATCAACGCACTTTAGTGCCTCTACGATCCGTAGTCGGTCAGCTTCTGTTTGAAACTTTTTCGAGCCTTTCTGCTCAACTTGACGATCCGAATTGACGATAACAACTAGCTCATCGCCTAGTTGCTTCGCCCGTTCGAGGTACTCGATGTGTCCAACGTGCAACGGATTAAAGTAGCCGCTGGTCGCAACGACTACTTTTTCGCGTTTGATGAGATCGGACTCGCCCATTAGTCGCGCACCGCTTGGAGGCGAGCCGTGAACGGATCGTACTCTTGCTGCGAGCCAAACTCGTAAGTTCCGGCAGTCAGCTTGATCGTGTCGTGACGCTCGGCGTGCAAACAACGAATCGTCGTATCGACAGAGCTGTTCATGTACAGCTTGCCGTCCGCTTCGTAAAAGTCTACGCCAACCGTTTCATCGACAACGTGATGATTGCCAGTAGTTTCCGAATCTGCGACGATAACGAAGCCAGTCTTGCTCTTCTGCTTCGGCTTGGCGTTTGCTGGGATCGTGGAACGAAACACCATGCACTCGCCGTGGAGGATCACTTCATTGCTGTTCATTTGCTTATATTGGATTGAATGTTACTGTTTGTCTAATTAATTTACATAAAAAACTAGGAGATTGCGACGATCTTCATCTCGCGACCACCGAAACGCTCTTTGATCGCGTCTCGAAGCGTGCGACAAGCGGGAGAAACGGCTTCGACGTGCCATATGTCGGTCGTTTGGTTCCTCATCTTTAGGTACGGCTGATAGTCGATACCAAACAGCGCAGCCATGTCCCAAAGCTCGTACTCGCTCTTGTGCCACCATTCGTGCGTGTTGGCGTCATAGTTCTCGTAAGAATCGACTCGCTTGCCGAGGTCAAGCATCCGTTCTATCCCGTATTTACGAACGAATTCTGCCTTTACGTCAGCGTTCTTTTCCTTCGCGAAAAAATCGAGCGAAAGGTCTTCGGCAGGCGTCGTTACGAGTTCCTTTGGCACAATGATGCCGTTCAGAGAATAAATCTCGTTTTTACCGTTGTACGAGACCGCAGGACCAGTTTCGCAATGCAAGCCGTGCTCGTTGCGCTCGATCACGGTCGGGGGTTGGCACACGACGCAAATCGTGTCGAGGGGCCACACCATGCCGTAAGGCTGACAGTTGAGCATCGCCGTGTATTCGGTGATGTTGTCGAACGAGATCTTCAGTTCGTTTCTGCAAAACTCGTAGAAGCTGAACCATCCGGCCCAGAACTGACAGTCGAAGTACGGGTAAACGATGGGGATCGTCTTCACCGCATCGTTCAAGATTTCTTCGAAGATCGAAGCTTCGATGCTCTCGCGAGCAGCATTCTTGTTCTTCTTCAACGCCAGCTTCTTCTCGATCTTCTCGTTGAGAAGCTGTTTGACTTCGTCGTTCTCGCGCAGCGTGTGCTGCAAAACGACGCGCCAGCAATCGGCAGGCGAGTCAAGAAGAATAACGGGGGAGGGTTCGCGCTTGAGAACATGACGCTGAAATTCAGTGAAATCGCGCTCTGCGTCCTGTTGAGTCTTACGCTCGGTCGTGAGTCCCTTGGCGACCCACTCGTTGACGTAAACGTCTAGCTTTGCAACCTGTTCTTCGGTCAGTTTCGTAATCTTACTCATGGTTTTCGGAAAGTGAGGATAAGTTAGTTCAGCGATTTAAAAGTATCAAGCGATTTTTGAGAAATTCTCTGCGAATATCGGTTCACACTTTAAGAACTTCCAAACTAACAATTCTTTGAGTGCCGTTGTAAATGCGCGTGTTAGTTGACGAATCGAGAGGGCCGTTTTCGATTGAATAGCAAACTCTGCACGCTGCATCGCGCATCTCTTCGCGATTTTTGTAAAATATGTTTTTGTAAAATTCTTCGGTTTTCATCGGCCTACCAAGAATAAAATTGATTTTTAATTTGAAATGCAACGACGTTTAAGCTTCTGTCAAGCTTGCGGAAAATTACGAAACTCGAAAGGTTCCACTCGTCGTAAACATCGGAACCTCTCAATCTTTCCGAGTCGATCCAAGGACGGTCGCGTATTTCTTTGAACAAGCGGCGATTCACTTGTTTGTCAATCTTTTGACGGACAGCAACAAGATTTTTTTCAGAAATCGAGGTCATTAATTATAATTGCTGTAGTCTGGGTAATTAAAGTGTCGCGAAATCGTTTCGGCTATTTCTTCGAAAAGAACATCGTGCTTCGAGTCGTTCCCGTCAAGCACTTTTAAGTCTTCTAGGCAGCGAAATGCGGCAAGTGTTGCAGCATTAACATCTTCCATCGTTGCGGCACGCAATTTAGAATCGGTCATAATAGTTGCGAGTTCAGACAAACGTAATGTTGGAGTAAGAATTGTGGTGGACGATGAATTTGCTTTCGTCTTGATAAAAAGAATCTCTAATTGCGCCCGAAACGTGTATCGTGATTCGTTTTTTGTTCACGATTGAAGCGAAATGCGTCCAGTTTTGGTCGCAATAGCCGAGAAAGCTTTCCCTAAACCGATTCGTTCGGAAAGGCATAAAAGCTCTGCTAACTTCTTGGATCGAAGATTTTGCGATTTGCGCTTCAACATTTTGAAAAATCGAATTTAAACTAATTTTTTTCATTCGAATGTTTGTATGCGGCGCGAACTTTCGCCCAAGCTTGCCGATCCGAATCGTCGCCAAGAGGAAAGATCAAACCGTTATTATACTTGTTCGTTCGCGCTCGTTCGTCGGCCTCGAAAGCCGATTCAAGCTCGCGGCAAATCAAATGCTGCACTCGCTCGTCTAAACTCGCCCAAGATTCGGCCAAGTTTTGCGCGAAAACAACGGTATGAATCGTTCTGCGCCCAAGAAAGTAGCGAAACGTCCAAAATACAAGGTCCGATGGACTCTCTCCGATCTTCGCGAGAAGATCACGGGTTTTCTTCGTGATTTTCATGAGTCGATCTTCGTTAATACGTCTCCGATTCTTTTGCGAATCTCTGACGCGAGTTGCTCTGTTGTTGTTATCTCGTAGCCATCGTATGTTCCGTATTTCACCAAGCTTCGTAAATTTTGGTCGATTTCGCTCAAAGCGCACCATGCATCTGAGGCATGAACTGCGTGCAACATTTCGGTCTGTTCTTCGGGCAGATTAAATTCTAGCGTTGTTTTCATAAATAATACGATAAAATGATTCGGGTAACGTTATGTTCTTTGGGATCGTTTTGCCTTTGAATAAGTTCGCGATTTCCGCTTCAGAATATCCGGCTAGACCGCAACCGATCTTAGTCACTAAAAATTCTTTGTCGGGGAAAAGCGTAGCGTCGAGAAGAAAAATGTTGATGTAGAATTCGATTGCGCCAAGAGAAAGCGTGCGAATCAACTTGTCTTTCGTCGGAACGGCGAAAGACTTTCCTTGTAGTCCGTAGCCGACGCCCATGATTGCGCCAAACTTTTTTTCGGCGAGTTTCGCGGCTCCTGCCCCATGTATTCCCGCCTCGTTCGAACCGAAGACAAAGACTTGGTTTTTCTTTAATTCTACAATGTTGTCTGGAGTGAAATTCATAAAATGGTGGTCGCGGAGGGAGTCGAACCCTCACGCTCGCGAAGAGCAGAGCATTTTGAATGCTCCCTGTCTGCCGTTCCATGCACGCGACCAGATTACTCTACGTTATCTTTCCCGCTCAAATAGTCAATAGCTTTTCTCAATAATTTTTCGTCGTCATTAAATCGTCCGAGTGCAAGGTTGCAGTTATTGCAAATGTAGCCGCGAAACTTTTCCGTGAAGTGGCAATGATCCAAAATCCATTCGGTTGTGTAATTGTCGCAGATCGGACAGTTTCCCGCGATTGGCGGAGGATTCGTTTCTTTTAGCTTTCTTCTCAGAACCGAAAGACTTTTGCAACACGTTGAGCAAGTGTTTTTTCGCCCGTTTGTTGGGCCAGAGAACGGCGGGAACTCTTCGATTTCTTTTTTTTCGCCGCAGCGACGGCAAACCTTCATCCACGAATGTTAACGTTCGCGGAGCGGTTTTCTAATTTAATTCGATTAATTGCGGCGCGTTCGCTGGGACGTAATTCTCGTCGCAGATTGCTCGCTACACTTTACGCGAATTGTTCCCAACTCCTTCTTAAGTTCCAATGGAAGAGCGATCTTCCCGTCGACCGGGTAATAGTACTCTGTGCATTTGACGCCTTTGATTGTGCGTCTCATCGTTTTTCGATTTCAACCATCCAATCCGAGTCGTTTTGGATATAATCCCAAAGAACGAGCCATTCTTCGCTAGATAAGTTCATTTTTTTGGCGAGCTTTTCGATCTCGGCATCTTCGCGGCTTCTCGCTTCGTTGATTGCAATTCTGATTTGCTCGATTTCGCGCTGCTCGTCAAGAGAGATTTTGATCTTTTTCATAAAAATGTTTTTAAATCTATCTAATTGATAAAATTGGTGGGTCTATCGGGATACCATCCCGAAATTTCGCTTTAGAAGAGCGATGTGATATGCAATTTCACCATAGACCCTAAAACCTTTAGAGTTCCGTGGAGTTGGTTTCTTTTTGTTTGGCAGCTTCGCGCTTCAGCTTACGCAGTTCCTTTTGGTAAGATTTGTCGTTCTTTTCGTCGTAGTTTCTTGCCCTTTCAAACTCGTCTCGATACTTCTCGTAAAGAAAATTGAAAGTGTTTATTGCGGACCCTTCGAGGCTAGAAGACATTTTATTTTTTATAATTGTTACCAGTGACGGATTACGTTGGCGCAGATGAAAACGTTTGTTACGATGTAGATTAAAACAATGAGAGTTCGAATAGCGGCGATTTTATCAGCTTCGCGGTTCTCGTTGCTCGCTTTTTCTCCGATTGATTTGGCCCAGAGTCTCCAGAGGTTTCTCATTAGGCGACATTCTTGCCTCGGAAATACTTTTCGCATCGAGCGCGAAACTCGTTATACTGTTCGAGCATTGTGAACGGAATGCCCGCTCCCTTGTGCCGATAAGAGCGGTCGAGTGCAATCTTTGTGCCGCGCACCGGATCGAATCGGTCGCCCATACTTCGATTGCAGCGCGACCATCCGATGAAAACCGTCTCGGGTTTTTCGGGATTCGTTACCGCTGCCAATACCCCAATTCGGCGGTTTTGGCGGTCGCGAACATACAAATGGATAACCTTCTGCTGCGGATAACTCTCTTCGATCAATTCGTTGATGGACATGATTAGATTTTAGTGTTTAGTTGGAGCTACGTTTGAACTATGATTAAAAAACTAGTTACTCGCCAGTTTTTTGTTCGATTTCTTCGAACTTTTTTTCTGCTTTTTGCAGGCCATCGGGGCCATTAAAATACCAGCCTTTCGTCCCAAAGTCTTCATCTTTCGGCAGATATTCGGCAGGCTCGATCCAGTTGCCTTTGATTTCGTACCCGTCGTGACGCTGCACGACTAGAACTTCGTATCCGCCCGCTTTCGAGTACATTGCGGTGTTTTCGGTTCGCTTCACTTGCTTCATTTTGTAACCGTGATTTTTAATCTCCAATGGGAGTTTTTTATAGTTAATCGTCTTTGTTGCGTCGGTCATTTTTGTCGAGACTCGCGTTCTTAGTAAAATAGTTTTCCTTGGTAAAGAGGTGAATGCACGCTGCGATAAACAACAGCAGGGAAAATAACATAAAATAAAGTGTAATTAATAAAATATGAGTAATCCGCGATTGTTACAAGGAGATATCCATAGCAATTATAGTTTAGTTTCTGGCGATTGGGTCGCTTACCGAGGGCAGATCACGGGCCTGTACTCGGCTACGGGCTTTGCGGCTTCCGGCAACGCTGTTTTCGGCGACTTTTCCGACCACCTTATCAGAGAATATAACAGAAAAATCGAAAGGTTGAATATGCCAACTGGCTTATTTATCCAGCCTTTCGATGCTGGGTACAGAATCACTGGAATCGCGATCTTTTAATCGTTCGTTGTTGAGGGAGGTTCATTCTTCCCTGCAACATACGCCGACATTAAAACGCAATAGTTAATAATGTCCAAGATAGCGTCCTCGTAACTTTCGTTCGTTACGGCAAGCTTGCCGTCCTGAGCGAACGTAGAAAGGCGCGAAACCTTGTCTACGATGCGAACGAGAAAACCTTGTTCTGCCGAGCAGATTCCCATTGCCTCGCAGCGTTGGAAATTGGCGAAAGGATTGTCTCCCTTGCTGCCAGCATAGTCATTGTTCTTCGCCTGCATGATCTTGAACGCAGCCTCGGTCAAGGCGCGGTGATGAGCGAACAGCGCGGTGCGGTCCATCATTGGAGTGTCTCCCGATATTTAATCAGTTTATTTAGCACCTTCGAAGACTCATCGTATGGGAGCGCAATCACTTCGCGCACCATTCCGCTGTTGCTGTCGAGCTTCGCGTGAACGATTGCGTAGTAAGCGTCCGAGTTTCGTGACGATTCGTGCGAATAGCATTGAACTGCCAATGTTGCGGCGTCCTTCCATGCCATGTCGTAGAAATTGACGCAACTCAAGAGCTTGCCATCATTTTCTGTTGTCCAAACTTCGAACCAATGGCAATTGGTCGTGAACTTAGGATCGAGGGAGTTATTCATTCGTTGTTTGTTGCTGGGCGGAACTGCTTTGCTCGGGCGAGCATATAATCGTGGATGAAGTGGCGCGTCTCACGGTCAAGAAGACGACCATTTTCGTTCGGCAAGTCTTTGATCACCGTCTCGAAGTCGAGATTGAATGCGAGGCAAAGACCTTTGATCTTTCGGTAGATTCCGATTTCCTTGTACTTGAGCAGCGCAAAGGCTACGTCAAGTTCAGTCTCGGAGGCATTTTCGAGTGTTTCTACGAGTGGGTTTTTACTCATTGTGGTTGTCCTTCTGAACAATGATCTCCGACCCGTATTCGGAACTCTTAATGTACGTCATGTTGAGAGTTTCCAAGATATCGACTAGGCTCAAATGACCGAGACCAACGTCGTCTAGACGATCCGCAGCGTCCGAAAGATGGGCGACGTTGCCAAACTTCCATTGATTGAGGACATAGTTTTCGACTTCGAAAACACCATCCGAGTAGTCGATGTCGCAGCCACAACTACCTTCTTCGCAGTCGGCGCAACTGTCGCTCCAGTCGCTCGAATCGTCAGCGTCGTCGCTACCAGAATATACTGCGTCAGGAATCTCGCGGCGCGTCTCGGTAATGTCGCCGATAACCTTGTAGGCGCAAGTGCGAAGCTTCTGGAACGAGCAGTCGGTCGGTACGCTCACGGCATCGGCAGGATCGATCTCAACAACGAGCAGTCGCCCATCCTTCCCGGCCCAATTGTTGGCGTAGTCGTAGCTTCCAGCGTGCAAGCCAAACGAGCAGTGATGCTCCTTGTTGTCATCGACTTGATTGCGAGCAACCACAATCGTTTCGCCTACACCGTTGTAAATCTCGCCAGCCTCGTTGACCTTGCCTTGAAGGACCGTGGTCTGAAGGCTCGCGCTCTTAGAATAATAATCCTTTTTAACACCCTTGTAAGCGAGAAACTTTCCCTCGGGCGTGATCGGCAAATCCTTGTAAGAGAGGAACGTGTAGAGTTCGTTCGTGGAGTTGGCCGATGGGTTGCGCATGATACGCTCGATGAAGTTTACGAGCGGCATCGCATCCTTCGAACCTTCCTTCAGGAACTTGAGCAGCTTTTGAACGACAACGCCGTGAAGTTCGGTATTGTGATAGTAGAGCTTGCCGTCGCGAATCTTGATGTTCCCGAAAGTCATGTCCTCGATCTTCTTCTCGATAGACAAGAGCGACGGAATCGCATCGTAGTTGGCATCAAGGATCGCCTGACGCAAAGCACGAAAGTTAACGTGCGTGTTGTTGATGGTGTGCGGCGTGCCGTCAAAGAAAACGGTGATCGACTCGTCGCGCATAATGTACGGGATCTTATTCATGGTCTTACTATGTTGGGTTATGGTTGGTTGTTTGTCAAGAGTTTTTGTCCACAAAATTGATGTAATCGGCTATTTCCTTGATGAAACTAGCGGAAATTGACTGCTTCAAATTGTACGAGTCAATGGCATAGACTGCCATCGGATACTTCGAGCAGAAGAACTCATACCAATGCCGTGTCGCCGCAGACTGCTCGTCGGTCAGCATATCGCACCTCGGGAACAAGTGCCTGTAATTGTGAATGCCAGATTTGAAACTATCGAGCAGACTCTGATCTTCTTTGCTCAGTTGTTCAAGTTTCTTTTCGATTTCGAACAGAGAGACAAATTCGCGAATCTTGTGACCCTCGGGAAGATTCTCTGCAACGTCCTTCATGCGGTGTGCAGAGTCGAAAATATTGCGTAGTCTGATAGAGAACTTTCCAGCAGAGATGTACGGGGAAAACTTTTCGTACAGTTCGTTAATTTTTTGGATTAAAACGTCATCGATCAGAACTGCATTTTCTGGCACTTCTGCGGTTTCCAGAAAACCGTAAACCTTTCGGAAGCGGTTATTGAAAAACCTTCGATTAAGCGCATTAAGCACGCTGTAAAATTCGCGAACGTCATCAACGGAGCCAGCGAACAGCTTCGAAACGATTTTCTTGCGGTCGCGCATTTTTACATAATAAAACTTTTCGCCTTCTGGAATAGAGCAACGATTCGCAACCGTCATGTAGGAGTTTCCATTGAAAACAAAAAATGCCGATTCTTTGTTAGTGTTCTTCTCGGCAACAAAAGGAACGATCTCGGAAGCGAAAAAGATATTGCGACTCTTGCGGTCAGCGAGGAGATGAACGTAAAGCATCTTTCGCGCAGTTTCCTCGGAAACGACAATGATATTCTTTAGCGAATTGTCATTAAGAACGAGACGCTGCGAACGAGCGGACAAACGCTTGTTTTTCGGTAGGTCATCGATGATGACCGCAACGCTAGTAATTTGAGACAAGATAAACGTTGACGGATCGAAGTCGGTGCGCTTGACCGAGCGAATGTTCGAGCTAACGCTCGACTGCTTGTAAGCGCACTCAACGCTGCCAACGTCGTGGAGTTCAACGTCATGAGAAACATTGTTGGCGTCGATGAACTTGAAAACGCAGGCCCGTGCCGCTTGACGGAGAAGCGGGGAAGAATTTTGTTGCGCTTCGTGGAGTTTAGCAACGAACGTTTCGAACGTCTTGTTTTCGGCAAGCTTCTCTTGAAACGTGCTTCCGATCTCGCCAAAGGCGCGTTCGAGTGCCGCGAGAATAACTCGCTTCGTGGTTACGTTGTACTCTAACTGCTCACGCGAGTGGTGAATCGCGACCGAGCCGATCGGCATAAAAAGAATAAAATTAGAGTCGCGAAGAGCGTGATTAAAGGTCAGTTCGCTGCCTCTAAACTTCTTGAAAAGCAGCGGAGAACGCTCAGTTGAGACGAGCGGGAAAATCTGGTTTGGGTCGATGCGATAAGGAACACCGCCCATAACAACGAAAGAACCCGTATGATGCGGATTGCGCTCGTAAAAACCCCAGTTTTCGGAACGGATCAACCACTTGATCGGAGACAACTCCGCGTTGCTGATCTTGAATTGCTTCGAGGAGAACGCAACACAAACGTTGATTGCGTCGTTGAAGCTAGTCTCGTCGCCGCCCTTGATCGCAACAGAAACTTCCAAACCGCTCTCTTCGTTCGACAATGAAGAGGCGAGCTTCGTGAAGCGAGTGTCGCCGTGCTCGTCAACGAAAACATTGACAACAGTCTTCGTACCGTTGTGGCGCGACGTGACCGTGAAAGAATCGGCGTAAGAGAGCGGCGCGAAGCGACCGATGCCAAAACCGCCAATTGCGAGATTGTCGCTGCGCTTCGTGCTGCGACCGTACTTCGTGTAGAGACCAAAGAGATCGTCTTCGCTCAAGCCTGCACCAAAGTCACGAACCGAGAACGTCGGAGCGTAAAACGAAGGGCAGTAAACTTCGATCTTTTGCTCGCCAACGTTCGCGTCGGAAGCATTGGCGATCAGTTCGCGAACCGTCGCGAGGATCGGGTTCGAGTAGTTGTTGCGAAGCAGCGAGGAAACGTAACGCATCTCCTCGGAATCGATAGAGGCAATTTCGCTCTTGAAATTGTCTGATTGGGCAACCTTGTGCTGGACTTCTTTGATGATCATAAGCAATGGATTTGCACGCAAACCTTACCACAGTTTTCGGGTCAGTCAACAGGTTTCTTCAACTTTTTTTGAGAAATTTCGAAAGCCTTGTCTTCGAGGAACTTCTGCTCAACGGCATTCAAGTCGTAAGCGTTCAGGGAAAAGTCTTTCTCGGTAGTCTTGTGAGAAATGCCAAACTCTGCGTGGAATTTAAATTGCTTTAAAAACACCGCCGAAAGCTCGTTGTACGCAGCGTAAACTTCGTTGACGTTCGGAGAGGAGAAAATGGTGGCAGATCGCATAAGTTAACAACCCAAGATCTTAAGGAATTTTGCGCGACTTTCCACTACGCACCAGACTTTACCCTTCTTTTCAATCTCTTCTGACGAAAAACCTTCGGATTCTAGGTGATCCGCCATTCGCTGGTTATAAATTAAAAATCCAACTTTACGCTTGTTGTAGTCGGGAACGATGACCGAGGTAATGAGTTCGGTAACAACCGTGAAACCAAATCCCTCTTCTCCGTCTTCGCTATCGCAAACAAACTGATCGCTAGCGAAACGAATCTTTTTTCTTTTTAGAGCGGCAAAAACCGCATTTTTATCATTATTTAGCTTTGTTTGAATCGTTGATGATTTTAAGGATGGCATAATCTTTGTTTTTAAGTTCTACGTCAAAGTAAACGTCGGTGTCGTAGCTACGAGGCGTGGACGTAGGCATATCGGCGTGCTTGCGCGTGCCGTCAATACCTTCAGAGTAGTGAAAGAGCGGGGTAGTAGGCCAAGTCTTGCGAGCTAAGAAAAAGTCTTGTTCGTCGGAACTGCCGTCGTTGCAGAGCGAGCGGTGCAGCGAATCGTAAGTGACTGGAATGCCGCTGGTCTGAAAGAAGTGCTTGAACAAGTTGGCAACGGTCCAAGTGCCGCCAACGTTGTCATTGACTTCGAGAGTCAAGCGAGAGCGAACGTTGCTCGGCAGTTTGTTGAAGTTGCTGATAAACTGCTGCGAGACTGCGGCGGGGTCACCGTCCTGACGGCAGTGAATGTTAAGCGGCGAACGATAATCGCTCGGCAAACCGATGCGGTCAAAAAGATTGGCGTGCGAAATGAGATCTCGCGTGCTGTTAGCGATAACGGTCGGAGAGTCGCTAGTTAGCGAAACATATTCGGAAGGGTGAGCAGAGATGCGGACACCAGTCTGCTCGATGGTGTGTTTGATGCTGTCGAGAGCGGCGGACAAGTTGGACCAGTTGGGCAACTGTTCGAGTTGAAGATCAACGCTAGGATGATCGATAACAGGAGTTAAGCTTGACGACAAGCGATAGCCAGCGATGCCAAGCTTGGCGCAGTGATTGATCGTCAAGTCGGTGACGATGAAGTTGTTGAGGATGCGCTCAGAGAGCACGCGCAAAGCCTCGTCTCGGGGCAGCGAAGCAAAGCGAGTGTAGGTCATAGTTTGAAACTTGTGACCTTGTTCGGCAAGGATGTTGGAGATGCAGCAAAGAGCTAGATTCATTCTGTTAACAAAACATCAGTTAGGCCCAGCTCTGTCAAGTATTTATTTTTTGCGGCGACGAAAGCTTTTCGAGCTTCTTCTGGATTATCGAACGTGCCAAGATAAATGCTTTTCCCATTAATTCCGATGTAAGCGTGAAATTTTCCTTTGACGATCGTGTCCCCCTTGGCCCTCAATGCACGCTTGCAATTATTCATGTTGACGTACCTATCGACTAACCGTAGATTTTCTCTGCGGTTATCAAATTTATTTTGATTAATATGGTCAATTTGCAGACGTGAACCATTTTGGTTAACGATTCCCATTCTGCTCGCGACTATCTTGTGAACTCTTCTTTCGCCAAACTTTCTTGCACCAGTACAAACGTAGCCTCTTGAGTTTGTTGTTAACGAATAATTGTAAAGGTCATGGTCCTCTGGGGAGAGAGGCACTTCTGCTTGGCTCAGTTTCATAATCTTATTTGCAACTAAGTTGCTCAATTTTTAGGTTGTAGCAGCTAGAAGGAAAAACGTATTTGTCGCCGCGAGGATCGTCGTCAACTTGCCCCTTCTCAAAGAATCTCGCTTGCTTAAAAAACGCTTCTTTTGAAACGTAGCCTAAAATCCAGCCTCGGCTGTAGTCGCCAAAGATGCTCGTAAACAAGTAGTAATCACACTTTTGTTTCGTGTTGTACTCTTTGACGGCACAGTTGTGCCAAGGTTGCGGCACAACGTTTCGCTCTTTCGCTTTTATTTCGAATAAATAAAGCTTCGGAGAGATCCAGTCGAAGTCGAAACTCATGTCGGACACGATCCTGCCGCCCCAAGTTTTTTGCACCATCAAGTCGCTCAGAGCGGCAATTTTCGTGCCGTGATTCTGAGTGTCCGAGTTGCGCAAAGCGGGAACTCGCGAGGCTCGGAACAGAGCCTCTTCGATCATATCTTTACTTATTTGGACCTCGATCATTCTTCTTTGAACTGGTAAAAGTAGTCCCAGTTATCTTCGGCTACCCATTTCGCGCCACCTTCGCACGAAAACTCTTGCGAGAAGACTTTCCAATCCGGCTTTTCGAGCTTTTTCGAGATGAACGCGCCGCCGTCCGACCAGACGACACGGTTGTTGGGCTGGCAAAAAAGTTGGTTAACTGGCTTGCCGTCTTTGTCAGAAACGCCCCAAATGACGTGACCGCACTTGTGACCGCCCGCCATCTCGCTGTAGCCATACGCCGCATCGGGATTGTCGTGCCAATCGATTGTGAATAAGTATTTACCTTTGATCCATTCATGATTCTTTAATTGAATTTTAACTTGAGCGTTCTTGTGATATTCCCAACGAGTAACCGATAAGTTGTAAGAGAAACAGTCCCAAAGCTGGAGCCAGTCTAACGGAAGATTGCTGTGCTCAGGCTCGTTAACGAGATAATGAATCGGCACTCGGTCGTGTCGCGATCCGTACTCGGTCATTACCTGAAACGTGAGGCATCGTCGCGTTAAACTCGTGATCCCAAACACTTCGCAAAGAACATAGTCTGTCTTTGTGTTGGTGTTGTTGTAGAAAAAATCGCTCTTAATGTAGGCTGCGAATACTGGAATATTGGCGTTTAGATATGGCACAATATTATTTACGCTTTACTGGCTTACGTTTTCCCCCTTTTTTAGCTTTCGATTCCTCGGGGATCTCCTCGAACTTCATCACATCGAGTTTTTTCGTGATGTGATCGTAAAACTCGGGGAAATTTTCTTTGATCATTAGCTGAATCGCGGAGCAACTGCTCGTTCCGTTATTCTGAAATACAGAGTACAAGATCTTGATCGCTTGATCGTCGCCCTGCATAATTCGTTGACGATAAGACGGGTCGAGACACGAACAAAGAAACACGTCTTCGAAGCTTTCGATTAGTGTCGGCATCCCGAGTTCGAACGACTCTGGATGAGAGAACATCATTTCGATTGGAATTTTCCAACTCGAAATAACTTTCGATTCGTAAGAAATTTCGATTTTAAGATACTTTTCTTGTATCTCGTTCCAAACAGTATTTCCGAGGAGGTGCTTGCAATTGTCAAAAAATTCCATAAATGCTTTTATGTCATCAACTAGCTCATTATCTTTATCTTCTTTATTTCGCGCCGGAACAATAATCTTTTTGCATACGTCGGCGATAGCCTGCTTAAACTCTTCGTTTTTGATTGTTTCGCCGAGAATTTTTTCAACGCTGTTTTTAACAAGCAAAAATTCGGAAAAAACTTTTTTCTCGCTTTCTTCTTTTGTTATCATATTAAATCTTTTTAAAGTAAGGTAAGTCGTTATCGGTGATTTTTAACACCCAGCCGTTACCAGTTGCCCAGTAGCGCACCGATGCGTCGAACAAGTCGAACGTTTCGCCGTGAATCGAAATCTCTTCGCCGCTCGGCAAAACGACTCGATCACTCGATCTTTTATTGATTGGGCAGTCGGCTTGAACAATAACATCTTTGAGAAGAGCGTATCGATTCATGTTAGTGAATTCCTCCTTTTCAAATTCCATTAGATTCGATAGACTCATTTTCAGCCTTGTTTTTCTTCTTCCTACCGCCTCTTGCGCCGTAATATCTCGCTGAATAACAAGTAAGAATTTTCATAATATCCTCTGCAAGTTCTTCTTCATATTTCTTGTCTTTCACTTCCATTACTTCAACCTGAATTGAAAAGATTGCATCCAGATATTCATAACCAAATCGAGCAAGCCTATCTTTGTATTCAATAAGCACTCGTGCAACTTTACCCTCAAAACACATCTTGATTAACTTGTGTATGCCATTTCTCTTTTCGTTTATCCCGCTGGCAATCTCATCAATCATCACATACTTGTAACCTTTGGCTTCTGCATGTTTCATCAACCGTTCTTTTTGCCGTTCAAGATTCTCTTTCTGCTTTGCCGTTGAACATCTTGCGTAAATCACCGTAACCTTTTCTTGCTTCTCTTTCTCAACGCCCATGAAAGCATCTAAATCTTCCTGACGAAAACGCCGATGGCTTCCAGTTGTCTTGAAAGAGTTTATCTTGCCGTTATTAGCAAGCGTCTTGAGAGTGTTTATTGACACTCCCAAGTATTCAGAGGCTTCGGTGATTTTGTATATTTTCATGCGGGTTTTAACCGGAGAACCCATCTGTGTTTAGGTTCTGTTTTCACTCTTTTCATTCCAAGCACTTCTCTTGCCTCGGAAACGGTTATTCCGTTTCTTCGCGCCATCCTGAAGGCATAACGGCGATGCCTCTTTTCGCCATCAGCCCCAATCAAATGCCACTCTGGATTTGTATATCCTTCGTGCGTAAATCCAGTAGCCTTATAAACAGTCCCCTCATGCCCTTGCTCTGGGTCTGCAAAAGCAACTACTGCTTTAAACTCCATGAGTTTTTTCGCCATCTTCAAGGACAAGCGAATAAATCTTGACAACTCATAGGGCTTCTTTGGTTCCGAACGGCACATTCTTTTTATCTCTATTACTGAGTCAACATTTAAGAATTTTGCCTGATACGGATTTACTCCTATTCCATACACTATGACCGCATATAATTCTTTCCCCCACCACAAACCAAAATAGATGTTTTTACCCGTAGGTATCCTATGCGAGTAATGCCACTTTTCTACAAAGGATTTAGCCTCTTTGTGCTGTAAGTCAGTAATATAAAAATGGAGCGGAGAGGTCGGAATCGAACCGCCATCTTGGAACTGGAATGTTCCTTGTTCTACCTTTAAACTATCCCCGCAATTATTCATTTGCTTCTCAACTCCTTAACTAATTTCTTGTTTGTGTCCACAATCTTCTGCATATCCTCAACGGATATTTCTTTTCCCAAAGGCTCGAAGAAATAAACCTTCTCGTCCTCTGTCTCGAAATACTCTTTTGTCACTTTGATTACTTTCATTTTTCACTCCTTAGATATACTACATTTCTGGTTAAAAAGCAAATGATTTTAACCGATTTCTTTTGATTTTGGTGGATTTTCATAAGCAGTTAATACCTCGAATTTCTAGTGAGCCGCGAAACAAACGAGACTCTTTCTCTTTCTCGAAGTTGTAAACGAACCATGCGCGAATCACTAAAGAATGGGCGCAGAAAGAAATCTCTGCGATTTCAAGAAGAAACGGCGCGAATTTATTGGTATTAACGATTTTACAAGTCACATATTGTCCACCTTCGGCTCCTTCGAATTGATAATCGTTTAGTTCGACGACGTAGAGTTCGCGAAAATCAATGCCGATTTCGGACGCCGAGACGCTTGAGATAACGAAACGAACAGTAGCTTTCATTTAATAAAATCTTTTATTTGGTTGATCGTGTCTCGCTTTTCGCCGTAAGCTTTAACGAGAAATGACCGCTGATGGTTTAATTCAGTTTCAAAGTTGAGCGTTTCAACGTAGTTCGTCAAGCCAATCGATAATTTTTCTGGCGTGACGATAACGTTCTCGGACAACGAGTACCCGCACTTCTCGATTGTGTTTTTGCATTCCGAGTCGAACAACACGACCGTGTCTGCCATTAATCCTTCGTAGAAGCGATTTGCGAGATAGGCATAATTGTCGCGAGTATGCACGTCTTCCATGTATATCGAATATTTATATTTGCGCAGATCTTCGTTGTTCTTTGTCCACTCTAGCTTCGGGATGTAATTGCAATCGCAATTGATTGCTTGAAATTTTTTCCAATTTTTGTTCGAAGCCGAGAGCGTAACTCCTTTTGTCAAAAAACGCTCGAAAGAATTCTGACGCCACTTTCTGTAAGTACCGTAGTAAATGATCCCGCTCTTGGCAGTCAAGTCTACAGGGGCAAAGTCGTCCATGATCAGCGAGTTGAGATTTACCGTGAGCCACTCGCCAATAAAGTCGTTCAATTTCTTATTTGCGATGTTCTTGTTCAAGATCCAGTGCCGATATCCGTTTCGCGGATTGTTGCAGATCATGTCGTACTTGAGGCCCATTTCAATGACGCCCCAACGCAAAAGCTGATTGTCTTCGATGTCGTGATCGTTAACGAGCCAAATGTACCGAGCCTTCGGGTTCTTCTTGATGATCTCGCGGTACGGAACGTGCGGCATATAAGGCGAAGCGTAGGCGCATATAATCACGTCATACTGCTTTTCGAGCACTTGGGGTAGTGCGTACTCCCCGTCAAGAAGATCGGCTCCTAGAGCGTTCTTTAAGATAATGCTGTTGCGGCAGTGAACGATTGACGTGTCGCTGTAGTCTTCTGCAAGCGGCTTGCGTTTGCTAGTAGCTTCGATAATTAAAATATTCATTTGACGCGAACGAACTCTCCCTCTTCATTAGAATAGAAAATATTCTTAAATTCAACATCTTTTAGAAGTTTTTCGCAATGCTTGCACGGTTTTCCCATCGCGACCTTATCGTTTCGGTCGATGCGAAACGTGACGAGCGTGTGTTTCGAGTGGTCAATGTGGCCCGACTTGATAACGGCGCACGCTTCGGCGTGCAGTCCAGAACCGTCGAAGTAACCGTACTTGTGGTTAATCGGGTGAGACTTTTTTGAGTTCTTGCCGATAGCAATGATCCGCTTCTTATCGAGGATAAAAGCGAAATGACGGCAGCGCAAATCGATGTTATCGTAGATAACAAGATTGCGGGCAAGCTGAACGAGCCTGTCGAACTTCATTCCGCAAATCTTATCGTTTTTAACGAAAAGTCAAGCTATTCTGATGCGAATTGACACGAAAGCATCGTTTTCGCTCGAAATCTCATCGAAACCAACATCTTTTAAAAACGTTAAAAGCGAGTCAAGGTCTCTACGGCTAGTTTGAATTTTCGCATTTATTACCAAAAATCCTAGTTTTGTCAGCGTTTTTTTAAACTTTTCGGCCATTTCTGCTGTCAAAAGCTCTTCCGACGACGTGAAACTGTAAACGAGTTCTGCCGAAACGCTCGTCTCGGCGCGTAAAATGAACGCAGCGACAACTTCGTCTTCTGCGTGGAAAATGACGGAATTTCTAAAGTTTTTCTGCAAAACAAGTGATATTTCCCTCAAAATCGTTGATGGCGAGTTTATCGGGAAAAGTTTGAATTGAGCCTGAGCTTTGGTCGCCAGCCTCAAAACATCGGGAATATCGTTGAGTCGCATCTGAGCGGCTTCTGAACCCTCGATTTTTATCTGGTTTTTATCGCTCATCGGTGTAATATAATCTAAAGGTAAAAGGAAATGTCAAGGGAGTCTAACCAGAAAGTCAATGCGGAGCTTTTTTCACTAGAGCCAACGGCTCTTTTGGAGTTTTTTGTTATTTATTACGACTACGTTAATCAACCTGACCAACAACTTTACATTCATGGCGGCACAAATGGGATAAACGGTTCGATCTACTGGCAAGGCGAAGAGTATTCGCCGTTTCCAATCCAAAGCTCGGGTTTCGAAAGTAAGGGTGATGGCTCGCTTCCGCGCCCGAAACTAACTATTTCGAACCAAGACTTCTTTGTTTCGAACCTTATTCGCCGTTACAACAACCTTGTTGGCGCAAAAGTTGTCCGTAAGAGAACGTTCCTTAAGTTCTTGGACAACGTTAACTTTTCGGACTCGAAGAATCCATACGGTGCCGCAGATGCAACTGCTGGGCTAGAAGATCAAGTCTTTTTTGTTCTGCGCCGTTCTTCAGAGAACAGAGCCATCGTTGAGCTTGAACTCGCTTCGCCTCTTGAACTCGATAGCGTCACGTTCCCGAAGCGTATCGTAATGTCGCGTTACTGTTCGTTTCATTATCGCGGCAACGGATGCGGATTCAATGGTCCTCCAGTAGCTGACGATAACAATCAATTGTTCGAGAATGCTATCAATATTGAAGCTAACACGTCAACGTCTTTAGCAAACAAAGTGAATAAAGGACGCTGGACGTCCGGCACAAGCTACTCGATAGCCGACTACGTTTACGTTGAAAACACGAATGTAAAAGTCTCGGAAGAGAATATCAACGCGAACCCAAACTGGAAACCGCTTCAAAAGTTCTATATTTGCGTTAAGGCTCACACGGCTACCGCAGGCAAAAATCCATCTATCAATAAAGAGTTCTGGATGGCAGATCAGTGCTCAAAGTCTATCGGCGGCTGCAAGCTACGCTTTGGCGAAAATGCAGAATTGCCGTTCGGCGGATTTCCGGGAACCGAGGAGTACCCGATCAATTTTAATCAGTAATGACTACAATCGTTGAACACGCTTTATCGTCCGATTTGGAAGTTTGCGGATTCGTAACCGTTGAGAACGGCGAACTGAAAACTGAGCCAGCGAAGAACATTGCCACTTACGCCGATAATATATTTGAGATTCATCCGCTCGAAATCTTGAAGAAGATTCGTTCGGGTAACCTTGTTGCGATCTATCACTCGCACCCAAAGACGGGCGAAGACGAGTCGAAGTTCGACCAGTTCAATTGCGACAACTCTTGCATTCCTTATCTTATTTACAGCAAGCAGACTCAAGAATTCAACTTGGTGATGCCCAAGGTATCGCACGTTAAGAAAGAATACGTTGATATGTTAAAGAAACGTTATGACTAACATTTATCTATACGGCGAACTACGCAACTTGTTTGGTCATGAGTTTCGATACAACATTTCGAAACCAAGAGAAGCGTTTACTGCGATCAATGCAAATCGTCGCGGCTTTTTGGCCGCGTTAAAGAAGCTGGCGGCAAAAGGTGTATTTTACAGAATCGTTGTTGATGATCAAGTTATCGAAGATCCTCTCGAACTCGACATCATTAAAACGCCACAAGAAATTCATTTGGTCCCTGTGGTGTGGGGTGCTGGAGATAGCGTAAAGAATATTCTTTTGATTGTCGCGGCTGTTGCGGTTATTGCGATCTCGGGTGGCTTTGCTGCGTTCGGTGCTCCTGCTGGCTTAGCGCTCCTTAGCGGAGGAGCCGCAAAGATCGGTTTGCTAGTTGGCGGTGCCTTATTAACGCAAGGCGTCATGGGATTATTATTCCCAACGCCCAAGCCCGACTTTAACCAAGAAGTTTCTGCGGGCGGCAAGTCTTATCTTTTCGGAAGCAAGCCGAGCAACACTTCTCAAGGTCAAGCCGTTCCAGTTGGCTATGGTAGACTGATCATCGGCAGCTCGCAAATCAGTGCCTCGATCAATAATTATCGTTTAAATTACGATGTGAAGGCTTTGATGACGCCAACTTCAAGGCCGATTGACGCTATCCCAGCTTACGAAGGTATTGATGAGCTTGAAATCGACGGGTATCGTTCGAATCAAACTGCCGTATTTGAAGATGCGGTTTCAGTTGTCGATGTTTCTCTCTCGCAGTCGTACATTGATATCGTTACGAAGTCCGCTAAAAAAGTTTCGTCTAACATCGTTGAGCTTCGAGTAAAGCAAGATGGTGAAATTATTTCGAACCCAAATCTGTCAACCTACGATGAAGATTTGACGTACAAATGGAAGCAATTGTCTTCTTCAGATTCGACAAAGAGCGCGATTCAGCAGGAAAATTCTTACTCGTTTTCTGAAGGTGCGCTCTATCGTTTCGCTCGCCCGCAAGAGTTTCAATTAATTTCGAACGCTGCGCAAAACCGCACCGATTCGAATTACATGATTTTATACCCGACTGACTCTTTGGTTATTTGGGGGCCATCACAATTCGAGGCGTCGCCAAAATCGGCTTGGGACAATAACACTCGATACGTTAGCGGAGAAATTGTTACGTTAAGTAGCATTTTCTTTAGATGCACAACGAGTATTCCCGCCGTCGCAACTATCTCGACGGCGAGTCGATCTGGAGCAACCGTAACCATTACGACTTCTTCGAATCATAATTTCGCAAGCAACTTCAAAGCGACGATCTTTGGACTGAGCACTGGCAATGTTAATCCAAACGGCTACTACAATATTACTGTAACTGCCGCAAATCAATTCACTTACACATTAGCTACTTTGGATACGGGAACGGAAACTTATACAGTAACCGCTGGTAGAGCGGTGTTAAACACGCACCCTCCACTCGCTAAGTCGTATATTGCAAGCGCAACTCGCAGCAATGCGGTAGTGACGATCACTCTTGGAAACTCGGCCACTCCTTTCAATCCGATTGTTCTTTCGGAAATCACGGGAACTTCGGCGCAGATTGCAAACTTGACTGGCGCAGTAGATCCTAACGGAACGTACACGATCACAAGAACGAGCGACACGACGTTTACTTATACGTTGAGCGGATCGCCTAGCGGTTCCGAAACTTACACGGTAGTTGCAGAAAGCGCCGATATCCTAGATCAAACAAAAATCAGCGCCGTTGTAAAATTGTTTACTAGCGGAGTGAATAATTTCTGGTCACTATTTATCCCACCGATCAGAGAGCAAATTTACCGCGCAACGTCTAATGCTCAGGGCAAGTTGCCTACTGACAGCTCTTTCTGGACAGCGGAAACTATTCCAACAGCGTCTGGCACTTTCGACACTTATTTGAGTTATGTCAAGTTGCCAATCAATCAAAACCTCTATACTGGCGACTTCTCGGCAGTAAATATTTCAGAGATCAACAGTAACGCTTCTGATGTCGGCAACTACACGCTCGAATTTTTGGGCTACTTCTATATCCCATTAAACAAGAACACTGACATCATCTCGACCGATCCGCTAGCTGTGAGAGAAATTAGCGTTATTTCAGCGAATAGCGGCACTGTTTACGAGATTACAAAAGTTGGCACTTCTGCTCAGTGGTCAACGATTGGCGTTGGCTCGGTTCCTCCTGTTGTTGGCATGACGTTTACAAAGAACGCGACTGCTGCAACTGGAAACGGAAAAGTCGCGCCAGTAAATTCTTACGACTTTAAGATCGAATGTCTCGAAACAAACGACGCCTTTGCCGATCTATACGTCAACGGTATCTTAGCTTCGAGCCACGACGAAAACAGCTCTCCTGTTGTCAACGCTGTAACTCTAACAACTGGTTATCATAGAGTTTACGCCAGACTTAGAACTGGTGTCGGCAGAAACAAGATTAAGATCTCTTACAGAAAGACTGGCGCGGCTTCGTTCACTGTGGTTGGAGAAAATCAGCTTCTCAATCGCAAGACCGATTCTAATTTGATCGCTTCAAATTCTCCGATCTATACACAGCGCGGAGATATCGCTGCATCTTCAATGGTTGCTGGCAAGAAGTACAGAATCAATGTTGTCGGCACGGCAGCTAATTGGACTAGTGTCGGCGCAACATCGGCAACAGTTGGCACAGTGTTCTTAAAGAACTCTACGGCATTTTCTGGCGCAGGAGCATTCGCTTCTGAAGTTATCGATCTTGCGGCAGTTCAAGCAGACAGTCAAAGACTAGTGACGTTCACTTCGGAACGTGAAGACACGGGCTACGCTAAGTATGTTTCTTTCTGGCAGTGTGAGATTACAAAGGGAGTGAAAAAGTATTTGTCTCCGACAATTCGTGTTGGCGTTACTTTCTTGTCAACGCAAAACGAAAGCATCGAGAGAAGCGTTCCTCCGATTCAGTCACTCCCATCTATATTCTAAGATGAAAATTCTAAATCCATTAAGATTTTTCAGAGGGATGGGAACATCCGAGGCTAAACTTCTGCCGCCAGACGAGGGCAAGAAACTCAAGAAGTCTATTTCTGTGGCAGAAATCGTTGACTTGCTTTGCGAGGGTCCAATCGAAGGTATTGTCGATCCGTTTGGCAAAAAAGTTTATGGCCTAGATATGCTAAAGGGAGTTTATTTGAATGGCGTTCCAGTTATGAACGTTAGAGGAGAATACAATTATAGAAGCATTCTCCTCGAAGTAAACTTTGGCACAGAAAAGCAGAAAGCTTTAGCTAACTTTAAAAACGTTTATATCTCTAAACCAGCAAGCTTTAAACTGCTCGGCCCGATCACGATGCGGGATGACGTTCGACCACCAGATAAGCCAGATGGCAGAAACTTTACAAGCTGGGCGCGTTCAACCGATGGTTGGCCGACGGCACCACAAGACCCATTCATATTTACTCACCAAATCAGAAACCGCGATGTCAAAAAGCTTCGTGTAAACTTTTTAATTGAAGCTTTGGCGGATACTGTAGATGCGGGAACAAAAGCTGGAACAGCTAAAGAATCGACGCTTTTCTTGCGTTTATACTGGGGATTGGATGGAGAGTCTAACTTGCAAGTTAGAGATGTTAGTTTCTACGGATTAGTTCAAAGCCCATACGCATATACTATTGGCGACGGCTCGATTTCAGAAGGCGAAACTACTGATGGTGCTTACTACGCGGCAACAAATACCAATTTCAATCCCGCTTCGTCGGTTGGTGGAGCCAGCACAAGAGTAAATATCCTACCAATTGACTTTAACGACGACATTGAAAAGACGCTTCCTCGCGGTTTACCCTTACCTTAAAACGTTGACACCGAATAAAAAATGTCTATTCAATATACTCCAGAGCAGTTAGCGGCGACAAAGATCAATAAGCGGAACTATTCAACGGTTTTGGGGGTTATCTATTATTTAAAAAAGCTTTCAACGTCGCCATTTTCAAATCCATACACTGCGGTACAAAACTATGTTTATACTTTGGTTGGAGAAGGCGCGGGGACAACCGCTACTTTTGATGCTCTTTCTAGTTCAAGTTACGCTAAGGGAGCCACTATCACACTAACCGGAACGGCAACGTTCAACAGAACTCTTGGAGCTACCACAATTCTTACTCCAACATTATCCTTGGCGGCTCATATAGATAGCCCAGCTAGTAATGGCAATACGCCACAAGTCATTTACGCAAACGGCACAGACATTAACGCCACTACGGGAGTGTTTTCATTTACGATCCAAGCCGAGGTGACTTCGAAGCTCGCTACGGGAACGCATACTGTTTATATCAACGCCCAATCGCCAAAGGGCTTAACAAAGTTAACTGGTGGCACAGATGGAGTTAGAACATTCTCGATTACATAATAATATTTACTAGTAGATGAAAATCTTAAATCCATTTAGATTCTTAAGAGGAGCGGGAGATCCAATCGACGCGAACCAAACGGCTTTTGAAAAGTCAGTTGATTTAACGAATGTATCTGAAGGAGTTGATGAAATCGTTTTACCAGAATCAGTAAATGGCAAAGATCGCTACATCAAAATTGAAAAGCGCAGCGAAGAAACTATTTCTCCGCTCGTTAAGCGCGAAGTTTATGTAGATAGTATTACAGAAGTTATTGATCGTAATTTCTCTTATCCGCTAACAGCTCACGTTGGAGTAAAGTTTGATTCGCGAACCTTTGCGAATTTACCAGAACGCGCATTCGACGTGAGAATGAAGAAGATTAAGATCCCGTCCAATTACTATCCACTGGGCGGAAATGGTCTTGACCGTCGTTATGTTTATCCAAGCGCAAACTATCCGGCTAATCCGAATAATCTAGATATTATTTTTGTCGTAGACAAGAATATGACATTTGCGAATAAGGCTTTGATTCGTCGCAATTTAAAAGAAATGATTGCGAAGATGACCGCTGGTTATACTGCGGTAAGGGCAGCAATTTGGAAAGTGGATAGCGGCGTCAGCTATAGCGTCATCAATGGTCCGAAGCTAACGAACTTCTCATATTACGATTCGGAATCGTTCATGACTGTTCGCTCGCCAGATTCTGCTGGAGCAAACAATCAAAATCTTTTTACTGAGCTAGATACGCTACTGCAAGAAAGCACCGTCTCTGCCGCTTATAGTGAAGTTGGAGCAGTTTCATATTTAATCAGAAAGAATCTCTACGCATCGAATCGTGAAATGGGCAAAAAGCTTGAATCGGTTGTTGTTGACTCTCTTTGGTCAAACACTGTAAGAAAAGTTGTTTTCTTTGGCGGCGCAAATCCAGAATCGATGACCGAATCGACTTACGACGCTCTCTTCAGATACTCGACTGAAAACTGCGTTCAGCTTTATTATTTCTACAGCAACGCTTCGTCTTCTGGAACTAGAACATTCCGAGAACTTTCGACAAAAGTAAATGGTGGCGCATTCAATATGCTCCACGACTCTGATATCGATTTTCAGCAGTTCTGTGACGATAAGTTTTACGATAGCAACAAGGTTTACTACGGTGACTGGGATGGCACGTTCAAGTTAGGCTGGACCGATAATCCAGCTTGGGTTCTTTACGATATCATCACGAATACGAATTATGGTTTGGGCAACCAAATCGACTTTTCGTCACTCGACAAGTGGACGCTTTACGATATCGGTAGGTATTGTGACGCTGTAGATGACAAGGGTATTTTCCGAGGCGTTCCAGACGGCAAAGGTGGCTTAGAGCCACGCTACACATACAACATCATCTTCTACAATAAAGACGAGGCTTACAATGTATTGCGCGATGTCTCAGCCGTATTTAAGGGCATCGTTTACTGGAACACGGAAGGTTTCTCTTTTTACGCCGATAGACCACAAGATCCTGTTATGCAGTTCTCGAATGCAAATGTTCGAGACGGTCTTTTCGAATATAGCGAAACGGCGCGAAACGTCAGATATACTTCCGTAGAAGTCGTTTATAACGATAAGTATGACGGTTACAAAACCAAAGTAGAGTATATTGAAGATGTTGACGGCGCTCGTAAGTTCGGCTTAAATCCATTTAAAATCAATGCTGCTGGTTGCACTTCACGTTCAGAAGCTCGTAGAATTGGACGCTACGTCTTGTGCTCTTCGATGTTCGAGTCTGACATCGTGTCGTTCGTTGGCGGCGTTGAGGCTGCGTTCCTGCAACCGGGCGATATCTTCTCGGTCAGCGACGAAGTTAAGAACACTGCAAGAACATTTGGGCGCATCTTAGATGTTAACGAAGCGACTAATGTCGTCACTATCGATGGCGAGTTTAAGCAAGGAACTGCATCGACTATCGGACTTGACTCGGGTATTTATATCCACGTCCCTTCTGGGAATTATTCGGTATCGGATCTTAATAACTTAACTGGTTCTGCTGGTCAATTTACTGGCACGCTCAACAATATTAGAGCGAGACGCCAGCGTCAATTACAGAGATACAACATTCATACGGTAGCTGACGGTGTCGACGGCAGTAACACTTACGGATCGAGAATCACAATCACTGGCGAGTTCTTGCTCAAATCTGGCATCTTTGAAACGTACCCAATCGAAGGAAGAATTTCTGTTGGTGGCGTAACAACTGGCGATACTATTTTGAC
>Ga0194115_10000992_pt1 | contig 38227 bp, 48 predicted proteins | sample TA2MahsurfametaG_3_FD_148656 | JGI IMG/M metagenome (GOLD analysis project Ga0194115, IMG submission 148656) | Freshwater microbial communities from Lake Tanganyika, Tanzania - TA2015002 Mahale S4 surface | ecosystem: Environmental > Aquatic > Freshwater > Lake | place: Tanzania: Lake... | reverse complement strand
CAGTAGTAACCAATATTATCATAACCAATACTGCAGGCGCATCGGGAACTTTTACTCTTGGTCTTGGTGGAACTAATCTTGCAACCACTGTAACCGTTGGTGCATACGATTCAACAGTAATTGATTTGAAGCAAGCACTGACAGCAACTCAAACCATCACTGGTGGAGCATCTGCAACAAGCATTAACTTTCATATTGCAGGCGTGGAAATAGCATAATGACTCCAGTATACAAACTAAGCAATGCTGGCGGTTTTACCAGTAAACAAAAATATACTTCAATGTTGGCGGGTAATACTGCATATCAAGACGCTGTAGTAGTTCAATATCTAGTTGTTGCTGGGGGTGGTGGCGCAGGCGGTGGTAGCGGTGGATATGGACCAGGTGGTGGCGGAGGTGCTGGTGGGTATCGTAATTCTGTTACTGGTGAAACTACTGGCGGTGGAGGTTCTGCTGAATCTGCGCTAACAATGTCACTAAATACATCTTTTACAGTTACAGTTGGTGGCGGTGGTGCTGGAGCAGCCGCAGCAGGAAATGCTTCTGCTGGAACAAATGGTAGTGATTCATCCATTAGCGGAACTGGAATAACAACACTTACCTCTACTGGCGGTGGAGGAGGTGGAGGACCAAGTAATTCATCATCAAGTGCTGCTAAAACTGGTGGCTCAGGTGGTGGAGGTGGTTCTAATTCAACTGCTGGTACTACTGGTGGTGGAGTATCATCTCCAACACAGGGTAAGGCTGGTGGAAATGGTTCAGGCGTAAATTCAGGCGGCGGCGGTGGCGCTAGCGCTGTTGGTGGAAACGCATTTGATGGTGGCGGAAACTACCACAATCGCTATGGTGGTCCTGGAGGTAACGGTCTTTCATCTTCTATTACTGGTTCTGCTGTAACTCGTGGTGGTGGCGGTGCTGGAGAAAAGAATGAAAATAGTTCTACTGCAACTGTTGGCGGCTCAGGCGGTGGTGGTAACGGAGGAACTTCCTCAACAAGTTACGCTGGAAGCAACGGCACTACAAACACAGGCGGTGGTGGCGGTGGAGGTGGTAACGCAGGTTCAGGTGGGACAGGCGGTACAGGCGGCTCAGGTGTTGTCATCACTCGTTATTTAGGTTTACAACAAGCATCTGGTGGAACAATTACATCTTCTGGTGGTTACACAATTCATACATTCAATTCTTCAGGAACATTTCAAACTTGGATTTCAGGTCAAAAGGCAGATGGTGGAACTGTTACATCTAGTGGTGGATTTATTATTCACACTTTTACATCATCAGGAACATTTACGCCTACAGCAAACTTAACTGCTGACTATCTTGTAGTCGCTGGTGGTGGTCCAGGTGGTCTTACTTATGGAGCAGGTGGTGGTGCTGGCGGTTTGCGTTGCACAGTTACAGGAACTGGGGGTGGCGGTTCTTTAGAATCTGCTTTATCACTTACAGCATCTACTGCTTACACAGTTACAGTAGGCGGCGGTGGAGCGAGAAGTACGGCAAAAGCAACGCTAGGAACTAATGGAAGCAACTCATCTATATCTGGTTCAGGAATTACAACAGTAACTTCCACTGGCGGTGGTGCGGGTGCCAACGGTTCCGATAGTCCTATTGGAGCAACTGGTGGCTCTGGTGGTGGTAGCGCTTTTGGAAACAACGGTGCGGCTGGAACGGCTAACCAAGGCTATGCTGGTGGTAATAGTTCCTCTTCAGCGCCAAATTACGGAACAGGCGGCGGTGGCGGAGCAAACTCTGTGGGCGCTAATGGAACAAGCACCACTGGTGGTAATGGTGGTAGTGGTGTTACAACTTCCATCTCAGGTTCATCTGTTACTTACGCTGGTGGTGGCGGTGGTGGTGTTTATGGCACTGGTGGAACTGCTGGAAACGGTGGCACGGGTGGCGGTGGTAATGCTGGCGCAACTTCTGGTACTGCGGGTACCGCTGGTACTGCCAATACAGGCGGTGGCGGTGGCGGTGGGACTGGTGGACAAGATGCAACTTATGGCGGCAACGGTGGCTCAGGAATCGTAATAGTTAGATATGCCGCATAATCTCAAGGAGAAAAATGGCTAAGAACAAAGATGAAGGCAATTTACCTACACACGCATATACCTATGAAATAAAGATGGTGGTTCAGATTCTTGCTGAAGATGAAAAATCTGCAAGAGAAAGATTGGATAATCAAGGTGGCTATGTTACCTCAAGAGAAGTAAAACTAAAGGACTCAGTTGCATTGTTCAACGGAAAAGAAAAGGAAAAATAATGGCACATTTTGCAGAAATTGGAAGTGACAACACAGTACTCCGTGTCATTGTTGCTGATACCAAAGAATGGTGTGAGAACAATCTAGGCGGAACTTGGGTTCAGACTTCCTATAACACACACGGCGGAGTCAATAACCGCGTGGGTGGAGAAGCATTGCGTAAAAACTACGCAGGTATTGGATACCACTATGACGGAGTTGGTTTCTATACACCACAACCATTCCCATCTTGGATTAAGAACGCAAACACTTATTTATGGGAAGCACCTACACCTATGCCTACTGATGACAAGCAATACAGTTGGGACGAATCAACACTATCTTGGATTGAGATTGCCGCGCTGTAAGTAGATAGATAGGGGACAGATGAGTTTAACTTCTGACATATTTCCTATTTTTAAAGACATAGATGACCATATTGACACAGCAGAAACATTAGTATTTAAGGAGCAACATGGCAGGCAGTAGACCACCCGATATATCTGAACGCGTAATCATTGACTTATCGGGCCGCATTTCTACATACTTTGACCCAACTACCTATAAATATGATGTTGCTATCGGTGGCATGCCTTTTATCTATGCCGTTACCGATAACACTCCTTACCGAAGGCAGACTGCAGAATTTCGTACTCAGCGCGTGGACCAACTTCGTGACCCTGGTGAGCAATCGCTTTCTGGTTCTGGTTACTGGATTCGTTCTCAATCATCCTTTCATCTTGGTGCAGGTGCCCTTTATCAAGAGCCAATCATTGGAACATTAGAAGAGGCACGCTTTCGTTTTTATGATTCAATAGGTATTAATCCTTGGACCCCTGGACAAATATCTTTGTTACGCAGAACATTTTTGCAAGAAGCAGCAACGGGAGATAGTCGTGTTTTTAATACAGTAATTGATAATGTTGAATATCTAATTTTAGTTAAATACTCATCTACTGAGGCTGCTCGTGTAGTTCGCATTAGAGTAAGCGATTTAACAGAAACTACAATATTAACTAATGTTGACATTACTGAAAATATTATTGCCGTAACCATGGGCGGTAATGACCTAATGATGGTTACCCCTACTAAAATTAAACGCTATTCTTTTGATGCAACTTCTCCTGCAATACATCAAGACTATGCAATTAACACTGCCAATGCAGTACATGGAACTATTGGATATGTTAAAAATCGTTTTATATTTGCTTACCACGATACAAACAAAAATACATTTGTTTATGAATTAAACAAAAACACTGGCGCATCTATAAATTTAAGCACTCTTACCGCAATCAATGGCAGCACTACACTTCCTACTGCATACACTTTTAGGGCAGTTGCCGAGTCGGGTGCAGCAATTTATGTAGGCGGATTTTCTGGTAATCAAGGCAGTGTATTTAAAATAACTGTTGCTAATGACGGAGCGTTAAATACAATGACCACCGTTATTTCGCTTCCTAATGATGAGCAGATTACTGGATTACTTGGTTACTTAGGAACCTATGTAATCCTTGGCACTAGCCAAGGCTTGCGTGTTGCTATTGCTAATGAGGTCGGCGATTTGTCCTATGGACCGCTTGTATTTAAAACCTCACTTGGCGTATTTAAAATGAGCGCTACGGGTTCATACATATACGCTGGAGTTGATTCTGGTATTGATGGTTATTCTGGAATTTACCGAGTTGATTTAGGACAACCTTTGCAAAATGGTGGTTATGCTTATGCAACCGATGTTTATGCCGAAAGCACTACGGGTAAAGTAGAGGGAGTAGCACTCACTAATACTGGGCGCGTAGCCTTCTGTGTTAATGGTGATGGTTTGTATATTGAACACGATACAGAATTAGTTGAATCAGGTGAATTAACAACAGGCATTATTCGCTATGAAACTCTTGAAAACAAAGCATGGAAGCGTATAAAAATACGCACTGAAGGAACACTGGAAGGTGATGTTGATATTTTTCGTGTTGAAGATGGAGTAGATTCAGCCTTTCGCACCATAGTACAAGGAAATACAGAGGATTATGACTATGATTTATCATCCGTTTATGAAGATATTAGTGTTTCAGCACAATTTAAGTTCCGCCTCAATCGTAACGATACGACTGCCACAACTGGCGCTGTTATTTATGGTTACTCCGTTAAGGCTTTGCCTACTCCTACCCGTGCTCGTATTATTCAGTATCCTGTCTTTTGTTTTGACTCTGAGCGTGACCGCCATAAAAACCTTATGGGCTTCCAAGGTTATGCTCTCGGCAGGCTCCAATTATTAGAACAACTTGAAGCACAAGGCAAAACAATTATTATTCAAGATTTTACTGCCGATGGAGAACCAACGGAAGCAGTGATTGAGCAAATAAATTTCACCCGCACAAGTCCACCAAACGGTAACTTCTCAGGCTATGGCGGAATTATTCAAGTCACTGCTCGTACTGTCATTTAAACAAAAGGATATAAACATGACACCCACTGAATGGGCTGGATTAATCGTAGCCGTAATAACAATAATCGCTGGTTTTGCTGGCGCTGTGCGCTGGTTAGTCAAGCATTACTTATATGAACTACGCCCTAATGGTGGCTCTAGTCTGAAAGATAAGATTGATTTACTGGAAGAGAAGGTTGAACTGTTGACCGAGTTAATTAAAGAAGCACTGAGAAAGTAACTAATGACTAAACCAAAAGTTGCAAAGTCTGCCAGCCCTGCTGCATTGTCCATGCTTCGCCAGGCGACTGCTCTTGCTCCTTTACGCAAGAAAGCATCAGACGGTTTACTTCCCTCCACCGCACATTTGGCGCTAAGTCCTAACTCAGACCACAACACAGGTCTTGCGGTAGATTTAACTCATGACCCAAAAAATGGTATTGACTGTTCAGATATTTTTCAACGCCTTAAAGAAGATAACCGAGTTAGTTATCTAATATTCAATGGTAAGATTTGGTCACGCCAAAATGCAAAGCAGGGTGACCGAAAGTATACGGGTCAAAATCCGCATACCAAACACCTCCATGTTTCTATCAGACCTGAGTACGCTGGCGATACCAGTCCTTGGTTTTGGTGGAAAAATCAACCAAGCCTAGCCAAGCAAATGTTGGCAGAAGCCATCGGTTCAGCACCTAAGAAAAAGCCTGCTAAGGCTGAAATATTGGTATGCACTTGTTGCAAGGTACATGGTTTGGCAAACAAGAAAGGTAAATAAATGCTGGAACAACTAAAGCAAGTATCGCTAACTTGGTTCCGTGCTGCAGCATCTGCTGCAATCGCACTCTACCTCGCTGGTGAAACAGACATTAAAACACTAGGAGTGGCTGCCCTTGCGGGTTTCCTTGGCCCTGTGTTGAAATGGTTGGACCCATCGGCTACCGAATTTGGTAGAGTAAAATAACTTAATACTGTTTAAACAAAAAGACCCCCGCCGTCAAGAAATATCTTGATGAGCGGGGGCTTTTTTTATTTATCTTTTAGTAGAAAGACCCTAAAATAATTTCCCCAATTACTTCAAGGCGTGCCAACAATATCAATTGGCGTAGGTGCTGTCAATTTTGCCCCGCATAATCCGCACTCTGCTTCAGTAAACCAAAGCACAATTTCCCCATCCTCAAAGATGCACGCGACTTTAATTATCTGAGAACCACAGGGACATACATGGGTTGGAATACCGCTATAATCATGCTTAACAAAGCCCTGCTTCTGTTTACGCCTTAGCAAGAACATACACTTATCCCGTTCTGCACGAACAGGAGTATAATGATTTTTAAATTACATAAGTGTATTTCTTTCGGCGTGTCGCTGAATAGAGGAGTGAGGTGCATATACAATCATTTGTGAAAAGGAGAAATATGACACTTGAAGAAAAGACTGGGAAAGGCTATATCTCGCACAGTGCCATGAGCACATGGCTAAATTGTGGCTGGTCATATTACCTGACCCGAATACAGAAAGTGGCTGAAAACCCATCCTATTGGCTTATAGGTGGCAAATCTCTACATGAAGCAACAGAAATATACGACACAATTCCACCCCTTCAAGGCGACTTTAATCCTACTGCAGTATTTACTGCGCGATGGGAGGAAAATTATCGCCTTGCTGACAACGGCATGCCGTTCCGTGCTGGTGGCAGGGCTACTAAAGCGTATCCAAATAAGGAGGATGCTCAGTGGTGGCTAGACAATGGACCCAAGATGGTGGACTTTTGGATTCAGTTCCGACAAGATAGTGGGTACAAGCCATATCAACTATCAGGTGGTGAGTTTGCTATTGAAACTGAACTTAATGTAGAAATCGGCGGTATATTAATGAAAGGATTTTTGGACCGACTTATGGTTTCACCTACTGGTGAACTGCTTGTCGTGGACATAAAGACTTCTAGTAAGCCACCTGTTACCTATACACAACTAGGCACATACGCGATTATGTGCGAAAAAACTATGGGTGTGCGCCCTGTTAAGGGTGCTTACTTCATGGCTCGTACTGGTGAATTGACTGAGCCAGTAGACTTAACACACTACACTGAAAAGCGTTTGGCCTCACAGGTTAAAGGCTTTAAGATTGCCGTTGACAACAACATATTTATACCGCAACCAGGATTTATGTGCGGTACATGTTCTGTTAATCATGCTTGTTATGCAGTAAATGGTCCCGAATCACACAAATACCCCGAACTAGGAGATACAGATGAGTGACAACTCACCAATTCAAATTAATTTTAAGACCAAAAAAGATGGCATGTTAATTAACCTTCGTGCCCAAGATGGTGCTGAACTTGATTTATTGCTTGACCAACTTACACAACGCATTGCTGCGTTAGTTGACCTTGAAAAAACCGTTGAAGGTATGGCAGTTGTCAAGGATGCTTTCCCAAATTCAGTACCAATACAAGGTACAACTGCTGCACCGCGCCCAGTGCAAACAGCCCCGTCTACAACCGCACCCTCCTGTGTGGGTGGAGCATGTAATGGGGCACCAATGCGCTTTGTGCCAGCAGGCATCGCCAAGGCAACTGGTCGCCCATACAAAGCGTTTTACGCATGTCCACTTCCACAGGGTCAGGCTTGCACACACAAGGTTACCGTGTAATTCATGCGCCTTCTTTCTCGCGCAATCAGGACTGTATCAGTAGGGGGTGCCACGCTTCCAACGGTGTGGCGCTCACTACTTGAGCAGCAGATAGCGTTTAGACGAGGCGAAGTGAGCATGATTGCTGGTCCTCCAGGGGCTGGTAAATCAACACTTGCTCTTTCGCTTGCGGTGCATGTGCAGGTATCAACTCTGTATATTTCTGCAGATACACATTCTCACACTATGAGTTTGCGTTTACTTGCAATGTTAACTGGCAGAGCACAAGCGGAAGTTGAACCAATGATGGAAGCAGATAGGGAATGGGCAGCGCAAATGCTTAAGCCTGCTGACCACATCATGTGGGAGTTTGATTCAGCACCTACACTTAAAGATATTGAGGATGCAATCCTTGCATCCCGCGAGCGACTTGGTAAAGATGTTGAACTTATTGTGCTTGATAATGCTGTAGATGTAACTCTTGATGGGCAAGACGAGTGGGGCGGATTACGCACTCTCATGCGTGAACTTAAATGGTGGGCAAGAGATACTGGCGCTGCTGTTGTTGTTTGCCACCATACGAGTGAAGGCGTTAACGGTAATCCCTGTCCCCCGCGCTCTGCACTGCATGGAAAAATTGCTCAGACTCCATCATTAATACTTACAGTTCATGGACAACTTGCATCAATGGGTATCTGTGCTGTAAAAAACCGATATGGTCCAGCCGATGCTAGTGGCACAACACCAGTGTGGCTTGCTTATGACCCCGCAAGTATGCAAATTAAAGATTTGGTGACACCATGAAAATTACTCTGTTTATCATTGCATCATTAGCATTACTTATTCTTTTAATATTTTACATAATTGTAAAGGTTATAGATAATGTTATTGATTTTGAAACTGATTACCACTATGAGGAGATAGATGACGAAGAATACTAATTGGGAATTACGACTCGTTGAAAACATGGGTGAAGTAGTAGGCTCAGTAGATAGCGAAGATGTAGTCGTACCTACCAAGCCCTTGATTACAGATATGAAAACACAGTTAATGTTTATACCAAAAAACTTTACTTGGACAGTGGGATGGAGGACTTATGTTTGGCAGGAAAAAGAAACAGGGCAGTTCAAGGAACTCACCCAAGAACAACACAAAACACTTTTCAGTGGAGGGACCGTCAATTACACCGAAGATGGTGGAGGAGGCGATACTCCAAGCGAAATTACCCGAAGTGATAAAGGAAGCACTGATAAATGAACTTCCAAACTTTGTGGAATTTGTTGATGAAACAACAAACAAAATCTTCAACCCTTCCGCCGTCTGGCTTGAGTCAATCCAGTTTGCTGACTATGTGGCGCAACTTGCTATTTATCTCAGGGAAGAACACGGAGGAGAGTGCCGAGAAGAAATCGCAGAAAAATTAATTATCATGTCGGAGAACTTTAAAGAGTTAGCCGAACATGCAATGAAAATTTTAGACAATTCAGAAAAGAGCACAAAGCATGGCACATAGTAATAAAGAAACGGTTTCCATTGTTTGGTGCGACAATGGCACCACCGATGGTAAGTTTACCGAAGGCTTGGTTTACACACTAATACATGCAGCGCTCATGGGCGTACCAATTAGCAACGCTGTTCGTGTTCAAGGTAATCAGATTGCGCGACAAAGACAAGCAGCCATTGAAATGTGGGAGCAAGTCAAAACCGACTGGGCGTTGTGGATTGATTCAGATGTTGTCTTAACTAAAGAGATGCTAAAAAGTTTATGGGATGCTGCTGATAAATCAGCCCGCCCTATAGTTAGTGGTGTTTATTTTATTAGCCACAATATGGAAGGCTCTTTGATGCAGCCTATGCCTTGTGCATTTAATGAAACTGAGGATGAGCATAAGATTAAATACCTTCATCCTTTACCTAAGAATCAAATAGTAAAAATTGATAGCGTAGGGATGGGTTTAGTATTAATGCACAAGAGTATACTTAAGGCTTTAAACGATAAATTTTCTGACCAGTTTTGGTTTGGCGAAAACAACGAACGAGGAAAAAAATTTATAGGTGAAGATATTTCTTTCTTCCGAAAAATAAAGACTTTAGGTATACCCGTTTATGTTCATACTGGTGTAATCGCAAAACACATGAAACGATTTGCTTTTGATGAAGCCTATTACAACCTGTATTGGGCAGCAGTAGGGGCAGCAGAAAGGAGAAATAACGATGCCAAGTCAGCAAATAGCGAACAAGCGTAGAGGTGCTGCATGGGAAATAGACCTTGCTAATTTCTTTATGCTACAGGGTTTAAATGCACAGCGCTTACCTCGTGCTGGTCGCAACGATATTGGTGATGTGTTTGTTCCTGGAGTTAATGGTATCTATGTGGTTGAAGCCAAGGCTCCGCGCCGTGATGGTCGTATTGATTTAAGTGGTTGGATTCGTGAATCTGAAATTGAAGCAGAGAACTACCGTATTGCAAAGCGATTGACAGTTGCTCCTACGCCTTTGGTTATTATTAAGGCAAGCAACAAGGGGATAGGTGAAGCCTATGTCGTTCAGAAACTCAGTGATGTCCTCCCAAACCTTTAAGCACAGCATTGTGAAAGTGCTTGAGTATTACGGATTTGTAATTCCTCAAAATCGTGGAGGGTGGCAATCGGTTCGTTGCGCTTTCCATAATGACCATGTGAAGTCGGCTCGTTTAAACATAGACAATGGTGGCTTCAGATGTTTTGCCTGCAACATGGCAGGAGATGTGTATTCATTAATCATGAAGAAAGAAGGAGTGGATTATGGCAAGGCTCTCAAAATCGCAGAGAGAATTACTGGCGAAAGCAACGGAGAACTACGCAACAAGCCTAGAAGAAGCGTTGCCATACCTGATGAATCGCGGTATAACGGAGCAAACGGCGCGTATGTTCCGCCTCGGATTCGTGGCGAATCCTGAAACAGGACATGAACTTTACCTTGGCAAGTTGGCTATCCCCTACCTCACTCCATCAGGTGTGATTGATATTCGTTTCCGTAGTTTAAACAATGATAGCGGTCCGAAGTATCTGTCAAGACCTGGAGCAAGCACACACATTTACAATGTTGATGCGCTTAGTAGTGATACAGATTTCCTTGTGATATGCGAAGGTGAATTAGACACCATCATCGCTACACAAGTTGGCTTCTCAGCAGTGGGATTGCCTGGGGCTAACAACTGGAAACCGTTTTACTCTCGTGTTCTTGCAGACTGGGAAAAGATTATGTTGTTTTGTGATGGTGACAACGCAGGTAAAGAGATGGCAAAGACCCTCTCAAGAGAATTGGACAATGTTTTCCCCGTGTTCATGCCTGACAACTGCGATGTTAACGATGTGTTCCTTAACGAAGGAGCAGAGGGACTACGAAAGCGAGTGGGTGTTTAAACAAGTGATTGTTAAACTAAGTCAAGAAGAAGTGCGGGTGTGTACCACACTGGCAGTAGAGCGTTGGCTCACCAAGTTTGGTTCTATTGATAGACCCAACTATGCAGCAGGTAAGAAGTCTGGAAAGTTAGAGCCTGAGATTAATGCCAATATCAGAGCCAATGTTGCTGAGTGGGCAGTGGCTAGAGAGTACAACCTGTCATGGTCAGTGCCTTGGTATCCCAATGAACTGCACGCTAAACGCAAGAACATACCTGATGTGGGTGAGTTTGAGGTTAGAACCGTAAGGACTCAAAGCGCGATTCCTTTTTGGAAGAAAGATGCAGGCAGAACAATCTTCGGCGTTAAGATTTTAGATGAGGATTACTACTCCATAGTTGAAATCTTTGGTTCGTTTAAGGCTGATGATTTTATGATAGATGAATATGCCGATGCCTCAATAGATGGTTGGCGTGTACCTATTGAATTGATAACAGATGGCATTGATGGATAATCAAGATAAAGTTTGGGAAACTATCTATAGTGTTGCTCGCCAAGTTGCAACCCGTGCTAATCGCATACACCGTGGGCTTGTAACTACTGATGATTTATACCAGCACCTTTCATTGTGGGCACTAGAACACTGGCACAAGATAGAACAATGGAGCGCAGAGGAAAGTCTAAAGTTTAAACTGCGTAAGACTTTCTATAATGAAGCACAGAAGTATGTAGCCAAAGAGCGCTCGCACCTATCTCGCGCACCAATCAATGATAGTTTTTACTACACACATGAGGTGTTGCATGAACTATTGCGTGATGTATGGACACACCAAGGCTGGACAGACACCCCTGATATGAGCAGTGAGTACATAAGTCGTAGCACTAAACCATCTGAGGGTGGTAATCGCATTGCGCTTTTGTCAGATGTTGCTGCAGGCTTGGACCGTTTAAACAAGACAGACAAAGAACTACTCCGTATGCGCTATGCCAATGGCGGTATGGAGTTTGGTGCCCTTGGTGAAACCTATGGAACCACTGAGGAAGCCATGCGTAAGCGTGTTAAACGGGCACTGAATAAGTTGCAAGACAGATTAGGTGGAGAGGCACCAGTATGGCGTGGGCGTAGGCGCGTTCGCTCTAATGCAGAAGCAAGAGCAGAGATTAGAAGTCAGGAAGAGCAAGAGTGATTTACCTTTGGTATTGGTATAACCGTTTGAAGTGTTTGTTTGGCTTTCATTTTTGGGTTGGCACACTAGCAGGCGATAATTTTGACGACCCAGTTGACTACTATTGGTGCATGAACTGCCATAGAGAGCAGAAGGAAAGTCCATACAAGGAGGATAAATGATTATCGGATTGAGCGGGTACGCTCGCAGTGGCAAGGATACAGTTGCAGAACTACTTGTACTTAACTATGGGTTTAAACGAATGGCGTTTGCTGATGGTATTCGTGAAGCATTGCTTGCATTAAATCCTATTCTTCATAATGGCATGCGTTTAAACGAGTCAGTACAAATGTATGGGTGGAATGTTGCTAAATCTAAAGATGAGGTGCGCCGTTTGCTTCAGGCCATGGGCACTGAAGTTGGGCGCAAATTAATACATGAAGATGTTTGGGTGTGGCGTTTGTTAAGTCAAGTTGCCACTGGTGAGCGCATTGTTATACCCGATGTTCGTTTTCCTAACGAAGCACGCATGATTGAGAATCAAGACGGGGAAGTGTGGCGTATAAACAGACATAACCACGGCGCAGTTAATGACCATATTAGTGAACGCGCTCTGGATAACTACATGTTTAAACGAGTGCTTTACAACGATGGAACTCTTGATGATTTATCTGATGAATTATTTATGCTAATGCACAATGTGTTTAAACTATGACGGAATTGTGCGCCTCATAAATAAACAAGCACCGCTTTCGGGACTGGTACCTAGGCGGTGCTTGCTGTTCTAGTTTAACTTAATTTTTTCTGTCTTTCAACTGCGGGTCAACCAGCGCCCAACCCCTCCTTTTGCGTTCTTTATCACGCATTGCTGGGGTCATGCCACCCCATATACCGTAGCGTTCGTGGACCAATCCCCATTCGGCACATGCCTCAATGACTGGACAACCACCGCAGATTCGCTCTCGTATGTAGCGCTCCTGTTCGGGGGTAAACTTATCCGTGATTGGATAGAAGTTTTCTGTTGATACACCCGCACACTTAGCATCTTTAAAGTTGCTTGGATTGTACACAAGTGTGTAATACACACGCCCACGCGCCTCTCTTTTGCGTATCTTATGAAACACTGGCGTTATGTTCATTTTTTTCTCCAATCAAATATTCGTTAATGCAATCAACAAGGTCATCAAGTTTGATTGATTCCCGCATAATTACTGGCTCAACCTCAATGGTGTAGGTAAAACCTTTTTTAATTATATGCTTAGCCAAATCTTCTTTCATTAGTACCACCCCCTTGAGATGTTGCTACCTAGTGCCTTACAGATATTCCCGCCATACTTGCGTTGAATGTATACAAGTCCTGCCTCCACTTGAATGAAACCATTGTCGGTGCGTTTAAACCCTACGAGTTCCCATGTTACTGGCATGAACTGGGCAATTCCGTATGCCCCACTCTTACGATTTAATGACCGTGGATTCCAGTTACTCTCTCGCATCCAGAGTGTGTAAAGGCATGACCACTGCTCCAATTTGCCCGCTTGGGTGAGCATGTCTATTGCGTAGCGTTGGTATTCGTTCTCATAGAAAGCAATCACCGTGCCTGCCACTTCATCACTGCTTAGTGCTGGCGTGATAGGCACATGTGATTTATCAAAGAATCTGTCGTCTATAGTCACGCTTGCCGTTACTATAAGGAAGATGGCGACTAATCGTTTAAACATTATGCGACCAGTTCTTCTTTGGCGCTAATCTTTTTTATTAGGGTCAATAGGTAATCAGGGATGTCGGTGTCGTAACCTTCATCATCTACTTTACCAACGATTACGATGTTGCCTACCAAGTGAGGCGTGTTACCAAAGAGGAACGATATGGCACTGCCTAATGGATTCATGGATAAACCCTTGAGCAATCCTTCATCGTCTACATACGCGCACCCCACCTCCCTGCCGTTGTAATCGTATAAACGAACCGCATCAATAACTCCTTGCACGGCTGTTTGATAATCGGAAAGTTGTTTAAACAATCTCTCCTCATGTGTCCCATCAGGGCGTATTACTACGCCTTTTACTTGCCTGTGTTCGCTCATGCTTTCACCTTGTCCTTATGTTCGTCTTTGATATGGCGCACTAGGCTTTGATAGGCCATACCACTTCGCAGTTGCCATTCTTTACTGCATACTGGGCAGATAATTAATTTCATGAGTTTAACCCTTCCATCATTTGATTAAGTTCTGCATAAGATAATTTACTGCTGAGCCATTTGCATCCGTCTTTGGTTTGCGAGTTTGTTAGTCCAGCAACCTTCACCCAATCTCGGTAAGGCTTTACCCCTCGGTATGCTTTCATGAAAATTGTGGCGCTTAGATAAAGCGGATAATCATTATTAATCCATAGCGCACAATTCCATGTTTCGTAGTTTTTCCAACCTTCATAAGTGCTTTGCTTGGTGCTTTGTTTAGTAGACATTTTTTTTCTCCAGTCTTTGTAATTGTTCCTTAAGTTTTGCGATGCGTTGTTCCTTGGTCGGGTTATTGTCCAGCCCTAACTTGGCACATTCATCACGATACAGTTCTTGGTATTGCTTGCGGTGCAAGTCTACCAATCTGCGTATGGCTTTCGTCTGAGCCGTTGCGTGTGTTATTTTTTTGGGTGATTCACTCATCAGAAGGGTCTTTCTACTGAGTTCTCAAGTTTCTTAGTTAGTTCTAAGTTACGCTTGCGTAGGTATGTGTTGTATTTGTTTAAACGAGCATTGTCTTTCATGGCTAGAGCCAGCACGATTAATGCACTGATAAGTGCAATGATGATGCCGATGATTTCGCCAGTCGCTAAATACATTTGTCTATCCTTTCTTGTTGGGAGCGCAAGTTTCTCACATTTGTTATCTTAAAGTCAAGAAGGTTATACAAAAAAAAACAAAAATATTTTTTTGTATTGTTTAAACACGGCGAACATTATCTGCGGCGCAATATGATAATAAAGAACCCCCGCCGCGAAGCAGGGGTTCTTGTTTAAACAGTGGAGAGTTAGCAGTACTGTACAGAACTAGAAGTTTAGTTCGTCTTTATCCTCCCACCAGCGTGCGTACTTATCTGCACGGCGTTGATTGTATTTGCCATAGTAGTCAAGTTCGGTTGCATAAGCACGCGGTGCAGTTGTTACCGTGTCGTACTCATTCCACCAGTTCACGCCGTAGTAGATAGGCTCTGGCTTAGTTGGCTCAAAGGTCTGATATTCAATGATTGCGCCATCGCGTACCTTGAAGTACTCACCCTCGGCAGCATCATGAAACCAATCAATCTCTGAGTCGCTCATAATTGCAGCGTTCTCCACGGTTTCCTTAGTAGAGCCGTAAAAGAGGGAGCCATAATTAGATTGACCTAGCCATAGCGGTGATGAGTTTACGCGGGCTAGATGTAATGAGCGCGGGTCGTGTTGGGTAACCCATGCAAGTGCTGCAGTGCCATAGAGTTGGGTCAAGATTTCCCATGGCTTTTCTTTACTGAAAGCAATGAGAGCAGCAGCAGCCTCGCTATCTACTTGCCCCAGGCGGGGCACACCTAGTTGTTTAAACAATTCGGTGTCGTTGCTGATGTGTCCGTTGTGAGTAAGTACGATTTTACCGCGTGGTATTGGGTGATTGTTGCTCGCAACAGTTGGCGAACCTTGGGTCGCAAAGCGCGTGTGCAAGATGGCAGTCGTTGCGCCATTGCATAGATTAGCGCCCGCCTTGGGCACGAACTTAGTCGCGCTAGTTGCTGCCTTGCTGATAACGCGCCTGCCGTTGCGTGGGTTAATCCATGCAGCACCAGTTGCATCGGTGCCACGGTGTTCAATGTCGTAAAGCATCTGCCCAGCGAGGTCGCTAGTGCTGATGCGTGAGTAGTGCTTAGCATCCAGACAATAGCCTGCTATTCCACACATAAGTTACATTCTCCAGTCTAGTAGTTGGTCAGTAGGTTAAGTATATCATAAGGCTACTGCTCGCAACCTTTACACGAAGGTCGCAAGCAGTCGCCACAAATGACGGTGTTGTTTAAACAGTCATCATTTTCTTTCATTGTTTTATTTCCTTTTGGCACTGGTGCGTGCCTTGTATAACGCCCAGATAAGCAGCGCTATCAATAGCATCGCGGTGCCGTTGAGGTGTTCGTATTCCATGTTTAAACACCTATCTTTGCGATGGTGATTTTTTGCTGATTGTTTTCCAGCGCTGCCTTGATTTTAGCAATTTCTGCCAAGTCTTTGGCTTTGTTGATGCTAATTAGGTGCCCGTTTTTTCCGTAGATATAGAACTCAATCATGAGTTTCCAGTCCTTTCGTTTAAACACTGCGGGCTTTCCGCCGTGTTTGTGCCTGCCGTGAGGATTGCACCCACGCTTAGCCCACTAGGGGCAGGCTGCCCCGCTAACTGTTTAAGTCATTGGCTCGGTTCTTTAGCCAATCCCCAGTGGAGGCGTTTAAACTACCTAGATTTACCAAGGCATCCAGCAAAGTGTGGCACTCGGCAACGCTGCGCCAAGTTCCGCGCTCATGTCTGAAGGGATTGATTCCCACCATGTCAATGGCGCTTAGGCTTTTGTTGCAAGTTGCATCAATGAAGGCCGAGATAAATTGACTCCATGCGATGGCCTTTACACCGTTTAAAGTGCCTTGATGGAGGCGAACTTCTACGGTGCCATGCGAGAGCATAGATTGCAGATTGAGACTCACATATCGGTTGCCATTCCACGCGCCACGGCTGCCTTGGCTGCTGTAGTCTGCTTGAAGCATGGCGCGAGCCTCATCTAACACTTCACAGTAACGATTATGTAGGCGAGAAGGCGCAACCAGTGCAGCGATTGCGTGATGCGCTGCGTACCAATTAATAACCAAATTTGCGAGATGGCTACCAGATGCACGGGTTGAGTCTTGGTTAAAACCTAGAGACTGCTCTCCAATATGCACATGAAAACCAGTGGCACGGTCAACCCGTGCGCCATCTGTTTTTAGCGCCTTGGTAACCCTGTGAGCCTCATTCAGACGGGGAGCGGTGAGGATTGGAGAGATTACCTCCGCACCTCTTGAAACGCTGCCGTCATATTTTGCAGACCAAGAACCGTCATGCCCTTGGTCACACTCAATTCCCGCATTGTTTAAACTGCGGGAGGCCATTGCAGGGCTTAGCCCTTGAATTTCAAATTCCATTCCGAAAGTAATGACCGCCATGATTATTTAACCTCTTTCATGGCTTGATTGCATGCGGGGCAGATAGGGCTGCCATAGGTGATAAGTGTAGAGCGGGAGATTCTTGCAATGTAACCGTCAACCTCGCAGAAAACTTTGCGTAGACGGGTTGATTGCTTTGGTTTTGCAACCTTTGCAACCGTGATTCCTTGAGTCATTTTCTTGCCTCCAGTCTTTGAGTGGCGCGGTGCCACTGGCTCATCATGGCACGGCTAGCGTTTAAACTCAAGCATCCTAAAAGTCATTATTTGACGCTGCTTTTTGAGGGGTTTAAACGCTTTTACTTTTTGCCACTGGCTCAAAGTGGGTTGCTTGTTTACGCGGTGGGCTGCAAGTTACCAGTGAGTAACCATGAGCAAACCAGTGTTTTACGCTATCTTTTTGCATCTTAAGATATTGAGCAAGTGAGATTGCTTGCTGTTTTGTTTAAGTTTTGCCCTGTTACTCATCGGTAACTTATGAGCCTCTGCCTGCCCTGTGCGATTGATGCAGGCGGTGGAGGTTGCGAGCCTGCTTGATGTTTAAACGCGGGGCGCGGGGCGATTGGTGCAGAGCGGGGGCGCTATCAATGCAGAGTAAGCGCCTTAACCCGCGCCAGTGCTGCTAGTGGGCGTGCGAGCGGTGCAGCATTGCAGCGTGCAGGGTTTAAACACTATGCAGAGAGCGGGTGCGCGATGCAAAATCGCACCCCAGGGTTTTTAAAAACGCGGCGTGTGCGTGCGTATGTATCTACTTATATAACTTTGCTAGTCCTCGCCCCCCATAAATGTGGCTCTGACCTGCACTTTTACTGATTTACTATAAATGTGGCGTAAATCACACACCCAAAAGTGTCCGTTAAGGACCTTTTGGACACCTATAGTGTAAGTGAGGAGGCAAAATTATCGGAGCCTCCGAACACACACTGCGACCCTATGGGGTCGCCCTAGTAGAAGCCCTAACCTTCGGCTTCGTTTGGACTTCGCCTTCGGTTAGGAGTTTAGCCCCAAGACTCCAAATACCTCGTCTTGGGAGAACCTATGGAAAGAAAACGAACTACCTCTGCTTCGCATCAAAGCGATGCCATCAAGAAGCAAGTTATTGATTTTTTAATGCAAGGCTACTCTGTCCAGCGTGCTATGGATGCCGTAGGTAGGAGTGTTAAGACCTATGAGTACTACCGAAAGGTAGACCAAGAGTTTGCCACTGCTGTAGACAAAGTGCGGTCTATGACCGCTAGGGGCGAGATTGGCTCAGTGCGAAGGGAAGTACCACCCTTCCCTGAGTTTTCAGAGAAATATCTAGGTACCCGTGTTTTTACACACCAACGCCATTGGATAGATTTATTAGAGGGTAGACAACCTACGGATATACACCCTGCTATAACCTATGAACAGGGTGCTTCAGATTTATTAATAGTTAACACGCCTCCAGAACACGCAAAATCTACGACCATTACGGTCAACTATGCAATCTATCGGATTTGCCAGAACCCAAACATCAGAATCATGATTGTGTCTAAGACACAGGCTATGGCACAAAAGTTCCTGCTCTCCATTAAGAACAGACTAACGCATCCTAAGTATCAGGACCTACAACTTACCTTTGGACCTCCAGGTGGTTTTGAAAAGAATTCTGATTCATGGAAGCAGGACTTAATTTACCTTTCTTCGGAGGCACGCGACTCAGGAGAAAAAGACCCTACCGTACAGGCTGTTGGTATTAGGGGCCATATTTATGGTGCCCGCGCTGACTTGATTATTATGGATGACTGCGTAGATAACACTAACGCACATGAATATGAAAAGCAGATTGATTGGATTCAATCCGAGGTTATGTCCCGTATTGATGACAATGATGGCAAACTTCTTATTATAGGCACCCGCCTACGCCCTAAAGATTTATACTCTGAGGTACGCAACCCCATGCGCTATCCTGACGAGAGTTCTCCTTGGACTTACTTTGCACAACCTGCGGTTCTTGAATTTGATGAGGACCCATCTAAGTGGGTAACCCTCTGGGCTAAAACCAACATGGCTCCAATATCTGGAGTAGGTAACCCTGATGCAGATGGTCTATACCGCAAATGGGATGGTAGCGCTTTAAGTAAAAAGCGTAGTCGTCTATCTCCAAATCTTTGGGCAATGGTTTACCAACAACAACAAGTACACGAAGATTCAGCATTTCCATCCGATGCTATTAAAGGTGTTATTAATGGCGCTAGGAATGTTGGGCGCATACCAAAAGGCAAAGCAGGCGTAAGACCCAATGGTATGGATGGACTTATCGTTATTGCTGGTTTAGACCCTGCAGGTAGCGGTTACACCGCAGCCGTATGTCTAGCCATTGATATTTCTACTCAAAAACGATACTTGATAGATGTGTCAAATAAATCAGGAATGAAACCAGATGAGATTAGAAGTTTAATCAAAGACTGGACTGATGACTATAAAATTTCTGAGTGGCGTATTGAAAAAAATGCTTTTCAAACAATGTTAACTCAGGACCGTGAGGTACGGGAATACCTTTCGTCACGGGGTGCGACCTTAAAAGAACATCACACGGGTCAAAACAAATGGGACACGAACTTCGGAGTTGCATCCCTGACGACTCTATTTCACGGTTGGGAAGATGAAAATGCACTCATTGAGTTCCCCTCAACCCATGCCTCAGAAGGTATTAAAACTTTAATTGAACAACTCATTACTTGGTATCCAGATTCTCCAAAATCACAAAAAACCGATACCGTAATGGCATTTTGGTTTGCTGAACTTGGCTGTCGTGACCGTATTGCTAATGCAAGAACCTTTGCTCGTACACATAACAGTTTAAATATGTTTCATACTCCATACGACAAATCAAAACAATATACCGTATCACTAAGCGACATTTATTAGAACAGGAGGTAGGTGTGCCATTTTCGCTAGACGAAATCAAAGATAATTATGAGCGTTATCGTCAAATGTATTCTGACCGTGATACCCGCATGGAACAAGTGCTTCTTGTTCGTAAGGGTCGCATGCGCGATGTTTTTCCAGATTTATTTCCAGATGGACCGTTTGAGAACCCAATTGTTTCAAACATGGTGGATATATCGGCTCGTGATTTATCAGAGGTTATAGCGCCACTACCCGCATTTAATTGTAATTCCCCATCTATGGTATCTGATAAAGAACGCAAGAAAGCCGATAAGCGAGAAGAAATTGTTAACGGCATTATTGATTTCTCAGATATGCAAACTCAAATGTTTAGCGCAGCAGACCGTTATGTAACTTATGGTTTTGTACCTGCTCAAGTTGAGGTTGATTTAGAAAAAAATATGCCGCGTATCCGTTTCTTAGATTCTTATGGATGCTATCCAATTATTGATAGATTTGGAAAAGCACATGGCATGTATCAAAGAATTAAAAAATCGTTGACAGAATTAATGAGCGCATATCCAGAATATGCTCATTTATTATATGAAAAAGATTCAACTGCTTCTATGATGGAGATTGTTCGTTATCATGACAAAGACCAAGACATAATTTTTGTTCCATCAAGAAACAATATTGTTATTGACCGTGCGCCTAATCCAATTGGCGAATGTTTAATACGCATTGTTCAACGACCATCTTTGGATGGTCAAGCGCGGGGTCAATTTGACGATGTTCTTGCAATTCAAGTTGCAAAGGCTCGTTATGCACTTCTATCGCTTGAGGCTGCCACTAAAGCAGTTCAAGCCCCCCTTGTAGCCCCTCAAGATGTAAATGAGTTAGCCTTTGGACCAGATGCTATTATTAGAACTGACAGACCTGGCGATATTCGCAGATTGCCTATTGAAATACCATCAGGTGCTTTTGCACAACAGCAAGTACTTGAGGGAGAACTTCGTTTAGGTTCTCGCTATCCTGAATCTCGCACAGGAAACATTGATGCCTCTATTGTTACAGGTCGTGGCGTACAAGCCCTTATGGGTGGATTTGATACACAAATCAAAACAGCCCATGCAATGTTTGCTCGTGCCTTCGTAGAACTTATTAGCGTTGCACTAAAGATTGATGAAAAAGTTTTTGGCACTATAGAAAAAGAACTTCGTGGTACACGCAATGGAGTTCCATACGCAATTAAATATAAACCATCACGCGACATTGATGGTGATTACACTGTTGATGTTCAGTATGGCTTGATGGCAGGCCTTGACCCAAACCGTGCATTAGTTTTTGGTTTACAGGCTCGTGGAGATAAATTAATTTCTCGTGACTTTCTACGCCGTCAGATGCCCTTCTCTTTTAATGCAACTCAAGAAGAAGAAAAAGTTGATGCAGAAGATTTACGCGATGCAATGAAACAAGCAATCGCTTCTTACGCACAAGCAATTCCAGCACTTGCTTCTCAGGGACAAGACCCATCAGATATTTTGTATAAATTATCTACTGTCATAAACGAACGCCAAAAAGGTGCCTCTATTGAAAGGGCAGTACAAGATGCGTTCCAGCCCAAGAATCCCCCACCTGGTGCGATGACCCCTGAAGTAGTAAGTCCCGAAATGCTTGGGCAACCAGGTGCGGTCCCTCCAGGTGAGGGCGAACTTCCTATGGGTATGTCTGCAACAGGTCGTATGCAAGGTGTAGCACCTGGACAAATTGCTCCTGGTGGTAGACCCGATGTTCAATCACTTTTAGCAAGTTTAACTCAAAGAGGTGAGCCTAACCTTCAGGCTTCCCTTGTAAGGCGTTTACCAGTCGCGTAAACAATATTTTAAAACTGTTTAACAAAATTAAAATCCGAACTTAAGTGGGAGGGAAAGTGGCAAAAGAAGCAAAGAATAATTTTTTAGTATCTGGCACAGGCGGTGCTGGAACCAATGGACAACCTGCACGATATGCAGCAGGCATAGACAATGCAGAAGATTTTTATGAAATGCAAACTGCCGCTAAAATGGAGGGTCAAAATCCTGCATTTTCAAATGTGCCATCCCCATCTAGCCAACGCCCATTTAGAAGCAACAACACTCAAAAACTTGTGCCACTAACTGCTGAAACACAAAGATTAGATGAAGATGTACGCACTGGGGCAACCATGGGAACAGAAAGTATGTATGCTAATGATGCTACAGCCACAGGAGAAGATGCTGACCGCATGCGTGCAGCGCTTCCATATTTATCGGTAATGGCAGAACTGCCACAGACTTCCAATGCTTTCCGAAACTATGTTAGGTATTTAAAAAGCGTACTATGAGTTTTAGCGAAACGCTTGGTAATGCAGCCAAGAAACTATCAAAAAATGGATTTGCCAACGAGATTGGCTTACCAACTTTATTATTTGACCTTGCTACTGTTTCGTCAAACGATAAAAACTGGGTTTCTGATGCGTTTAACATAGCAGGAGATACATTTCGCTCTACGGTTTTAGGACTATCTTATCCAATTCGCAAGCCAGTAGGGTTTGCTTTCAATAAAGTTTTAATGCCAACAGCAATGCTTTCTTACGAAACTGGTGGTAGATACCTTCGTGAGCCATTATCTGCAGCAGTAACAACTCTTGCTACTGGCAATGCAAAAAAATCTTGGGAAAATCGCCAAGAAATTTCTCCAGGTCAAGCAATTTCGTATTTAACAGCAAAATTAACTCCAGGTACAGAGTCTTTTCAAGGCGATTTTGATATTTTTAATTCAAAAGACCGCAAAATATTTGAAACTGATTGGGCAGCACGCACACTTAGTGGTTCTATTGACACATTTTTTACCACAGTAACAGACCCATTGGGTAAGTTTGCTAAAGGCGTTGGCCTTGCTCGTAAGGCATTAGTGACCCGCCCTATGGGAGCGCGTGATGCAAACGCTGCAACCCTTGCAAAAGATTTCTTTATGCCTCGCACTCTTCGCAATGTGCAAATCATGTCACCAACAGCACTAGCCCGCACAATAAATGAAGGAAAAGAAGAAGGCGGAGAGATTTACAACACGCTTTCGTGGATGGCTAAAAGTGACCAAACTGTAATTCGCCAACATCCATTGGTCCAAGCATCTAATGACCCAGATACTTTATCTTACTTGCTGGGTCAAGCAGATACCGTAGACGATGTTGCTGATACACTTATGGCTACAGCCTTGCGTAATACAGAAGCAATGGGTCGTCTTGTAGATAAACGCAAAGAACTAGCATTTGTTTTTGATAAAACAAAAGATGTGTCTAAAGTTGACATGATGATTCTTGACGGAGTTCCTACCAATGGAATCGTAGATGATATTAATGTCCTTGATGCAGCCAGTGATTATATTGCAAATCTTGATAACAATTCATATTTCCAAGCATTAAATAAATTACATGTAAATGGCAATGCTTTAACTAAACGCACATTTGGTAAACCAGCCTTTGAAAAGATGGCTATGAATCGCGCTGAACGCCGTGCTGCTAAAGTAAAAGGTGTTGATTTAAACGAACCAAGCAAGTTCCCAACTGTTGCGTATTTTCAGCCAACTAGGTATCATCCTCTTGTAGCAGTAATAAATTTTGGTATTAGGAAAGTTGGCGATTCTTTTCAAGAAACCCCATCAGGTTATATTAATCTTAATGACTCTGATTCATACAATGAATTAACAGCATTTGGAACTTTACTACGCCGTATTGTTGGAGATGAAGCAAATCCTGTAATTGAACGCCATCTTAATGATTACATACAATCTGGTGGAGTTCCAGAACTCCGCGCTCGCGTTGTTGAATCATTTGAAGATTTATCTATTTCTTTAATTAATAAAAAACTTGGAATCAGCGATGAGGCTGGTCAAGTTATCTGGAGTCAATATAAGGCTCGCCGCGAAACTGCGCGACAGATGATTAAGGACCGTAAGTTCTTAATGACTGGCGATGATGTAATCCTTAAGATTCCATACCTAGAGCGCCAAGGTGCTAACGCACTGCCTATGGTAGACCTCGCCAACTATTCTCGTGTTATTGAAAAGAATAAAGGCGTTCTTAATACCTTAAACCGCACATCTGAAATTACTGACCCAGATTCTTGGCGATATACAACTGGCGTTCTTAATGACCTTTGGAAAGCCTCTGTCCTTCTTCGTCTTGGCTATACTGTTCGTAACCTAACTGAAGCAAGTTTATCCATTCTTGCTAAGGGCTATGGACTTATGGCATTTGGTGATATTAACCGAGAAGGATTTAAAGGTTGGTACACAAATCGTGTTCGGGATATTGAACGCTTAACAGACCGCAGACTTGTAGCACAAGGATTGCGTGAGGATTCTGTAGCGTTGCGTAGCGAGTTTGCAGATAAGCAATCTTTGCTTATTGCATCTGAGCGAGCGCTTCAAGATTTTGATGTATTCCTAGAATCTATTGAGCGTTTATACCGCATGGGTAGACTTACTGATGAACAGTACAAAGAAGCCATTGATGTATTCCAATACGCAACTGGCGAATACTTGTATCATGGTTCACCAGCGCCAATTAACGCTTTAGATAATACACGCCCTCTAGCAATGAACTTTACTGAGGATATGGCAGAGCGCTATGCAACCTCGGCCATGCCAGTCATTAGCGCATCTGAAATTTACAAGCGTATTTCTGGTAGGGCTTATCCTCTGCCTAGGAATATTGAACTTGCTCCAGGCGCAGAAATTGGTACTCCAGAAGTTGCAAGTCGTATATCTATTGAAGAATACAATGACTTTGTTGCACCTTATGTCCAAGGAGTAGTAGGTCCAGAACAAGCCAAATTACGCGGTAATCTTTTTGCTTTTCCTGATGATGTTACTCCAGAACCTTTAAATTCATCTCAAAAAAAATATGTAGAAGGACTTAAACGCGTAATTCAACGCAGCGTTATAGTCCAACCAACAACGGTATATCGTGGCGTTACAAGAGATATTTACGCTAATGCAAGAGTTGGCGATATTATCAAAGATAATGCTTTTATTTCAACATCTAAAGAATATGATGTTGCATCTACTTTTAGAGGTGGAAATGTACTTGAAATTGAATTGCCCAAAGGTCATCCTGGATTAGATATTGAGGCAACCAATACATCGCTTACACCTTTTGGTGCTAGACCTTCAAGTGGTTACATAGCAGCAGAAAAAGAAGTTTTACTTCCACCTGGAACAAGATTTAAAGTAGTAGAAGTAAAGCCATACGCAGGCGATAGTAGTGTTCGTAGAGGTACTTTAGATATTAAAGTACAGGCTATCCTTCCAAAGAAGCCAGCAAAGCGCCAACCATCTGCTGCGTTACAAACAGTGGCTGCAGATATGCGTGATGGTTTTATCAATAGTGTTAACAATGGTAATGAAGTACAAGTTCTTAATGCTTCAACTGGGCGCTGGACATCTATTGACCCAAATACAGTTTCACAAGAGTTACTAACCACCGCACAGTTCCGTATCCGTAAACCTGGCAGAGAAGGCGTAACCATTGGTCAAAAGGTATACGGCAAAACTGTAGATTTGCGCTCAATGCAGCAATACTCAGGACAAGCCAGAACTCGTCAAGGTCTTGACTTGGCTGATTATCCAGAACTTCAAACAATTCTTGGTGTTTCTAAGGGCACAATTCGCACTCGTGATGCTTGGCAAGGTAAAGAGCCAGAACTGCTTAACTGGATGCGTGCTAATGGCGTAGGTAAACTTGTATTACCTGATTTAAAAAGCCGTGGTGGTTCCACAGTACTTGTTGACCCTGACTTAGTTGATGGATTCGGCAACAGACCAACTGTAGCCTTGGCTGAACAGCGTTTAAACGCAGCAAAAAATGCACAACAATTGCTTTCGGATGAAGGCAGAATCTTGCAGATTATTGAGCGTACTGTTCAAAATCAAGGCGGAACATTTAAGTTCTCTGATATGGTTACTGGCGATGTACCTACGCAAGGTGTCGCTGTTGCTATCCGTGGGGCAACGCACGCGTTCCCACTGGAACAAGCCCGCACTAACCCAGAGGCTTGGGTCGCTTCTGTTGCAGACCACTTTGAGGCTAATTTTGATAAGTTTGGCAGCGCAGACCATTTTGGTACTTGGATTGACGATATTGATGGTATTCCTCATATTAAGTCAGACCCTGTAAATGTAATTGCAAATCGTGCAGAAGCCATTAGGCTAGGAACAATACGCAATCAACAAGGAGTATTTGACCTTGGTGAATTTGAATATATCGGAACGAAAGGCACAGGAGATGTCGGAGCAAGCGAAAGGTTTGCATTGGGTAAAGGCACCAAAGCCGTTAGACCAGATGAACCCACAGGAACGCCGAGCGTTCGCAGAATTGCTGGCTCGGAGAATTTTGGAAAGCGAGTTAATGAAATCTCAGAATCCATTGCCAGTGGAAGATACCCAACCGAAGGCATAGTTTCACTTATTCGTGAAATAGCAGACGGACAGGCAGCAACTCGCAGAGATTTACAAGCACTTCTAAGTCGTTTAAACGCACGAGTCGTAGAAGAAGAACGCCTTGCAGCACCAAAGGTTATTCAAGGAACTGGTCGTAGAACAGAAAAACTCTACGATGGTTCAACCGTTGAATTTGATGATGCTTTCCGTGGTGAGCCTGGACAGATTCTATTAGATAGAACTGACAACACAGAGTCTTATCGCAGATTCGTAGACCATCCAGCACGAATGTTTGCAGCAGAACACGGCAACTATGTAGAAAATGTTTTATCTCCAAACATGCCTGATTATTACTCAGGATATGCAAACCAGTTAAACACTTTCTTCCGTAGCCCAGATGGGCGTATTGACCCATTGATTGAGCAAATGCTTAATGGCACCCGCCCAGAAGAAATTGTGGCTTGGTTGCGTGCTCCAGAAAATGCTGCCTATGCTCGTAAGTTTAATATTGATGTGCCAGGAAATAGGGTGGCATCAGAGCGCTTAAATGTATCTATTGATGCAGAGGACTTTGTTGGCGATTTATACAGCGCCTACAATCGTTATCTGCCAGATAGCCAGACCCAAGAAGCCTTCCGTAATGGTGAAATTACTGAGTCTTGGCTACGGAATCATTTTGCCGATAACACAGAAATGCCAGATATTATTGGTCGCATAGTTCCAACTAGCCCACAGGCTCGTAACTGGCAAGATGGATTGGCTAAAGTTATTGATAGAGCGTTTTACTTCTTAGGCTCATTACCTGAAACTACCTTTTCCCGTCATCCATTGGCCCGTCAAGTTTATCGTTCAGAGATGAAACAACGCCTTGATGTTGCTCTAGCAACTAAGCGTATGAATCTTGGAGATGATGCTCAGTTAACAACTGATGATATTAATAAGATTCGCCGTGAGGCCATTGAGTCAACTCGTAAAGAAGTAAACAAGACTTTATTTACAATTATTCGCAAGTCTTATGCTGGCGAAAAAATGCGCTTTGTTATGCCATTTTTTAACGCATGGGAAAATACTATTCGCCGTTGGTCTGGTCTTACAACAGAGAATCCTGCAGTTATTGCTCGTGCTGGACAAATTGTATCTGCACTGCGTAATCAGCCAAATGTGGTTGATAGAGATGGTAACCCAACTACTGAGTTTTCTTACGAAAACAAAATAGTACTGCCTATGCCTTCAAGTTTTATTAAAGGCGTAGAGAAGATTCCTGGATATGGCAAAGACATGGCAGCAGGATTACGAGCAGCAGGCACACAAGTTTCTATTCCAATACGAAGCCTTGACATCATTATGCAAGGTGAAATATTAGCAGGTTTTGGTCCTCTTGTAACAATGCCAATTAATGAGATTGTTAAACTAAAGCCTGACTTAGAGGATATTGTAACAACGAGTATGTTGCCAATACTACCTTTTGGTCCACAAGAAGGATTTTGGCGCAATCTATTTCCACCAGCAGCACAAAAACTTGTATCATTAAATGGTCAAGATGAAGCATGGAGCCGTACATTTAATACGGTTTATCGTTACGAATTAATCCGTTTTAATTCAGGAGAACGAGATACCATGCCTCAGTTAAGCGAAATAAAAGAAATGGCTGATGGATTATACAGGGTTAAGATTCTTTCTAACCTAGTTTTGCCATTTGCTGCACAGTATGATTCACCATTGAGTTTTTATACACAGCAATTCCGTAGAATACAGCAAGTCTATGGCGCAGATGCAGAAACTTTATTTTTACAGATGTACCCAGAAATGGGTCCAGCCCTTGTATCTACTTCTTACAACCCTACTGGAGCACAGGCTTCGCAGGCTGCTTTTCAGAACATTAAAAAATACAAAGGCTTAATCAGCAAAATTGGTCAAACAACACCTGAGATGATTGGCTTCCTGGTTAACGACCCAGATGGTAAGTACGACTTCTCTGAGGCTGTATATGCTTGGCAATATAGAAATGCTCCAGTTCCTGGCTCCATTGAGGAATATCGTAGTCGTAGAAACCCTGCAGAACTTAAGAAAGATGCCAACATAAAGGTTGGCTGGGTTGAGTTCCGTAAAAAGATGGCAGGCCTAGACTATCAACTTGATGCTCAGGGTTATGAGTCTTATCAGGAATCTGGCGCTGAGGAATTGCTTGCCCTTAAGCAAATGATGATTGCAGACCTAACCCGCCGTAATCAAGACTGGGCTGCTGATTATTACAATGTAGATAGAGGTAAGTGGATTTACCGTATGCAGTCTATTAAGACAATGCTTACTGACCCGCAATGGATACGAGAAAATGGTCGTAGACAGATAACTAGAGATTTGGCTGTTTACCTAAATGCTCGCACCCAAATTGCTCGTGAGTTATCAAACCGCAGGGCATACGGTGGAGCATCTACTCTTACCGCAAAAGACAATGCTGATTTAGATGCTTACTGGAATAGCACAGTAGCGCAACTTAAAAAATCACCAGAGTTTAATGACTTCTATAATCGCTTTTTACAAAATGACCCTGTGACACTTGGATAAGGACTATGGCAACTAGAGCAGAAATAGCAATGAGTATTCGGGCAAAATATCCCGACATCCCAGATGATAGTCTTAATAAGGCAGTAACTTATTTCCAGAATAATGCTAATGCGTTTAAACAATTTAAGAAATCTGGTGCTTTACCTGCTGGCGCAATGACAAGACTTGAAGGCGGAGTAATATCTTCTGCTAAAGCAGGGGCTAGTGCCGTAAAGGGTTTACTTAAAACATTAAAACCTAAAAGCAAAAAAGGCGCATTAAAAGGCGCAGCCGCCGTAGCAGCAACTGGGCTTGCAATTAACATGCTTGAAGGTGGAAAAGATATACCAGCAACTACTGAAAGCCAAGCAAATGCAGATATGATGAACGCTTTGGCTATTGCTTCTGCTAGTGGTGTTGATATTAATGCTCTTGCAGGAACAGCAATGGGGCAACAAATCCTTGGAACAAATCCTCAATTTGATATAAGTTCTTTTACTAATAGCGCAAACATCACGCCTTTAACTGGCGGTGTTTATACTGGAGTTAATCAGGTTATTTCAAGCAGACCACCTGATTTTGCTGGTGGGCGACCTGTTGAAACTAAGTCTGAAATAATTTCTCTTAACCAATGGAAGAATCAATTTCCCATATCTGACCCAAAGGCTTTGGCCAATTGGAAGGCTAGGCTAGTTGCAGCAGGAGTTGTTAGCGCATCTGCTGGTTTTAAAGAACTTAAGGACCAATGGGAGGCTTGGGGCCAGTATTCACAAGAGGCTATGCGCCAAGGACAGAAACTAACTCCATATCAATTACTAGATATTCAGCGCGGTCTATGGGGTGGTGGTGAAGATAAAGGTCCTTCATATAGCACTCAACTTATGAAGAAGGCTAACTCCAGAGAAATACTTAAACAGTTTATGAAAGCCGATACTGGCAAAATTATCAGCGATGAAGAGGCTGATGAATTTGCAGAGTTAATTCGCAAAAAACAACTTGCTAAACCCACAAAAAGTGAAGTTAAAAAAATTAATGGCAAGAAAGTGGTAGTAACTACACCTGGATTTGGTGAGGCTGAGGCTACCGACATTGCTAAGAAGCGTGCTATGCAAGACCCATTATATTCAGAATTTCAAACAGCAAATGTATTTGGAACTGCTCTTGAAAAAGCGTTAGGAGTTAGACCCTGATGGCAAAACCAACTAGAGTAATTGATGGCGGCGGCGACCCATTTACTGAAGCAGCCAAAGCGCCATCTATGAGTACATGGATTGTTAATTTACTTAAAAATGTTCCAGAACTTAAGGCTATTTACGACACAGTTCGTAATCCAGATGGCAGTTTCAATAGAAGTGTTGATGCCATTATAGATATGATTACCAGTAGCAGTTGGTATTTAGAAAATGGTCCTACTGTTGCAGGCAACATAGCGGCTCGCTATAAATTTGGCGAGAAGTATTATCAACAAAAGATAAATCAATTTAAAATATCAATTTCTGGTCTTGCTACAGCCATCGGTCTTGATATGACTGACCCAGATACTGCTGATTATCTTAGTAGTCTGGCAGAAACCGCCTATCTTAATAATTGGGATAATGAGTACATTGAAAATACTATTATCAACAATAAAGATATTTTTGGAAAAATTAAAGGCGGGGCTTATGCTACCGCAGTACAAGATTTAGCCTCTTATTCAAACCTTATGGGCTTTCCCTTGAGCGAACAAAGTCGCGCTGACTATCAACGCCGTTTAATTGGTTTTTCAACTAAAGAAGGTTTGCGTGTGCGTGCTACATCAGATGATATTAAGCGTGAGATTAACGCCAAGACTGCACAGTTATATCCATTTTTTGCTGATGACATTGCTGCGGGTCGCACTCTTTGGGATTTAACCTCTACTCAACGCAAGAAGTGGTCAGACTTGCTAGAAGTAGATGAAGATACCCTTGATTGGAACGACCCACTATGGAAAGATGGAAAAATATTTAGCATGATAGATGAGAAAACTGGCAAGATGATTATGCGCCCATCATGGGATGCCGAAAAATTAATTAAACAAGATGAACGCTGGCAGTACACGGAAAATGCTACACGCCTTTATGAAGGATACGGAATTGGCATGCTTAACAAATTTGGTTTGGCGGCTATCTAATGGCTAGAACTAAAGAGGAAATCAGAAAAGCCAATGAAGAGGCTCTTGCTGCAAAAGCAAAGGCTCGCGCCGAATCTGACCCAATGTTTAACCCAACCAATAGGCCAGAGGCTCCACAAAATAGGCCTGGTTATATTGCATATTATGGATGGGTTGGTGGCGCTTCAAGTGGGCGTTGGAAACTTTATGAAGTAGCAGAAGATAGTCAAAAAGCAGCCAGCGCAGCACAAAGGTCTACTGCTGGAGCCACACAAGCAACTCTTGACAGTGCGGTAGGCGCTAATACTGTAGTTGGCCCTTCTACTTCTACTTCTAGTGATGCTTTATATGATGCAAAACGAGCAGCAGGTTATGGAATTGATGCTCAGGGTAATCCTATAACACCAACAAAAGTTGCTGGCGATGGAAGCAATACATACAAGTTTGTTGGAGGAATTTTACTATTCAATGGTATGGCTTTTACTGGAGAGTACGAAGGTAAGCAATATAAAAATGGTAGAATAGTTGTTTCCTCATCAAGTTCCTCATCAGGTTCCTCATCAGGTTCCTCAGGTTTAACTCAAGCAGATGTAGATGCTGCCGTAGCCAAGGCTGTAGCGGCAACAACTGCTGCAAACAATGCAATGATTGCACAAATGAAAGCCGAACAAGCAGCACTAAAACTTGCTACAAAACAAAAGGCTTCAGATAAACTTACTGCTTTATTTTCAGCCTATGGACTTGAAACACTTGCTCCTTTTATCAATACTCGTATTATGGCTGATGTTTCAGAAGAAATGTTGCTTCTTGAACTTTATGACCGCCCTGAATATCAACGGCGTTTTCCAGGCATGGCATCTTTAAGAAAAAAAAACCGAACCATTACGGAAAAAGATTACATGGATATTGAAAAGACCATGACTCAGACTGCTCGTTTTTTTGATTTACCTAAAGGTTTTTATGATGGACCTGAAGATTTTGGTAAATTAATTGGTAATGAAGTTTCTGCTAAAGAATTTCAAGACCGTTTGCAAATAGGACAGGACTTATCTCGTACCTTAAACCCATCAGTCAAGCAACAATTAATTGATTTCTATGGCGTAGGTGAAGGTGATTTAACAGCCTTTGTTCTTGATGCGGATAAAGCACTTCCATTAATACAGAAGCAGGCTAAGGCTGCAATGTTTGTTGGCATTGGTCGTGCTGCAGGATTTGAACTTCGTGGGATTACTTCTGGTCTAGCAGAAAATATTGCAGGCACAGAGTCCTATGCCAAACTTTCTGAGCGAGAACTTAATCAGGCTCTTGGTCAAGCAGGACAACTGCGTAGAACACAAAAGCGTTTATCAGGTATTGAGGGACAAAGTTACAACGAACAAGAAGCACTTTCTGCAGTTATAGAGGGTAGCCCACAGGCGCTACTTGCCTCACAACAAAGAGCAGCCAGAGAAGGTGCTCGCTTTCAAGCAAGAGGCGGAGTCACTGGAGCATCACTTCGCTCAACCGCTACATCAATATAAGAATCCCCACCCTGACCAACCAGCCCAGGGGGGCGTATAAGTCTGGTAGCAATAGCCAATTTGGTTTCCCCGAACCTCATTGTGGATTGCGAATACAACTAACAAAAGGGAGATAGGTAGATGGCTACCAATTACTACGATGACGAAGAAGATGACGACACTATTACAGATGTTGTTGGTCAACTCCGCAAAGTAAACCGTGCGCTGGAAAAGCGCACGAAAGAACTAGAACAGGAGTTGTCAGGTCTAAAAACTCAGACCCGTCAGCGTACTGTCAAGGATGTACTACAGGCTAAAGGACTAAACCCAAAAATTGCTGCGTTTATACCACCAGATATTGATTCTTCTGAAGAAGAAATTATTAAGTGGGTTAATGAATACGGTGATGTATTTGGAATCCAAACTCCATCCGAGGAAAAGCCTGAAGAAAAAAGCCCAGAGGTTAAGGCTCAAGCAAGAATCAACAATCTAGTTTCTACTGGCTCTGCGCCAGATATTGATGAAGATGCGTTTGCAAAGATTGCAGGAGCAAAGACCCGTGAGGACTTAGATGCAATCCTTGGTTTAAATTAAATAACCTACATCAACCAATCACCAGGAGGTGAACCCACATGGCATTTACAGACACATCGGCAATTAGTGGTCTAGTTCAGACCGCTTATGACCGTTATGTTGAATTTGCCCTCCGCTCTCAGCCAATTATTCGTGCTGTTGCGGATAAGAGGCCTGTACAACAGGCTATGCCAGGCTCATCGGTTGTATTTTCACTTTACAACGATTTGTCGGCTGCTACTTCAGAAATCGCAGAAACAACTGACCCTTCCGCAGTTGCATTAAGCAATGTTGATACCGTAACTGTAACTCTTAAAGAATACGGCAACGCTGCTCTTGTAACACGCAAACTACAGTTGTTCTCGCTATCCGATGTTGACCCTGCCGTTGCAGACATTATTGCTTTCAACTTGGCTGATTCTCTTGATATTGTTGCACAAGAGGAACTTCGTCAAGGCACCAATGTTATCTACGGCGGAAATAAAACATCAACCGCTACAATGACGGCATCAGATACTATTGATTCTGCTGACCTTCGTAAAGTTGTTGCAAAACTCCGTGCTAACAAGTCTGTTCCTCGCTCAGGAAGTCTATATTGGACAGGTATTCATCCAGAGGTATCACACGACCTTCGTGCCGAAACTGGCTCGGTAGGCTGGCGCGATGTCCACGCTAATACTGATGCTTCCCTTGCTAACCTGTTCGCAGGTACCATTGGAACCTATGAAGGCGCTTTCTTTGTAGAAAACGCACGCATGCACTCTGCCAAGGATGGCGCAGACCAGACCGCTCTCGCTACAACCGCAGTAACCGTTGCAGGTACATCAGCAGGCTTCACCTTTGGTGTTGCTTCTTCTGCTGTTATCGCAACTCGTGCTGAGGTAGGCGACAAGGTTTCTGGAACTGGCATTGCTTCAGGTGCCAAGATTAGTGCAATCAGCACAAGTGGTGCAACCACCACATTTACTGTAGATACAGCACACACTGCTGCAGTAACTGCAACTACTGTTGTAACCGTAACTCCTGTAACACGCGTATTTAGAACCATTGTTTGCGGTAAGCAAGCATTGGCTGAAGCCGTAGCACAGGAACCAGGTGTTGTTATCGGCCCAGTCACCGATAGGTTAATGCGTTTCCGACCAATCGGCTGGTACGGCGTACTAGGCTTCAAGCGTTATCGTGAAGAAGCGTTGTATCGTATTGAAACAGGCTCTTCAATCGCTGCTCTGTAGTTGATTGACTCTGAGGGGTAGGCATATTTGAAAAGTCTACCCTTCGGGGTGAATTTATTAGGAGGATTTATGTCAATGTATTACTTCACTACCCCCACCGTAGATGAAACCCCAGCAGGGGACCATGTTCTTTTTGCTCGTCTTGAAATACCGCGTGGCATATCTGTATTGCGTTTAAACGGAGTGTATAGTTCTTTTAGGTATCCAAGCCAAATTCAGACAAATCAGGCAGAGGAGTATTATTTAGGTGGCACAATAAATGTTGTTAATCAAAAAACTGCTGATGCTCTTACGGCACAGGGCTATGGACAATACATAACACCAGTATGAGTTTACATAAACAACAAGTCCACCCTGAGTTTGTAGAGGGTTGCTTTGGTTGTAAGATTGCAACTCTTGTAATGAATACGGGAGAGGCAAACTCTAACCTAAGCGTATCTGCAAAGAAATGGGATAAAGAACTACAGGCATATAGGGATGCTCGTGCTCAAGGTATTCAACCCGATGGAACGAGTATGAAGAAGATTCAACAGGCTGTAAAGATTTCAAATGAAACAGGCAAGGCATACGGAGCATAAGGAGAAATCAATGGCTGCTCGCAAACCACAAAAGAAACAATCAAAGCGTGTACGCACAGTCAAGGATGAGTCATACACAGAACTTGAAATGTATTGCATCTGGCTCAACGAGTATTATCGCGCCCTGCTCAAATCGGGTTTTAAGCCTGATTTAGCACTTGCTTTTGTTATGGAAAAAGGTTCTTATCCAAGTTGGGTGAACTACCGTTCTCCTTCTGAGGATGAGATTAAACGGATGCTGGATGAAGATGATGATGACTAGCACCATTATCCCAGAGCCGTTGTGGGGACTGCCCTCTCCCACCATTGAAGATGAGGACATCTACGAAGAAGATGAGGAATAACCATGCCAATGGTAAACGGAAAAGAATACTCTTATTCAAAGAAGGGTATGGCTGCAGCAAAGAAAGCAGCAAAGAAATCTGGTAAGAAAATGATGATGAAAAAGGCTGCAAAGAAGCGTGGCAAGTAAAAAAGACCCACGGATTAAAAGGGCTGGCGTGACGGGTTTCAACAAACCTAAGCGCACGCCAAGCCATCCAACTAAGTCGCATATTGTAGTTGCCAAAGAAGGCAATCAAATTAAAACTATTCGTTTTGGTCAACAAGGCGTTAGTGGCGATAAAAAATCTACGCCTAGGCAAAAATCATTCAAAGCACGCCATGCTAAAAACATTGCCAAAGGCAAGATGAGTGCGGCGTATTGGGCAAATAGGGTAAAGTGGTAATGGCTAAACAGGGTCCTTGCTGGGATGGTTATGTGCAAAAAGGTATGAAGATGAAGAATGGCAAGATGGTTCCTAATTGTGTCCCTGCTGGCAAAGCCACTAAGAGCAGAAAGAAGAAAAAGAAGTGAAGAAGAAAGCCAAGGCAAAGCCAAAGTCAAGAGTCAATGAGGCTGGTAACTACACCAAACCTGGTATGCGTAAAGCGTTATTCAATAAAATCAAAGCGGGTTCTAAGGGTGGCGACCCTGGAGAATGGTCTGCTCGTAAAGCCCAACTACTTGCATCTGAATATAAGAAACGCGGTGGAGGCTACAAGTAATGGCGTTGGCTAAATCACAACAGTCTTTAAAAAACTGGGGTAATCAAAAGTGGCGTACATCAGATGGCAAGCCATCAAAAGGTAAAAAAAGATACCTACCTGATGCAGCCTGGAAAGCATTGACTCCAGCAGAAAAAGCCGCAACTAATAGAGCAAAAGCCAAAGGAAACAAAAAGGGCAAGCAGTTCGTCAAGCAGCCCAAGTCAGTTGCAAAGAAAACTGCGAGGTATAGATAATGGCAACAGGAGTGGCAGGAAGCACGCTTACGGGGGAACTTAACCGCCTAGCCAACGGTGGTACATATCCCGTTTATACCGTCTATAAGGCACCACAGGGGGCTGCCAATGCCTATGCTGGCACATCTGGCTTAGGACTTATTGCTGCCCTTAATTACAAGGTTAATTCCTCCCGCCAGCCAAATGACTATAAAGGTTTAAACGCTGTCTGCAATGAACTTGCTGGCACCTCTGGGCTATCGGCGGTAGCAGCACTAAGGAGCATTAACCTATGAGTAATTTTCTTCAACTAACAGACCGCGTTGAGGCTGTCTTACATGGCTACACAGAGAACACAGAGCCAGCCTCATGGCTTACTACTAGCGCTACTAGCACAACCACATCGCTGAGTGTTTATGATGCCAGCGTAATTGGTCGTGGTTACATACAGGTTGACGATGAAATTATATTTGTCAACACTACAGATAATGTGTCAAATGTTCTTAATATAGCCCCTTGGGGTAGAGCGCAGCGTGGTACTTCTGCTGCTAGTCATAATCAAGATACCAAGGTAACTATGGCTCCATTGTTTCCAAGACAAGAAATTAAAAACGCAATTAATAACACCATTGATGCTATGTATCCAAGTATATTTGCTACTGATTCTTATGATTTTGATTATGTAGCATCACAATACTCCTATGAAATTCCCAGTCAGGTAGAGAATGTTTTATCAGTAACTTATTCTATTATTGGTCCTTCTAAAGAATGGTTCCCTGCTCGTGCATGGCAGTTAGATAGAACAGCAGATTCAAACGCTTTTGCCTCTACAAAAAGTATATCTATTTATTCAGGGGTTATTCCTGGACAAAAAGTGCAAGTTACTTATAGCAAGCGCCCAACGCTGCTTACTGCGGATAATCAAGAGTATTCAACAACTACAGGTTTTCCTTCTTATTCAGAAGATGTCGTCATTTACGGTGCAGCCTTCCGTATGATTTCTTTTTTGGACCCCTCACGCCTGGGTCCTCAATCTGCAGCAGCAGACATATTAGATGGCGTGCGCCCAAATGGTTCAGGGCAGAACGCTGCCAGATTCTTGTTTAATATTTATCAACAGCGTTTAAACGAAGTGGCAAATAACCAACGCCGTCAATATCCAATCCGTTCGCATTATCAGAGATAAGGTAGAAAATGTCAGCAGGTGTCCCAGCGCGATACTACTCATCAACCGCAGTAGAAACTTCCCTCCAATCATCCATTGCAGCCCAAGCATCAGGGCAGTCACTCGCATCTTTTATTGTCGCATCAATTAGCGGTTTTCCAACAGATTTTCCGTTTACACTTATTGTTGACCCTGATACTTCTAAAGAAGAGGTTGTTACTGTCACTGCTGGTAGTGGCACAACCCTTACTGTAACCCGTGGCGCTGACAATACTCAAGGTGTTGCTCATTCAGCAGGAGCAGTTATTAGGCATGGCGTATCAGCGCGGGAGTTCCGTGAATTACAAACCCACATTGCCTCTCGTGGCTATGACACAGATTCCGCAATTATGGCGCTTGCTAATCAAACCCATGTTCACGGTATTGCAGTTACCGAAGGTGCGGTTGTTGGTACAAGCAAAACTCAAACCTTAAGCGATAAAACACTAATTACTCCAACCATTGCTTCTTTCACAAACGCAACCCACGACCACAGCAATGCTGCTGGTGGCGGTACTCTTGGTTCTGGTGTCATTACCAGCACAATGATTGTTGATGGCACTATAGTAAACGCAGACATTAATGCTGCTGCTGCGATTGATAAGACCAAGATTTCTGGAACTGCTATTACTGCTGGTGATACTGGCACTGTAACCAGCACAATGATTGCTGATAATACAATAGTAAATGCTGATATTAATTCATCTGCTCAGATTGCTTATGGTAAATTAAATCTTACTAACTCTGTTGTTAATGCTGACATCAATGCTTCGGCTGCCATTGCTCTTAGCAAGTTAGCAACTGACCCACTCGCCCGCGCCAACCATACAGGCACTCAGT
>Ga0194115_10000987_pt1 | contig 38363 bp, 40 predicted proteins | sample TA2MahsurfametaG_3_FD_148656 | JGI IMG/M metagenome (GOLD analysis project Ga0194115, IMG submission 148656) | Freshwater microbial communities from Lake Tanganyika, Tanzania - TA2015002 Mahale S4 surface | ecosystem: Environmental > Aquatic > Freshwater > Lake | place: Tanzania: Lake... | reverse complement strand
AATCGAATTCGCTAGAAGTTGGCCAGATAAATTGCGGAAGATTGGCGGTCCGCAAGTTCCGATTTACTTGATGCCGCATGCAACTTATACCTGTTCGCCGGATCATTTAACCGAGATTGCAGCTCTAGCTAATGAGTTTGATGCCAATATTCATATCCATATCTCTGAAAACAACCGAGAAAATGAAGATGTAGCAACGCGATATTCAAGAACTCCGACTGATATTCTTAAAGATTCAGGTCTGCTAAATCGACATTGTGTATATGGGCACGGAGTGCACTTAAGTGACTCTGACCTGACAAAGATGAGTGGTAATGCAGCAGTTGCACATTGTCCAGGTAGTAATTTAAAACTCTCTAGCGGCATCGCCGATATAACCAAATATCTCAAGCATGGAATTACCGTTGCTCTTGGCACAGATGGTTGCTCCTCCAGCAATGATTTAGATATGTGGCCAGTAATGCGCTTGGCGGGCTACTTAATTGCCCAAAATTGTGGACCCCAAAATTTAGAAGCCGAGAGAATTTTCCGAATGGCCACGATTGAAGGTGCTAGAGCACTTGGTATGGCCGATTCGATTGGAAGTTTAGAGGTTGGAAAACAAGCGGATATCATCGCAGTTGAATTAAATAGTCCACATTTAATTCCGATTCATAATCTATTTGCTCAATTGGTTTTTGCCGCTGGACGATCTGATGTAAGTGATGTATTTGTAGATGGTGAGCAAGTAGTTAAGAATTATCAATCTACCAAACTAGATTTTTCCCAGCTACAAAAAGACGTTACGAATCGAATCGCACAACTTTGATGAATCCCGATTCATTGATTAAGTCATTAAAGCTTGAGCCACTCGAGGGCGAAGGCGGATTGTGGAGCCCGATGTATCGCGATGCTGAAAGCAACGCTATTTATTTCATGATGAGAGACCCAGATTTTTCGGCTTGGCATATTCTTGATGAACCAGAACTCTGGGTTCATCTCGCTGGTTCACCTATAACTCTTTTCACAATTGAGTCCTACAAATTGCTAACAACCGAACTATCTAGAGAAGCTGGAAATTTTTCATATCGAGTTTCCGCAAAAACTTGGATGGCAGCTCGCCCCAACGGCGCCTGGTCACTTGCGCTCTGCGCTCTTACCCCGCCTTTTTCCCAGATGACACTTGGCAAATCAGCAACGTTACGAGAAGAATTTCCACACCTAGAGATACCAGAGTTATTCCATGAGTGAACGCGTTCTGATAACCGGTGCCAATGGCCTGATTGGTCGTGCTCTGGTTGATAAGTATGTTTCTAAGGATTACCAAGTTGTGGCTCAAGTTCGGAATTCACAAAATCTTTCACCGCGGAAGAGTCTCGAGATTAAGACCTTTGATTTTGATAAATCTTCTGGAGCAGATCTCTTAGCAAATATTGGCCGGATCGATATCTTGATTAATAACGCTGCCAATCAAGAAGTGATTCCAATTTCCGACATCTCTAGATCGAAGTTTGAGGAGATCTTGCGCGTTAATGTAATTGCACCGAGCGAGTTAGCAATTGCGGCAAAAACGGCTGGCGCCAGCCGAATCGTGAATCTGACCTCGGTGGAAGCAGATGTTGCTAAAGCTGGCCATGAAATCTACGGCGCATCGAAGGCCGCGCTAGAAGCGCTCACTAGAACGCTGGCTAATGTTTTAGCGCCTGTGAGAGTAAATGGCATACGTCTTGGGTTAATTGGTGAGCCCGAATTAGCTTCTCGTTGGCCAACCGGAGTGACTAATTGGAAGAACGCCGTTGCAGCAAAACGCTATGCCAGTCCAGAAGAAGTTGCAGATTTCGTCTTTCAAGTTACCGGAAAAGAATTTTCCTATTCAACTGGAGCTATTTTCGATTTTGATGGCGGGAAAAGTTCTAGCGCTGGTTGGTAATCCCAGGAACTAGTCCAAGCGCATCGTAAACTCGATTTAACGTTTCTACTGCAACTGCTCTCGCCTTGGCACCGCCTTCATCAATAATTGATTGAAGTGCTTTTTCATCTGAGAGTAATTCTTGAGCACGCTTTCTTACCGGCTCGAAATAACTTGTGACGACCTCGGCAACTGCCCCCTTAAAGTCCCCATATCCTTTACCCTCGAATTCGGTCTCTATCTCACTTATTTTCTCTCCAGATAACGCGGAATGAATCGAAAGCAGATTTGATATTCCTGGTTTATTCTTTTCGTCAAACTTTATTTCTTTACCAGTATCAGTAACTGCGCTCTTAATCTTTTTGATATTAACCTCAGCGCTATCCAAAATATCAATTACGCCCGCATTTGAAGAGGCAGATTTACTCATTTTCGAGTTTGGATCTTGTAAATCATTAATCTTGGCAGCGCCCTTAATTATGTGCGCGTCGGGGACTGTGAATACTTCACCATATTTCGAATTGAATCGTTGAGCTAAATCTCTAGTTAACTCAATATGTTGTCGCTGATCCTCACCAACTGGGACTTGATTTGCTTGATATAGCAGAATGTCAGCGGCCTGGAGTATCGGATAGGTGAACAGTCCGACCACAGTTCTATCCGAACCAGATTTTTGAGATTTATCCTTAAATTGTGTCATGCGACTTGCTTCCCCAAAACCAGTGATGCACTCCATAACCCATCCCAATTGGTTGTGTTGAGGAACTTGAGATTGCACAAATAGCGTGCAACGCTTTGGATCCAGGCCGAGCGCAATTAATTGAGCAGCAGCAGCCAAGGTTCGTTTCCTCAGCGTTTTTGGCTCAGTTTCAATGGTGAGAGCATGTAGATCAACAATGCAATAAAAGGCATCGTTACCTTCTTGCAGAGCAACCCACTGTTGAACGGCGCCGAGATAGTTGCCAAGGTGGAGCGATTCGGCGGTTGGTTGGATTCCAGAGAGGATCCGTTTCATCTTCCTATCCTCTCAAATTCGCTTCAATTGCAAGGTTCCTACGCGCTTTCCTTCCATAGAAAGTACCTTGATTCTGGCTCCTGGAATCGCAATCTCATCATTCATTGATGGTATTCGCCCTAATTCGTGCATAACAAATCCACTCAGGGTTTCATATGGACCTTCGGGGATTTCGATTCCCGTTTCTTCATGTAAATCTTCGAGGGAAATTAAGCCATCAATTTTAAACTCTCCGCTATTTGGACTGGAAACTTCTACTTCATGCGAATCGTATTCATCGTGAATATCTCCTATTAAAGTCTCTACCAAGTCTTCCAGCGTCACAATGCCATCTGTACCGCCATATTCATCAAGCACAATAGCAATCTGTTGTCTTTGGGCACGCATTTCAGATAAAGCTGGTAGGACGCCTTTTGTTCCAGGCAAAAACATAATAGTTCGAATCAAATCCATAATGGTCTTACTCGAATCAGCGCTAGAAGGATCTAGTAAATCTCGAACGTGAATGAAGCCAATGACCTCATCACTGTTTCCTCGAACGACTGGGAAACGCGAGTGAGCTTTCTTCTTTGCTATCTCTATCGCTTCAGCAAAAGTAAGGCTAGCGTCCAAGAAATCAACTCTCGTTCTTGGCACCATTATTTCGTGTACCAATCGTTCACTTGCATTAAAGACTTCTTCAACAATGTCGCGTTCTTCTTCAGTGAGAGCTTTATGTCCCGTGACTAGATCTACTAATTCCTCTTCGGAAATTTCCTCGCGTGAAGCTTTAGGATCTATCCCTAAAGCGCGCAAAATCAAATCAGATGAGTGCGCGAGCAACCAGATCAGTGGCTTGAAAACTCTTGAGATAACTGCGACTGGTGTGGCAACGGCTAGCGCAATTGATTCCGTCTTATGTAAAGCGATTCGCTTTGGGACTAACTCTCCTAGCACTAGCGAGAAGTAGGCAATCACTAAGGTAAGTAGAACTAGTGATAAACCGGCGCTCACATCCTCGCTCAGTCCAGCGCTCTCTAAAGCCGGAATTAGGTAATCGCCAAGTTGGTCTGCGCCAAAGGCAGCGGATAGAAAACCGGAGAGAGTTACGCCAACTTGTACAGCTGCTAGAAATCTATTTGGGTGTCCGGCCAATTCAGCGACTTTTCGTCCGCGGCGGCCAAACTCTTCCATCGCCTTTACCTGTCCCTCTCGTAGGGAGATTAAAGCGATCTCAGCGGCAACAAAGACTGCGCCCAGGAAGATAAAGAAAAAGACTACGGAGAGGTCGAGAGCCAGGCTACCGACGGAGAAGGCACCACCAGGGTCATCCATAGAGCGCCCTAGATTAGCCGACCGCTTGCCCACCCCGCCTCTCTCGCCTAGCCTTTGCGCTCACTTGCTTCATCCAACGGACCGTCGGGCACGTACCTGCCCGGAGAAGGAAGAAAAATGGCTTCAGTCGTATTTAAAGATGCCTCTCGCATCTATCCCGGAACTACTTCGCCTGCTGTAGATAAATTAAATTTAACCGTTAAAGATGGTGAATTTTTAGTTCTGGTTGGACCATCTGGATGTGGAAAATCAACTTCGCTTCGCATGCTTGCTGGTCTAGAAGAGATTGATAATGGCGCGATTTTTATCGGTGATCGCGATGTCACAAATGTGGCGCCAAAGGATCGCGATATCGCGATGGTTTTTCAGTCTTATGCACTCTATCCGCATATGACAGTTGCTGAGAATATGGGATTTGCTCTGAAAATTGCAGGTATAGCAAAAGAGGAGCGCGATCGTCGAGTTCTTGAGGCCGCCAAGCTTTTGGATTTGGAGCCATATTTGGAGCGCAAGCCAAAGGCGCTATCTGGCGGGCAACGACAAAGAGTTGCTATGGGTCGTGCGATTGTTCGTGAGCCACAAGTCTTCTTGATGGATGAACCGCTATCCAACTTAGATGCCAAATTGCGCGTTGCAACTAGAACGCAAATTGCAGCGCTACAACGCCGCCTCGGAATTACTGCGGTCTATGTGACTCATGATCAGGTCGAAGCTATGACTATGGGAGATCGTGTTGCCGTACTTAAGGATGGTCTTCTTCAGCAAGTCGATACGCCACGAAATCTTTATGCTCGCCCCGCAAACGCCTTTGTTGCTGGTTTTATTGGTTCACCCGCTATGAACTTATTAGTTGCTCCAGTTTCTGGTGGTAAAGCCAAGCTTGGGCATCTTGAAATTGATGTGCCTGCTAGCGCGGGAAATTTGGTAATAGTTGGAATTCGCCCCGAAGGATTCGCTCCGGCTGCTGCTGGTTTTGAAATTCAAGTAGAGGTTGTTGAAGAACTTGGCGCAGATGCCTTCGTATACGGAAAGCCAATCGATACTTCAGTTAGATTTAATAATGCTAGCGATGAAAGCGCCCAAGTAATTGTGAGATGGGATCCGAAGTCGCCACCTAAATCCGGCCAGAATGTTACGGTTTCTGCAAAAGGCGATGCGATTCATCTCTTTAGCGCAACTAATGGCGAACGGATTAACTAGCCCTGTTTCTTCTCAAGATTCTCGTCAAGTGCGGCGAGAAACTCTTGAGTATTCAACCAAGGCGCATCGTTGCTTATGAGCAACGCTAGGTCTTTGGTCATCTTTTCGCTCTCAACTGTCTCAATACATACCTGTTCAAGGGATTTTGCGAAATTGGCAACTTCAGGGGTGTTATCTAACTTGGCGCGATGCTGTAATCCTTGAGTCCAAGCAAAGATAGAAGCGATTGGATTTGTTGAGGTGGCTTTACCGGCCTGGTGATCACGATAATGGCGGGTAACCGTTCCATGAGCTGCTTCCGCTTCTACAGTTCTGCCATCTGGAGTCATTAATACCGAAGTCATCAAACCAAGAGATCCATAACCTTGTGCGACCGTATCACTCTGTACATCGCCATCGTAATTCTTACAAGCCCAGATATATCCGCCTTCCCAACGAAGCGAGGTGGCAACCATGTCATCAATTAATCGATGGTCATATTCAAGACCGAGCTCCTTAAACTTAGATTTAAATTCGCTCTCAAATATTTCTGCGAAGATATCTTTAAAACGTCCATCGTAAGCTTTCAAAATTGTATTTTTTGTTGAAAGATAAATAGGGTACTTACGAGAAATTCCGTAGTTGAATGAGGCACGGGCAAAATCGCGAATTGACTCATCGAGGTTGTACATCGTCATGGCGACGCCAGATCCAGGGAAATCAAAAACATTAAATTCCATCGGAGCCGAGGCATCGCTTGGAGTAAAAGTTACGGTCAATTTGCCTGGACCTGGAACTTTAAAATCTGTTGCTAGGTATTGGTCACCAAAGGCATGACGGCCGATAACAATTGGCTTACTCCAGTGTGGAATTAACCTTGGCACGTTCTTGATAATGATTGGCTCACGGAAAATAACGCCGCCGAGAATATTTCGTATAGTGCCATTTGGAGATTTCCACATTTGCTTTAAATTGAATTCTTTAACACGAGCTTCATCCGGAGTAATCGTCGCGCACTTAACGCCTACGCCATGTTTTTTTATGGCATTAGCACAATCAATAGTTACCTGGTCATTTGTAGCATCGCGATGCTCAATTCCAAGATCATAGTAATCGAGATTGATGTCAAGATAAGGAAGAATTAGCTGTTTCTTGATGAAGTCCCAGATAATTCGGGTCATCTCGTCGCCATCCAATTCAACGACAGTTCCCACTACCTTTATCTTTGACATTTATTTTCCTCTTATAGATCTTTCACATCTGCTTGTTTAGTGCGAACTGCTTCAGCAGCTTTCTTTAACTCATCTAATTCCGGTGGAGTTAGGGCGCCTTCAACAACTTTTACAATTCCGCCTCGGCCAATCTCGGCCTCGACGCCTAGATATACATCCTTGATTCCATATTCGCCAGTGACCCAGGCGCAAACTGGCATTACTAATTTGGCATCTTCAATAACCGCCCGCGCCATCCGCGCGGCCGCAGCTGAAGGCGCGTAATAAGCCGATCCGGTCTTGAGTAGCGCGACGATTTCTGCACCACCATTTCTAGTGCGAGTTACTAATTCGTCAATATCCGCTTGACTTAAAAGTTCGCTGAGCGGTTTTCCATTTACGGTGCAACGGCTCGGCACTGGAACCATCGTTTCGCCATGTGATCCCAAAGTTAGAGTCTTCACACTCGAGACAGGCAGATTTAACTTCTCAGCTACAAAATGAGTGAAGCGCGCAGTATCAAGCATGCCTGCTTGTCCCATAACTCGTTGATACGGGAATTTACAAGCGATTTGAGCCAACGCGGTCATCTCATCAAGAGGATTTGAGACAACTATAAGAACTGCATTTGGTGAATACTTCGCAATATGCTCGGCTACACCGCGCACTATGCCGGCATTTACTCCAATCAAATCCATGCGACTCATTCCCGGTTTACGAGGTAAGCCAGCGGTGATAACAACGACATCAGAATTAGCTGTCGCTTCGTAACCCGCACCTTCCGCTGTTGTGGTCTTTCCAATTACCTTAGTTTCAAAACCCTCAATAGATCTTGATTGATTAATATCAAGTGCCAGACCTTCAGATTTACCCTCGACGATATCGGTGATTACTACCGATTCAAATATGTCATATTCGGCTAAGCGAAGAGCTGTTGTGGAGCCATAGTAACCGGCACCGACTACTGTGACTTTTCCTGATCTACTCATGCGGCAGAACTTACCTGTCACCTACGTGGAAGCGCCAATGCGACTGTTATTAGAGACACAATTAGCGCGACGGGAACCAATTTCTCAACCGTTCTGCAGCTCCGGAAATCTGGAATGGTGTAGAGAGTTAGCGCGATTGCCAAGGTAATTGCACCAATTCGAACAGAGTAGAGAAATGCTGTAATTAGTCCAATTAGAGTTAATATCCAGGAAATCTTACGAATCATTTTGACGCCAATTCCAGAAGGTTCTGAAGCAACACCGCTCGGGTAACTGGTCCAACACCCCCAGGAACCGGAGTAATCCAACTTGCAATATCAGAAACTCCTTCCGCAACATCACCTACCAAACCCTTATCCGTTCTTGTAAGGCCAACGTCTACCACAATCGTACCCGGTGAAACCATCTGTGGTGTGAGGAAATTCGGCACACCTACCGCTGAAATCACAATCTCGGATCGCTTGGTATGTGCGCTTAAATTATTTGATTTCGAGTGCAAAGTGGTGACGGTTGCATTTATCTGCTTCGAGGAAAGCAACATCGATAGTGGCCGTCCTACCGTCGTACCCCTTCCAATTACCGCGATTTCGCGACCACTTAAGTCAATTTCATATCGTTTTAGTAATTCAATTATCGCAAGCGGCGTACATGGTTTTATTCCGTCTTGATCTAAAACTAACCGTCCTAGATTTACTGGATGGAGACCATCTACATCCTTGGAGGGGTCAATCGAGCTCATAATTGATTCCACTGAAACTCTGTTTGGTAATGGGAGTTGCACTAAAAATCCAGTGCAAGATTTATCGTTATTCAATTTCGCAACTGCGGACTTAATATCATTTTCATCGGCGTTTGCTGAAAGTTCTATCCGAGTACTTTTAATTCCTAACTCAGCACAGTCCCGATGTTTCCCATTTATATAAGTAATAGAAGCGGGATCATCTCCAACTAAAATAGTTCCAAGTGTTGGCGGATTTTCAAATTTTAGGATTTTCGCTTTTATGGATTCTTTGATAGCGGTAGCCGCTGCACGCCCATCAAGAAGTTTCGCCATGGCGCGATTGTAGTTGGCGAATTGAACTAATTAACCGTGGCGTCAAGAGATAAAGAGCGCCACCTAGGCCAATTTGAGCGGTAATAGCAATTGGCATGGCCCACCAAATTGGGCCAGTGGATTTAAGGTTTGAAGAGAGTAACTCGCCGCTACTTAATCTCGCTAAAAGAAGTGAAATCAGTAGTACAAAAGCAAGGGCACTATAAAGATATCGATCACGTTCTGGCCTGGAGTAGCTCTCGACCCCGTATCTAGTTATCAAGGCGCCTGCAACTACGGGTAGAGCTATCGCTAATAAAAAAATTGGAATACTTGAGGTGGGTATTGCTCCAAGTAGTGGTATCGCGGGAAGTTCATCAATTTGATAAGAAATCGGTGAGATATAGCTATTTATTCCGATCTCAAAACCACTTCCAATCAAATAACTCAACGTGGCGATAGCGATATTTGGAAGATAAAACAGTTGTATTAGGGCCAGCATTATCCCACCAAAAATTCCCGGTTCAACGACGCGCGTTACGGTCAGTACCGTGTCAAAATGCCAAATTAGAGACCCGGCGAATACCAGGAAACTAACTCCAACCAAGGCGGAAAAAGCAATTACTGTTGCGCGGAGCGATCGTTGCCATGGGAACTGGGTAGCATTTCTTGGCGAGATGCCACTTGTTAGATACGCAAAGAAAGTTGAAACCAAAAAGATTATCGGTATCGTTATATAAAATGGCGACGAAACCGTTCTATTCAAAGCTGGAATCGAAATGAGATATAAAATCAAGGAGTAAGAAATTGAGAAAGTTAAGATGTAGCCTCGGCGATCACGAGTTCCGATTGCACCCAGAATTCCAACCATCCTTTGGATTCCGCTCTTGACTGCAATGTAGGGAATAAATAGTGCGCCTAGCGGAAGGAACGTTAGATAACTAGAGTTCAATTGCAATGGCACTTGGTGAGCAACCAATATTGACCAGAGAGCGGCTCTTATGGGGTCGGCGGTATTGCCTGTTGAACTTCCGGATGTTGCCCAGACAACTAAAGCCATAAATGAAATCGGAAGAAGAAGTAGAATGATGCTGCGGATGGCTTGTTGTAAGCCAACGCGCAGAATCTCAAGCATTACGAAGTAGCTCGCGCAGTAGTCGCGCCGTCTCGCTAGGTGTTTTACCTACTTTTACTCCGGCTGCTTCTAGCGCTACTTTCTTAGCTTCAGCGGTTCCAGATGAACCAGAAACTATCGCACCAGCATGTCCCATAGTTTTACCTTCGGGAGCGGTAAATCCTGCGACATATCCGACGACTGGTTTAGTTACATATTCCTTTATAAATGCGGCAGCACGTTCTTCGGCATCGCCTCCAATTTCGCCAATCATAACTATCGCTTCGGTTTCTGGATCGTCTTGGAAGGCGCGCAAACAATCGATATGGGTCGTTCCGATAATCGGATCACCACCAATTCCGACTGCAGTAGAAAAACCAATATCTCTCGATTCATACATCATCTGGTAGGTCAACGTGCCAGATTTAGATACTAAACCAATTCGACCTGGACCAGTTATGTCCGCAGGAGTGATTCCGATATTGCACTTGCTGGGGGAGATTAATCCAGGGCAATTTGGTCCGATAATTCTCGTACTTCCTTGTTGAGCATATGCAAAAAAAGCTGCGGTATCGTGGACTGGAATTCCCTCAGTAATCACGACGACTAATGGAAGCTTTGCATCAATCGCATCAATTACTGCTGCTTTGGCAAACTTTGGTGGCACGAATACAACCGAAGCATTTGCACCGGTTGCGGCTACCGCTTCGCCGACCGAGTTAAAGACTGGGAGTTTCTTACCCTCTATTTCAACTTCTTGTCCGCCTTTTCCAGGCGTCACGCCACCAACAATCTTTGTGCCGCTTGCCAACATTCTTCCGGTGTGCTTTGTTCCCTCAGAACCAGTCATGCCTTGGACGATTACTTTTGTGTTTTCGTTAATAAAGATAGTCATCGTTGTACGGCCAATTCTGCGGCGCGAGCAGCGGCGCCATCCATGGTATCTAGCTGTTGAACGAGCGGATGATTAGCAGATTGAAGAATCTTTCTGCCTTCAACAACATTATTTCCATCTAATCTAACAACTAATGGTTTAGTGGCCTTGTCGCCGAGTATTTCTAGCGCTTGGATGATTCCGTTCGCTACAGCATCACAGGCGGTAATCCCACCAAAGACGTTTACAAAGACAGAGCGGACTGCGGGATCTCCCAAAATTATCGAGAGACCGTCAGCCATAACTTGGGCGCTGGCGCCGCCGCCAATGTCTAAGAAATTAGCCGGTTTTACTCTATATTTCTCGCCAGCATATGCCACAACATCTAGCGTGCTCATCACTAGCCCTGCGCCATTTCCAACGACGCCCACTTCGCCTTCTAATTTAACGTAATTTAAATCCCTCTCTTTGGCTAAAGCTTCTAGTGGATTTGTGGCGGCATGATCAATAAGTGATTCATATTCTGGATGGCGAAAAGCAGCGTTATCATCAAGAGTTACTTTTCCATCAAGAGCGATTATCTTGCCATCGGCCGTTTTTACCAGCGGATTTACTTCAACCAGGGTGGCATCCGATTTTTGGAGAGTCTCCCAAAGTTTTATTAAAACATCTGCCACCTGAGTTTCAACATCGCGTGGAAATGCCCCGGCGCGGACAATCTCAAGAGCTTTTGTTTTATCGAGACTGGTATTTGAGTTTACATGTACTCGCGCCAATTTTTCCGGAGTTTTATGGGCTACTTCTTCGATATCCATACCGCCAGCAACTGAGGCCATTACTAAAAAGGATCTAGCGGCACGATCTAGAAGTATTGCGAGGTAATACTCACTCTCAATGGGAGCAGCTTGAGCAATCATTACTTTGCGAACTAAATGGCCTTTGATATCCATTCCTAGGATTGCCTTAGCTTTTTCATAAGCATCGTCCGGAGATTCTGCGAGTTTTACACCACCAGCCTTACCTCGGCCGCCAATCTTTACCTGGGCCTTTACAACTACTTTTCCACCAAATTTCGCTGCCGCTAATTTTGCTTCTTCAGGAGTCATAGCGACTGCGCCACCTAGAACTGGTATTCCATTTGCCTCGAAGAGATCGCGCGCTTGGTGCTCAAAGAGGTCCACGGGTCATAACTTATCTACTGGCGCATATCGGAGCAACAAACGCTTATCTCCGTAACTTCCGAAATTGATAGTCGCTTCTGATTTTTCTCCTTCACCTGAGACCGCAATCACAGTTCCTAACCCAAAAGTGTCATGAGATACCCGATCGCCAATAACAAGTTGCAAGGTAGAACTCTGTTTTCCGGTTGCTCGCGGTGATGGTGTCGTTGATTTTCTGCGAATAATTGGAGGGGAGGTAAATCCACTCGCTGATTTATTCCATTCCACTAATTCATCAGGTATTTCTTCAAGAAAACGTGATGGTGGATTGTAATTTGGCGTACCCCATGCAGAGCGATATTCAGCGCGTGATAGATAAAGTCTTTCTCTCGCACGTGTGAGTCCCACATATGCTAAACGTCGCTCCTCTTCTAACTCTTTTTTCTCACCGAGAGTTCTCGAGTGTGGGAAAACTCCCTCCTCCATTCCAGTTAGAAATACCGTAGGAAATTCCAAACCTTTTGCAGTATGCAGAGTCATTAACGTAACAACGCCACCGTGATCTTCTCCTTCTGGAATTTCATCAGCATCTGCGACCAGGGAGACTTCCTCAAGGAAGCCAGCAAGCGTGGGAGTTTCACTTTCTCCAACAATTCGCTCTTCATACTCTTCAATTACCGCCACCAATTCCTCTAGATTCTCTACGCGCACCTCATCTTGAGGGTCGCCACTGGCACGAAGTTCCGAGAGCAATCCAGATTGTTCGAGTACCGCCGCAGCAATTGTTGCCGGAGGGCGATTGGCTTCAACTAGAACTTGGAGTGCGCTCATCATGGAGACAAACGCAGAAATTGATGCGGATGCTTTAGGAGTTAGCTCAGAACTATTTGCTCTAGAGAGTGCACTCCAAAAAGTTATAGATTCTGACTTAGCAACGCCACCAATGACATCAAGAGCGCGATCGCCGATACCTCTCTTCGGCGTATTAATAATCCGTTGCAGCGAAACTTCATCACTTGGATTCACTAGAACACGAAGGTAAGCGAGGAGATCCTTAACCTCTTTTCGCTCATAAAAACGGACTCCGCCAACAACCTTGTAGGGAATTCCAGAGCGCATAAAGGTCTCTTCAAAGACACGGGATTGGGCATTTGTCCGATAGAAGATTGCGGTATCGCCATGGCGCGAAGCTCCCTCATCAATTAGACGGCGCATTTCATCTCTGACGAATTCAGCTTCATGATGTTCATTTTCAGCGACAAAACCGATGAGTTTTGCGCCACTTCCAGATTCAGACCATAGATTTTTCTCTTTCCGTGATTCATTTTTTGCAATGACTGAATTAGCAGCGCTCAATATATTCTGGGTTGAGCGATAGTTCTGTTCCAGTAATATTGTGGTCGCATCTAGGTAGTCCTCTTCAAATTGGAGAATATTTCGAATTGTGGCACCGCGAAATCCATAGATGCTCTGGTCGGCATCTCCGACGACGCAGAGTTCGGCTGTTGGAATTCCTTCTCGATCGGTTCCAACAAGTTCTCTTATCAATATATATTGAGCATAATTGGTATCTTGGTATTCATCTACCAAGATATGTTTAAAGCGATTTCTATACCTCGCTCTCGCCTCGGGAAATTTCTGTAGAACTTCCACAGTTTTCATAATTAAGTCATCAAAGTCCATAGCATTTGATGTTGTTAATCTCTGTTGATAGACGGCGTAAATTTCAGCGACTATTTCTTCAAAATATGTTGAGGTGCTGTTTCGATAATCGGCCGGACCAAGTAATTCGTTCTTAGCATTAGATATAAGAGCCGCTACCGCACGCGGGTTATATCTTTTCTGGTCGATATTTAAATCTCGCATTACGAGCGTAATGAGTCGGACGCTATCGGATTGGTCATAAATTGAATATGAAGTTGTGAAGCCAAGGCGTGAACCTTCTTGTCGAAGGATGCGAACGCAGGCGGAGTGAAAAGTTGAGACCCAGATTGCTTTTGCGCGATTTCCAACTAGCGAGGCAACTCTCTCTTTCATCTCTCCGGCAGCTTTATTTGTGAAGGTAATAGCCAATATCTCAAATGGTTCAAAGCCGCGTTTTGCGAGAAGGTAAGCAATTCTTCGGGTTAATACTCGCGTCTTACCTGAGCCCGCGCCAGCTACGACAAGGAGTGGACCTCCCTCATGGGTTACGGCAGATTGTTGTTCTGGATTGAGTCCGTCGAGCAAAGTAGATTGCAAACTCTCGGACATGTTAGAAGTCTAGAATACGGCGGTGACTCCGCTAGCTGATGAAGAGATCAAACGCATATTGGTCGTAATGGCCCATCCAGATGATTGCGATTTTGGCGCTGGCGGCACCATTGCCCTCTGGACTAAAAAAGGAATTGAAGTTTCCTATTGTATTGTTACCAATGGCGACCAAGGTGGCGAAGCCTCAGAATTCTCACTCGAAGAGATAGCAAAGGTAAGGCAGCGCGAACAACGCGAGGCTGGAAAAGTATTGGGAGTTTCGCGAGTAACTTATTTGAATTATCGAGATGGATCGCTCGTTCCTACACTTGAACTTCGTAAAGATATTGTTCGCGAAATTCGGCGAGCTAAACCTGATCGAATGGTAGTTCAGTCTCCAGAACGCAATTGGGAGCGAATTTTCGCAAGTCACCCAGATCATCTTGCAGCTGGAGAGGCCACAATCCAAGCGGTTTATCCAGATGCCAGAAATCCATATGCATTTAGTGACTTAAAAGAGTCTGGATTTGAACCATGGCGAGTAAGAGAGCTTTGGATAACCGGATCGCCACAACCAAATCACTTTGTAGATATCACCGAAACTTTTCCGAAGAAGATTGATGCGTTAAAGGCACATGTAAGCCAGACCGCACACAACCCAGAATTAGAGGCGATGGTAAGAAGTTGGGGCGAGAAGAATGGCGAAGCAAGTGGTCTCGCTGCTGGAAGAACTGCGGAAATTTTTAAAGTTGTAAATACCGATTAACGAAGAACAGCTCGCTCAATAACCAGCGGGCGCATTGGTTTGCCATCAGTTCCGCCCTCTTCGATACCGCCTTCTGAAATAAAGTGCAATATTTCCATGCCACTTACTACTCTTCCCCAGACGCTATGGTTTGGTGAAAGCGTTGTCTCTTTATAGAAAATGAGGAATTGGCTGCTGATTCCATTTCGATTTTGAATGGCAACAGTCCCCTCGCGATATTTTCCAAAGCGTTTCGGAAGATTCTCTTTCTGGTAGGTAAATACTTTGTCCCCCATTCCAGTTCCTGTGGGATCGCCACATTGAATGAAACTTGTGACGTCGGTAGTTAATCGATGGCAAGAGGTCAGATCAAAATACTTCTGTTGAACTAGCGAGCTCATAAATGTTACGGCGACTGGCGCCCCTCCAAATTCCGGGCGAATCGTAATCACCCCACAATTCGTCATTAGATCGATAAAACGAGGTGGACGCTTCAATAGCTGGCTCGGTAAGGCGACTTTCTTTATTTCATTTGCTCTTGCTACCGCCGGCTCATCGACACAAACCACATCCTCTACAATTTGTGCTTCTTTCTTTCCATTGGTATCAGCGCTAGCAGGAATAGATATTGATATAAAAGAGGAGCAGAAAACAGCCATCGTGGCGACTTTGAAACGCATCGCTGCTACTCCCATTCAATGGTGCCTGGCGGCTTCGACGTTACATCGAGTACCACTCGGTTTATTTCTCGTACCTCATTGGTGATTCGATTCGAAATCTTGGCAAGTACTTCGTTTGGAACTCGGTACCAATCTGCCGTCATCGCATCCTCGCTTGACACCGGGCGAAGAACAACGGGGTGGCCGTAGGTTCGACCATCACCTTGAACTCCAACGCTCCTTATATCGGCAAGCAATACGACTGGGCACTGCCAAATCTCGCCATCGAGACCAGCCAATTGTAATTCTTCACGCGCGATAAAGTCAGCCTCGCGCAGAATTCTAAGTCTTTCTTGAGTAACTTCACCGACGATTCGAATCGCAAGACCCGGACCTGGGAATGGCTGACGCCAAACTATGGGAGAAGGAAGTCCTAATTCCATTCCCACTTGCCTCACTTCATCTTTAAATAGATTCTTAAGCGGTTCAATTAATTTAAATTTGAGCTCGTTAGGAAGTCCGCCGACATTGTGATGTGATTTGATATTAGCTGTTCCTGTGCCGCCACCTGATTCAACAATATCTGGATAAAGGGTTCCTTGAACGAGATATTCCACTTCTCCAGTTGTAACTAATTCTCTAGCCACATCTTCAAAGGCGTGGATAAATTCTCGTCCAATAATTTTTCGCTTCTCTTCCGGGTCCGTTACCCCAGAAAGCGCGCTAAGAAATCCCTCTTGAGCATTTACTACAACTAAATTGACTCCAGTCGCTGCAACAAAGTCACGTTCGACCTGGTCGGCTTCACCTTTTCGTAAAAGTCCATGATCAACAAAGACGCAGGTGAGTTGAGCTCCGATCGCTCGTTGAACGAGTGCGGCCGCAACTGCGGAATCAATTCCGCCTGATAAGCCACAGATTACCCGCTTGTTACCAACTTCGGATTTTATGTTTATCACTTCATTTTCGATTATGTTCTCAGCGTTCCAATTAGGTCGCAATTTAACGGTCTCAATTAACCAACGTTCTAGGATTGCTTGTCCATTTTCGCTATGCATGACTTCAGGATGAAATTGCACTCCGGCAAGAGTTCCATCCTCATTTTCGAAGGCTGCTACAGGGGTACCATTTGTGCCTCCGATGGTCTGAAATCCACCAGGAGGTTGAATCACGCTATCTCCGTGACTCATCCAAACATCGAAATTGGATTCAAGTCCTGCAAATAATTTTGAGGTTAGATCTGCGGCGAATTTCGTTCGACCAAATTCAGACTTACCTGTCTTTTCGACAACGCCTCCAAGAGCTTGTGCCATCGCCTGAAAGCCATAACAAATTCCAAAAATCGGAATTCCACTTTCAAAGAGTGAGCCATCGATTTGAGGCGCACCTTCAACATATACCGAAGCTGGACCGCCTGATAGAACTATGGCGCGTGGGTTACGCGCTCTAATCTCATCTACCGACATGGTGGAAGGCACAATCTCACTGTAAACACCAGCTTGTCTGATTCGCCTCGCAATTAATTGTGCGTATTGAGCGCCAAAGTCGATTACTAAAACATGATTGCCCCGTGAATTAAGCAATTACTAGCCTCGATTCAAAACAATTTCAACACGCTGGAACTCTTTCAACTCGGAGTAACCGCAGGTTGCCATTGCGCGACGGAGCGCGCCAAATAAATTCATCGTTCCATCAGCTGAATGAGATGGACCAACAAGAATTTCAGTTAGCGAACCAGAGGTGCCGACATGTACTCGGGTTCCGCGAGGCAGCTCAACATGATGTGCTTCGGTTCCCCAATGCCAACCTCTTCCAGGCGCTTCCTCCGCGCGCGCGAGTGGTGAACCGAGCATTACGCCATCCGCGCCACATGCAATCGCTTTTGAAATGTCGCCGCTCTTTCCAATTGATCCATCAGCTATGACATGAACGTATCGACCGCCGGATTCGTCAAGATATTCACGACGTGCGGCTGCAACATCTGCGACCGCGGTGGCCATCGGAACGGAAATTCCTAACACTTGACGGGTGGTATGTGCCGCTCCGCCACCGAATCCAACTAAGACGCCAGCGGCACCAGCGCGCATTAAGTGTTGGGCGCTCTGGGAGGTTGCGCATCCGCCGACAATCACCGGTACATCTAATTCATAGATGAATTTCTTTAGATTAAGCGGCTCAGTTTTAGCGGAGACATGTTCAGCGCTCACCGTAGTGCCGCGAATTACGAAGAGATCAACTCCGGCATCGATAACCGCTTTATGAAATTCTGCAGTTCGTTGTGGCGAGAGCGCGCCAGCCACCGTTACTCCGGCGGCACGAATCTCAGCGATTCGCTCTTTAATTAGTTCGGCACGGATTGGGGCTTTATATAACTCTTGCATACGCGCAGTCGCTTGTTCCGCTGGAATTGAAGAAATTTCACCTAGCTGGATTTTGGGATTTTCATATCTCGTCCAAAGTCCCTCTAAATTCAATACGCCAAGGCCTCCTAAGCGACCGATTGCGATAGCGGTTTCTGGAGAAACTACCGAATCCATCGGAGCAGCGAGTAGCGGCAAATCAAATTTGTAGGCATCGATCTGCCAGGCAAGAGAGACATCTTGGGGTTCGCGAGTTCGTCGAGACGGGACAATGGAAATATCATCAAACGAATACGCGGTGCGTGCACGTTTACCCTCAGAGATTTCGATATCAACCATGGCGTTCTTTCTGGTAATTAGGTGCGTCGGCTGCATCCAATACATCATGAGGATGGCTCTCTTGAAGTCCGGCGCTGGTAATTTGAATCAATCGACCACGACGTTGCAGATCTGAAATATCAGGAGCGCCGGTATATCCCATTCCAGAACGCAGTCCGCCAACTAATTGATGTACTACCGAAGCCACGGCGCCACGATAAGCCACTTTTCCTTCGATACCCTCCGGAACTAATTTATCTTCAGAGAGAACATCATCTTGCATATAACGATCTTTGGAATACGACTTACTCTCACCGCGAGATTGCATTGCGCCAAGTGAACCCATCCCGCGATATCGTTTAAATTTCTTTCCAGATACTTCTAGCAATTCACCCGGTGATTCATCGCAACCGGCAAGAAGTGAACCGAGCATTACCGTGTCAGCTCCGGAAACAATCGCTTTTGCGATATCTCCTGAGTATTGCAATCCGCCATCAGCAATTAATGGAACATCGGCTTTCTTACATGCTTTGGCAGCTTCCATTATGGCGGTAACTTGTGGAACACCGACGCCGGCAATTACTCGAGTAGTACAGATTGAACCGGGACCGACTCCTATTTTCACCGCATCTGCACCAGCATTAATTAAGGCCTGGGCTCCAGCGCGAGTCGCGACATTTCCCCCAATGATTTCTTGTTCAGGATAACTCTTCTTGATTCGCTCAATCGCATCTAGAACAGCTCGATGGTGGCCATGAGCTGTATCAACAACAACTACATCGGCTCCTACTTCAATTAAAGACCGAGCTCTTTCAAATCCATCATCGCCGACGCCTACTGCGGCACCTACTCGTAAACCAGCGCCCTTCACTAATTTTGCGTGGGTAACCTGTTCGGCAATTGGAAGGTTTCTATGAATTATTCCTATTCCGCCTAGCTTTGCCATTGCTATCGCCATCGCTGATTCGGTTACGGTATCCATAGCCGCAGAGACCAATGGAATATCGAGTTGAATTTTTCGAGTCAAGAAACTCTTGGTATCAACTTCAGAGGGAACTACTTCAGAGGCATCAGGTAGAAGTAACACATCATCATAGGTAAGGCCCAGCATTGCGACTTTCTCATTTACAGCCTCTGCCATGCCGAAACCCTAATGGGTCAGGTATTCAAGCTCCAACTGCCCGTTGGATTTCCTCGCAAGCCTCTACAAGACCTTCGACATAAACCGCACTCTGTGGATCAGATGTTCTCCAGCCACGACCACCAATAACAATCCTTGGCGCAGGTCGCACATTTGGTAACTCCGCCAAGATATCTAGGTCGCCATTTTTATTTAATTGCGCCCAGAGAAATATCGCGGGTGGCGCAGAACGTTTCACAATTGCACTAATCGCTTCTATTGGAGTTCGCGCACCTAAAAATTGCGTCTGAATATTTCTCTCCGACAGCGCTGCGGCCAGCGCATGTAACGGAAGTGAATGCATCTCTTCGCCGATACAAGCAAGTAGCACTGGGCGGGCATTTATCGGATTAGTCACATTCTCATGATTTGCATGAAGCAGCCGTTTGATAATTTCGCTCACCAAATGTTCAGTCTCAATACCGGTGCCTTGATCGGCCCATTCATCGCCCAACATGATTAACAGTGGGACAATGACCTCATTCCAAGTTGAAGTGATTCCACTTGAGGCAATCTCAGTTCGCAACAACTCTTCAACAAAAGAGCGGTCGTAGGCATGGGCGGCTCGGTAAAGGGTCTCAACAAGCTCTTCGCGAACTTTTATCTCTCGGTCGACCGCTCGAGTCCCATCGTTCTCTAAGCCTTCAAAGGAGAGGGCGCGCTGCGCCGCCTCTGCCGGAGAAGCACCTGAGATAACTAACTTTCGCATCAGGGTTAACCGCGCCAGATCTCTGGCGCTATAGCGACGATGTTCGCCTGAGCTATGTTCTGATGGGCCTAAGCCATAGCGACGGTCCCAAGTCCGGAGAGTCGCTGGCGCAACGCCTAGACGGCGAGCTACCGCAGCCACCGTTAAAAATGTGCTCTTAGTCATACCCCAATCCTCACCTAAGCGCGCCACAGCGGCATCTTGAAAAGAAGGTACTTGAACAACTCACGGCGCGATTGTATCTTTTGCCCATGATCGAGATGACCCGCCTACCAAAGCCCGTTGCGAGCAACTGGGAGTGGCAGTACGAGGGCGCATGTAGATCTCTGCCAACTGAGATGTTTTTCCATCCAGAAGGCGAGCGTGGACCAAGGCGTAGAGCGCGTGAGATTGCAGCAAAGGCAGTCTGCGCCTCTTGCCCGGTAATTGCACAATGCCGAGCCCACGCACTTGCTGCTCAAGAGCCATATGGGATTTGGGGCGGCTTAACTGAAGATGAGCGATTAGACATTATTAGTAAAGCCACTCGCCAAGCCCATAGCTTGAACGCTTAAGTAATCACGCCAGGTTTCTGGCGCAAACTAATAACAGTTGTAACGGCAAGCGCCGAAATAATGACCCCAAGCGAGACCGCTAAGGAAATATGTGGAATCGTGTAACCGAAGGCCTCGTGTATTCCAATTCCATGAAGAGCTTCAATTATTAATTTAACTCCGATAAAGCCCAGCACAATCGATAGTCCTTTTGATAGAAAAATTAACCGCTTTAAGAGAATACCTACTAGAAAATAAAGTTGGCGAAGGCCCATTAAAGCAAATGCATTAGCCATAAAGACAATATATGGATCGCGTGTTAATCCGAAGATAGCCGGGATTGAATCGAGTGCGAAAAGTAGGTCGGTAGTTCCGAGGGCAACTAAGGCGAGTGAAAATGTAGAGAGGCCTCGTTTGCGAAGTGCGGTAATGATTCGATTCTCTCGCCACTCATCTTTCTCAGTATCTTCGGTGATTAATTTATAGGCCGTCCAGAGCAAGATTGCACCAAAGAGGAAGAAAATCGCAACAAAACGCTCGACGACAGCGGCTCCGATAACAATAAAAATTCCGCGCATAACTAGCGCCATCAGAATTCCGAGTAGAAGTACTAGTTGCTCCTTTTCTCTCTCAATTTTCAGTCTGGTCAGAATAATCAAAAAGACAAATAAGTTATCGATGGAAAGAGAGTATTCGGTTATCCAACCAGCAAAGAATTCCGCACTTGCGGTTGGCCCATCCCAACTTCGCATTGAAATTCCAAAAGCTATTGCGGCGCTTACATAGATTGCGGTCCAAGTAGCGGCTTCGCGAAGGCTGGTTACCGTATCTCTTCGATACCAAGCCCAAGCTAGATCGAAGAGAATTACAACACTAACTACTGCAAAAGTAATTAGCCAGACAGTTAGCGAGACATTTACTGTTTCAGTGGACATTGGCGTGAGTGTAATGAGAAAGGGCCCCGCAGGGCCCTTTTCAAATTAGTGGCTATGTCCTCCGGGACCATGACTATGTCCATGTCCACCAGCAGCCTCTTTTGGCTCTTCTGGCTTCTCATAGACAAGTGCTTCAGTCGTAAGGAACATGGCAGCAATTGATGCAGCATTGGCAAGCGCGGATCGCGTCACTTTAACTGGATCGATTACGCCAGCTTTAACTAGATCGCCATACTCGTAGCTAGCAGCATTGAAGCCTTCGTTGCTCTTCATATTTCTTACCTTTGAGACAACGACGTAACCTTCTTGGCCCGCATTTTCTGCGATCCAACGAAGTGGTTCTTGGCAAGCTTTCGCGACCAGACGAACACCCACAGCGGCATCGCCCTTATAACCAAGATCGCTATCCAAAACAGTTGCGGCATGAACGAGAGCAGCGCCGCCGCCAGCAACGATTCCTTCTTCTACAGCCGCGCGAGTCGCAGAGATGGCATCTTCAAGGCGATGCTTCTTCTCTTTCAACTCAACCTCAGTATGTGCGCCGACTTTGATTACGCAGACGCCGCCGGAGAGTTTTGCTAAACGCTCTTGGAGCTTCTCGCGATCCCAATCAGAGTCAACGACATCGATTTCGCGACGAAGTTCAGCGATTCTGCCCTCGACATCTTTTTTAGAGCCAGCGCCATCAACGATTGTCGTGTGATCTTTCGTTACGACAATTCGGCGGCCTTTACCCAACATATCGATCGAGACCTGGTCCAGTTTGAGGCCAACTTCTGCGGAGATCACCTGGCCACCGGTAAGAATCGCCATATCTTGGAGCATCGCCTTACGACGATCACCAAAACCTGGAGCCTTAACGGCTACTGAGGTGAATACGCCGCGGATTCGATTTACTACCAGAGTAGATAGCGCTTCGCCTTCTACATCTTCGGCAACAATCAAAAGTGGCTTGCTGGTCTTTGCGACCTGTTCTAGTACTGGCAAAATGTCAGCAAGCGCTGAGACTTTTCCAGCTGAAATCAAGATATACGCATCTTCAAGAATCGCCTCCATACGATCTTGATCAGTTACGAAATAAGGCGAGATATAGCCCTTATCGAACTGCATACCTTCGGTGAATTCGAGTTCAAGTCCAGTAGTTGAAGACTCTTCAACGGTGATGACGCCATCTTTACCGACCTTGTCCATCGCTTCGGCGATTAATTCACCGATGCCACGATCTTGGGCTGAGATTGTTGCGACATCTGCAATCTGTTCTTTTCCAGAAACCTTTGTGGAATCGGAGCGAAGCTTCTCGACAACTGAAGTTACTGCAGCTTCGATACCGCTCTTGATTCCCATTGGTTGGGCGCCAGCAGCAAGATTGCGTAGACCTTCTTTAACCATCGCCTGGGCAAGTACGGTCGCAGTCGTTGTACCGTCACCGGCAACATCGTTTGTTTTTTCTGCAACTTGCTTAACGAGTTGTGCGCCCATGTTCTCAGCTGGATCAGAGAGTTCAATTTCCTTAGCGATTGTGACACCGTCATTTGTGATGACTGGTGCGCCAAATGATTTTCCAATCACGACATTACGACCCTTAGGTCCGAGCGTCACCTTTACGGTGTCAGCGAGAATATTTACGCCACGCTCCATGCCGCGACGAGCGTTCTCGTCGAAATGCAGTGCTTTGGCCATATTTATTTCTCGATTACAGCCAAGATGTCACGAGCAGAGAGGACTAGGTATTCCTCACCGCCGTGCTTAATCTCGGTGCCGCCATACTTGCTGTAGAGAACCACATCGCCGACTTTGATATCCATCGGGACGCGTACGCCATCATCGAAACGGCCCGGTCCAACTGCAACGACGGTGCCTTCCTGTGGCTTCTCTTTGGCGGTATCTGGGATTACTAGACCGGAAGCTGTCTTCTCTTCGGCCTCGCTAATCTTTATAACGATTCGATCTTCTAGTGGCTTAATGGCAATGGCCATCGTCATACCTCCTTCGTATCTAGAACTGCTTAACTGATTCGGGCGACTTATCACTCTCACCCGGCGAGTGCTAACGGCAAGCCTAGGGCGAGTTATTCCACCGCTCAAATTGGCGCTCAGCAGGTCCGAACCTGAGCTGGGCCCGAAAGCAAACGTTGTCGAGCGCGAGCGAGACGGTTTGCGAGGGCCTAGATCAGGGGCAGATTTGCTGCCGCATTTGAGGAGGCGGTTAGACCGAGGGTGGATGGCGGTTTGCCGGCTGAGAGGGCTAGCGACCCGAGCGCTGCCACCATCGCACCATTATCGGTACAGAGTGCTGCCGGCGGAATCCGTAGTTCAATCTTTGATTTTTCGCAACGCATTTTGGCCACTTCACGCAACCTTGAATTTGCGGCAACGCCACCTGCGATTAGAAGTGAATCAACTCCAGAGTCAATAGCTGCTTTTATCGATTTATTCAACAGCACATCGACGACCGCTTCTTGGAAAGATGCAGCAACGTCATTTCGATTGGCCTTGGGATTTGCTACGAGATAACGTGAAACTGCAGTTTTTAATCCAGAGAAAGATAGATCGAAAGGTCGCTCCAACATATCGCTTGCTTGAGAGAGTCCACGGGGAAAATTAATAGCCTCCCTATTTCCATTCATGGCCTCCCGATCAATTAACGGTCCTCCGGGAAATCCAAAACCAAGTAATCGCGCAACTTTATCGAAGGCCTCTCCGGCTGCATCATCAATCGTTGCGCCAAGAATTGCGATATCTTCAGTCAAATCATTTACTTGCAGGATTGATGAATGGCCACCGCTAACTAGTAGTGCAATAGTGGGCTTGGCATTATTCTCTAAATTATCTACGGCAATATGTGCTACAAGATGATTAACGCCATAAATTGGTTTATCTAAAGCGAGCGCTATCGCATTTGCGGCGGATAGTCCAACTAAAAGCGCTCCAATTAGACCTGGGCCGGCGGTTACCGCAACCGCATTGATATCCTTTAGAGAGACTTTTGATTCGCTCAGCGCCCGTTGAATAACTCGCTGCATAGCTTCTAGGTGAGCGCGCGAAGCCACCTCTGGGACTACGCCGCCGAATCTTGCATGTTCTTGAACGCTCGATGCAATAACATTAGCGAGTAACTTTCTGCCCTTTACTATGCCAACAGAAGTTTCATCGCAAGAGGTTTCGATTCCGAGAACTAGCGGTTCACTCACTGCTCACCTCTTTGCGCATAATTAGCGCATCCATCCCTGGTCGGTAATAATCTTTTCGCTTGGAGATAGTGCGATAACCGCGCTTTTCATAGAGCTGTTGCGCATCAATATTTCCTTCGCGCATTTCTAACATCAGCGCTGCAACGCCCTTTGCAATCGCCCACTTCTCCAATTGCTCAAGCATCTGGCTGGCTAAACCAGCTTTACGGTGAGATGGAATTACAGCGAGAGTATGGATATCTGCAACATCGCCCACAATTGCAACTCCCGAATAACCAACTATCCGCCCGGATTCAGTAGCAACGAGGTACCGATGGGTTCTCGGAGCTCCCGCCAGCTCCTCTTTGAACTGTGCGGCACTCCATGGCGATTCCGTAAATATCTCACGATCAAGACCAACTAGGACTGGGACATCAACTATCGCCATCTCTCTGATCTCAATCTGACGCGTTGCAGTTGGTTGCGCGTCGGGCCTTCTCAAATAAATAGGACTTGTGAAACTTTCATGATTGGCTGCTTCTAGAAGTTTTCCTGGGCTTGGAAAAAGTGGTTCGGTGAATCCGTATCCAAAAGCCTTTTCAGAATTAGAAATATCTTTTGGAGTACCAACAGCAGGCCCCAATACCCGTCGATTATCTTTATAGCGAGCCCAAAAAACTTCTTTTCGCCGCGCATCTGTTGCCACGAGATATTCATCCGCAGCTACTTCGATTCCATCTAAAGAACAGACACCAATCCAGGGTATCTCTCTTGCGCTGGCAAAAGTTTGCGCAAAGACAATTCCAACTCTAAGTCCGGTAAATGGCCCAGGTCCCATTCCAACTATTACCCGATCAATTTTTTCATTTTTGTTGAGGGCTTTTGCAACCAATTTAGGAAGTACCTCAGCATGTTCAGTCGCGCCATCTTTAAACCCAGAATAGATCAGCGATTCGCCTTTAAAGAGAGCGCAGCTCGTTCGATCAGTTGAGGTATCTATAACCAAGGTATTCATAATTTAAATCCCTGCCATCTTGGGCCGTGCGGGATGAAATCTAGAGATCGCTCGGTATCGCTGATAAATTCAATTGTTATCTCAAGAAATTCATCTTTTAGTAGCGGTGCTAAATCACTTCCCCATTCAATTACTGTGACGACCTCGCTCATCTTTGAGGGAAGATCGAGGTCTTGAAATTCGAGTAATACACCCGGAGATTGAATTAAACGGTAGGCATCGACATGAATTAGAGGAACTCGTCCATTATGAATTCTTGAGATAACAAAGGTCGGTGAGGTGATCTCGCTGATCCCAAGCCCACGGCCAATTCCCTGAGATAGCGCAGTTTTTCCGGCACCAAGTTCGCCACTGAGAATAATTAAATCGCCAAGTTTGAGTTGGGCGGCAATTTTTTCGCCAATGGTACGCATCTCATTTACTGAACTGACCTGAATCACCACATAAGGCTAGCCGGGAAAGCAAATGGGGCCCGGTCTCTCGGGCCCCATAAGCCTGATCAGCTTTACTTCATTTTACTTCTGGTAGAACTTGAGCAATGGTGCAGTGAAGGTTGGATCGTAAGTGATTCCTCCCGCTGCCCTAATTACTTTGCGTACAGTCTTTGTATTAACCGACTTGCCGCTTGACGAAGCTGCTAACAAATCAGCTATTGCCAAGTGTTGATCGACAGTGGTGTTGCAGTGTCCAGTTCCATTAATGCCAGCTGGAGTTACTGGTGTGGCTCCGCTGAACTTAGTGTAAGAACTTGGAGTGCGCTGCCATAGGGCAAGAAGGTTCTTGCTCTTCTTCGCAGCTGCAGCATCGATTAACCATTGCTGGTTTCCGGCTGGAGTTACGTTATCTGCAGTAGCTGCAAGGCTGATTGTTGGAACCTTGAAGTCACCCTCGTGAGAGAGCAGCGTGCGCATCTTTGCAATTGCAGTTGCATCACCCTTCATTCTTGGGTATGCCGCTAGATAAGCAAGCATCGCATTTGTGGCATCGCTGCCGCTAAGTGCTGATGCATATTCGCGCTTGGTATCACCAAGCTGCGCTGCATAATCAGTTGCAGTGTTATCAAATACTGGGCCACCAGAATCTCTCTCGAGATCATAGGTAGCTAAAACGCCAAGCGTTGCTGCATCAGCCAAGTTCTGAAGTGCGCCAAGTGCTGGCGAAATTCCAGAAGCGAATTGGAATGAAGTCAATACATCGCCAGGACCAGAAGTTCCATCAAAGCTCTTGCTCTGGGTTGGAACACCTGACATTGCAGCGATCATTACAAGAGCAGAACGTGATGGAACTAATGCCTTCAATGCGGCCGGCGCTCCAGATGTTGCAGGCCAAGCTGGGAAGGGTGCGTTAGCAGTAATGTTCGCCAGCATTGTAGTAAGCGCATCAGAGATCTTGCCCATATCCGAGTAAACCTGAAGCACAGACTTGTAATTGCCACCTTGGATTGTTGGATCAAGGAAAGCTTTGATTCCCCAGAGCGCATCTCCGGCCATCTTTAATTCAGCCTCAACGCTTCCAGCTGCTGGACAGAGAAGTCCGGCTGCTGAAATTAGTTTCGTGTTTCGCTCAGAAAGTCCTTGAGTTATGTATGCGCCGAGAGAACTACCCCAAGCGATAACTTTCTTTATCTCAGGAAATTCTTTGCGGAGCATCTCTATCAACTCAACATTGGTCTTTAGCGCATCATCTGCATTCCATCCCTTGCGAGTGAAACCAGATCCGGCAACCGCGTGACCCTTTGAGAGAATTCCGGTAGCAACCTCGGTAATTTCCGCAACAGTTCTACCTGGAGCCGGTTCTGGGGTCTTGCCAACCTTGTAATCCAAAGTTGGGATATCTACTGGGTAGCGATATCCATGGGTGTATAGGAAGAGGGTGCCATTAAAGGCTTGTTCCAATGGAAGTTGAACAACATATTGAGCTCCATCAGAAGTGACGCCAACGCATTCGCGGTATAACTGATACGGAGTGAGGTTGAGATTGATCTTCTCTGAGCAGACTGGCGCAGCAGTAGCAACACTAGGTGCTGCAATCAGCGCAGTTGTTGAGAGCACGAAGATCGCCGAGACGGCGAGAATCCGCTTCTGTAGATTATTGGTTTTCATGAGTTTGTAGGTATTCCCTTCGCTGGCAACTTCGCTCTCTTTGGAGCAACTTTATTTACTGGACCTGCAGCTGAATCAGTCACATAAATCGTGCGACCAGTATCAACTGGGCTCAGTGCGCCCGATGCATTGAATTTACCGATCCAGAAACCGGTATATCCAGCATGGGTTGAATCGCTAACTCCGTAAGGTGCAAAGGCGGCGCTTACAAAGGTACGACCCTTAGTTTCAATCGCATTAATCAGCGATTGACGGGTTGGATTGCTTCCAGCGGCGCGAAGCGCTTGTACAGTCAACATACCGGCATTCATACCAACCATTACGTTGGCATCGAAGTCGACATTGTTGTTGTACTTCGCATTTACTTCACGGAAGAACTTAACAAAGCGATCGCTGGTGTCGGCTGCGTCAGGTAGCCAAGAAGCGCTGATTGCATTACTTAGCAGAGCAGCGGCTTGTGGGTTACCGGATGCGATGCGGATAGTCGTTGGGTCGGCGCCAACGGATCCAAGGATCCACTGTGGCGCAAACTTAAGCGCAGCTGCAGCACCAAGTAGAACTGTGGTGGCAGTTGTAACGCTGAAGGTGACTACAACTTCGCACTTAGCGCCGGCAAATTTCTGTACCCAACCAGCTGCAGCAGCAGATGATTGAGAGCCGGAGACGTAGCGAACTGTTTCACCAAAAGTAATTCCCGCAGTTGCAAAACCTCTTGCAGCATCATCGCCGAAATCATCGGCTTGTGCTAACAGACAAGCCTTCTTACCTGCGAAGTTATCCTTTATGTAGGTTGAAAGTACTTTTGCCTCAGTTGCATATGAAGGGAAATGCATAAAAGAGGTTGGATATTTGGATTTATCAGCGAATTCGCTAAAACCAGTATTCAAAAATAGAGATGGAACGCCACGTTTAGCGAGCTGAACTTTGCTTGCTACTGCAATGTGGTTTGCGGTTCCAAGTTGGCCAACAAGTGCGAAGACCTTATCTTGTAGAAGTAGGTCGTTAGTAGCATCGATTGCAGACTGGGTCTTATAACCATCATCCTTAATGACTAATTTAATCTTTCGACCGTAAACTCCGCCACTTGCATTTATGTAGTCAAAGTAGGCTTTCATCGCCGGCGCTACCTTGTTGTAACCGGTCGCAGCAGGTCCAGTCTGCGGCACGGTAATGCCGAGCTTGATCTCTGTTGCAGAGACGCCATCTACTGCGTTAGCTGGTACCGCGCTCGCAACAAGTGCAAATGAGGTGACAGCGACGGCAGCCAGAACGCTCTTCTTCCGTCCTAAGCTGATCATTTATTTCCTTCCATCGAGGGTTTGTTCTTCAATGTTTTGCGTGTGCCTCGCGACGTTTTCTCATCGCCTCGGCCGGACCGTTTGGCGAGAAGAGAACTGTCAGGATTAGCAACGCGCTAACAATGAAGCCTGGCAGGTTCGTGCTGATCTTTTCGGAATCACCGAGGCGATGAGCTATCGCGTCGGCGATCTCGGGGACCACCACGAGAACTACGGCGCCTAGCATGCTACCTAGGAGGCTGGTTACGCCAGCCAGCACGGCTCCGGTAATTATTGTGAAAGAGAGGCTCAATGGGAAGGCGCTCGGGGCAACGATGCTGATCATCCCTAATAGGGCCCCGGCAAGCCCGGCTACGCCCGCGCTGATGGTGAAGGCGAGGATCTTGGAGGAGGCGACATTCACCCCGGCGAGGGCTGCTGCCGTTGGGTTAGCTCGCAGCGCTTTCCAATTTCGACCAAACCTACTATTCAGTAGATTCCGAAGAAGGAAGATAGAGATTAAGACAACTAGAGCAGCAATCCAGAAGAACCATTTATAGAGAGTGAACTCCTCACCAAATCTTGCTGGCGGTGATCCTGCGTCATAGACCAATCCAGTTTCACCGCCAAGAAAAGCAAATTGATTTGCCAGTGTTGGCAGCCCAACTGCGAGTGCCAGAGTTGTACCGGCAATATATGGACCAGATAATCTCCCGGCAGCAAAGCCTAAAATAAAACCAAAGGCTGCTGATACCAAGATTGCAATTAAAAAGGTAAACCAAAATGGCGAACCCCAATAACTCTGGGCGATCGCAGCTCCATAGGCGCCGATTGCTAGAAATGCGCCGTGACCAAGTGAAACTTGACCGGAATAACCCGTTAGGAGAATGATCGAAGCAATCGCAAGAGTCAGAATCGCGATTGTGGCTCCTTGATAAACCCGAAGTTCACTAACTCGATCGGCAACTAGAACTAAGGCCCATCCAAAGAGCGCATACGCGATAAAGGCTTTCTTGGTCGATAACTTATGCAATACGCACCCGCTTCGATCCTATTAATCCATTTGGTCTTAAAATCAGAGAGAGAATCAAAACAATAAAGACAGAAGGGAATACGAGAACCGTACTAATATAATTAGTTATTAACGCAACTCCGATTCCAAGTGCTAGACCACCAACTACCGCTCCTGGCAAACTCTCTAAACCGCCGATTACTGCCGCCACGAAACCAAAAACTAGAAGCACATCTAACGAATTCGGAGAGAGGATGTCATTAGGCGTAACCAAGACTCCCGCAAATGCGCCCGCAGCTCCGGCAAAGACCCAACCAATAGTTCTAATTGGTCCCACTCGAATTCCAGCTAATCGAGCAATCTCAGGTTGGAATGCCGACGCTCTTAACGAGAGTCCGAGATCAGTTTTTTGGAAAATGAAAGAGAAGATAATCATCACAATAGCGGCGCCAATAATTACCACTAAGTTCAACATCGAAAATGGCAACGGTTGGCCATTAAATACGAAACCGGTTGTTGAAACGGGTGGCGCAATCGATCGGAACTCATTCCCCCAGATCATTCCCACAACGCTACGAATTATCCCAAGAAGTCCAAGTGTTGCGATTACTGGTGCAATTGCGGCAACGGGTCCTTCATCAGCATGGCGGAAGAGAGTTCGCATTAAGAAATATTCAATACCGGCGCCGAGTAACGCTCCCGCAACTACCGCAAAGAGAATTGCGAGCCAGAAAACGCCGGTGCGATTAATGATTTCATAGGCAATATAAGTGGTGAGAATTGCTTGACCAGCTTGCGCAAAATTTATAACTCGAGTTGAGCGCCAGACAAGAACTAGTGCCAGTGCCATCAAGCTATAGATAGAGCCAAGTGTTATACCTATTAATAGCGTGCCAATTAACTCTCTCATCAGAACCCCAAATAGGCAGATTTAAGCGCGGGATCTGCCAAAATATATCGCGCATCCCCGGCGGCGATCAATTCGCCTAGGTTGAGGATTACACCTGTATCTGCAACAGCCAATGCGCTGACTGCATTCTGTTCAACTAAAACTACCGTCATGCCCATGTCCTTTCGCAATCGCTGGACTACGGTAAAGATTTGTTCGATTATTAAAGGTGCCAAGCCAAGTGATGGTTCATCAAGTAGAAGCAATTTCGGTCGCGAGACCAGGGCGCGTCCAATCGCCAACATCTGGCGTTCGCCACCAGAGAGAGTATTTGCGCTCTGTTCCATTCGTTCGCCCAATCGTGGGAAGAGTTCAACAGCTTCAGCAATCGCTTTATTAGTATCGCTTCGATTTCGTCGCCATAAGCCACCCATCAATAGATTTTCGTGTACCGATAATTCGGGAATAACCGATTTACCTTCCGAAACATGTGAAATACCAAGTCGCACTAAATCTTCAGGCTTCTTGTTAAGAATATTTCGTTCTCTCCAAGTTACAGTTCCATTTGATGGTGATTTCAATCCAGAGAGGGTGCGTAACAACGTAGTTTTGCCAGCGCCATTTGCACCGATTATCGCGGTTATCTCGCCCTGTTTAACTTCAAAGCTAACATTTGAGAGCGCCCGAATAGCGCCGTGATCCACAGTTAAATTACTTACCAACAACGAACTCACTTGGCACCTGCTTCGTGGGAGCCGAGATAGGCAGTTATAACAGCTGGGTCATTACGTACTTCTTCTTTGGTTCCCGAGGCAATTAACTCACCAAAGTTCAAAACTGAAATGCGATCACAGATCGACATCACAACATCCATATGGTGCTCGACAATGATGATTGAAGTTGTGCTTTTCAAATTCTTAATCAGACCGTTTAGCCATTCAATATCTTGTGGACCAAGTCCGCCGGCTGGTTCATCAAGGAGAAGTATTCTCGGTTCACTTACAAGAGCCCGCGCAATTGAAACTCGTTTGGTATCTGGGTAAGCAAGAGTGTCGGCTCGACGTTCGGTAAGACTTCCAGAATACGCTCGCTCTAACGCTGATTGTGCACGTTCTTTCAGGCCGCGCTCATCTTTACTCGTTACGCCTAAGAAGGATTCGATTAATCCTGATTTCGCCAAACTGTGGGCGCCAACCATTACATTCTCTTCAACAGTTAGATCTGGAAAAAGTCCTACCCCTTGCAGAGTGCGCGCAATTCCATGAGAAACGAGTTGGTGTGGCTTCGGCCAACTAACTTTTCGCCCATAAAGCTCTAGTTCACCGCTTGCTGGTGTAATTAACCCCGAAAGTGCATTAAACACAGTGGTCTTACCAGCACCGTTTGGGCCAATGAGGCCGAGGACTTCGCCTCGATGGAGATCGATATTTACATTTGAAAGCGCCTGTAAACCACCGAAGTTAACCGAGAGGTTCCTAATAGAAAGGACTCTCTCTTGTGACATCAGAGACGCTCCTTCTATCCAGTTCTACAAACTAGTTGCGACAACTAGTTGATATGTACTAGCGGAACTCTGGGACCAATTCGCGTCACGATCTCATAATTGATGGTGCCACAAGCTCGTCCCCAAGCGTCGGCAGTGTATCCGTCACCGCCTTCCGAGCCAATGAGATAAGCCCAATCTCCCGTGCGCGCTATCGAATCGTTACCTAAATCAACAACAAATTGATCCATCGATACGCGACCCAGTATTGGAGCTTTCCGGTTACCCACACGCACGCCGGCTCTACTATCCGCATTTCTTGGAACGCCATCGGCATAACCCATCGCAACAACTCCAACTTTTGTCGCTGCTGATGTTATTGCAGTTCCACCATAGCCAACCTGAGCACCGGCTGGGACTTCCTTAACCAATTGCAGCCGTGCTCGTAACGACATGACTGGCTGTATTCCTAATTTTGTAGAATCTCCAAGATTTTCGACATCAGGCGATAGCCCATACATCGCAATCCCCATGCGGACTAAATCAAAATGAGATTTCGGATCAATTAGCGTTGCCGCTGAATTACTTAAGTGGAGAATCTCTGGTCTAATTCCTAACTCTTCTGCTTCTTTAACTCTAAATTTAAAATTACTAAGCTGTTCCTCATTAAATGGATGACCGGGCTCATCGGCTCTGGCAAAGTGAGACCAGATACCTATTACCTCAACTTTCCCCTTCTTAACTGATTCTGATACTGAATTGAGAAGCGCCCGCCATTCCGAGAGCGCACCCCCTCTTGTCATTCCAGTATCTACTTCGAGATGAATCCGTGGAGTAATGGAAGTTCGCGCTGCTGCATTTTCAATTGCTGTCAAATGATCAAGTGAAGGGAGAGCTAGATCGATTTTCTTTTTTAATGCGCTTTCGAAATCATCTTGAAGCGGAGTTAGCCAAGCCAGAATGGGAACTTGGATTCCGCTCTCTCTAAGTTTTAGCGATTCCTCTAAAAGCGCAGTACCTAACCAAGATGCGCCAGCTGCTACAGCTCGCTGCGCTACTGGAATTAGACCATGGCCATATGCATCAGCTTTTACAACCGCTAAACCTTTACCTTTAGAGATTGAGAGAAGATGGCGAACGTTTGACTCGAGCGCGCTCAAGTCGATTAACGCTTCAGCCCGCCTCACGCCACAATCCTAAGTCTCCTCTCCTACGAGGGCTGGCGCTCTGATGGCATGAAGCGGTCTACCGCGACGACCATGACCAAGATGGCTCCGCCGAGGAAGAGGCGGCCAACTAAATCGCTCACCCAATGGGTATTGCGCAATAGCGATACAATTCAAACCGAAATAGTTAAAAGCGCCGAAGCGTTAGAGCGCGCACTTGAATCTTATGAAGGAACTGTCATTGCAGTCACTCACGATCGCTGGTTTGCCCGCAGCTTTACCCGATTCTTGATATTTGGCGGCGATGGCCAGGTTTATGAGAGCCCAGAGCCGGTAGGGAGCCACTGATTTTGACCCTCCCTATAGGGGAAGGTAATCTTCCACTTCTGTCTTCGGGCTAATCAGATCTAGAAAGAGAGTTCGCTGTGCGCACATTTACCCCAACACCGAGCGACGTTGCGCGCAAGTGGTACATCATCGATGCAACTGATGTTGTCCTAGGACGTCTCGCTAGCCATGCCGCGACTCTGCTTCGCGGAAAACATAAAGCAACCTTTGCTCCTCATATGGATATGGGCGATTTCGTTGTAGTTATTAACGCAGAAAAGATTGCAATTACCGGAAGCAAGATGACGGAGAAGATTTCTCATCACCACTCAGGTTTTCCCGGTGGATTAACTTCACGAAATTATGTGTTGATGCTCGAGAAGTGCCCGACTCGCGCGGTTGAAAAAGCGATTAAAGGAATGTTGCCTAAGAATTCAATTGGCAAGCAGATAGCTTCCAAACTTAAGGTTTATGCGGGAGCCAACCACCCTCATGGTGCGCAAACTCCAATTCCCTATGAATTCAAACAAATTGACCAGACCAAGCTGGGTAAGTAAAGAATGATGATGTCAGAAAACAAGACAACTACCGCTTATAGCTCGAGCACACCTGCTGGCGCAACCAATCGCGCATCGGTCATTGCACCTGGCGCTGGAGTTGGTCGACGTAAAGAAGCGGTCGCTCGAGTTCGACTTGTCCCCGGAAATGGTAGTTGGACCGTTAACTCCAAACCGCTAGAAGTTTATTTTCCAAATAAAGTCCTCCAACAATCAATCTCAGAACCACTTCGCACCGTTGGCGCTGAAGGAAAGTTCGACATAATCGCTCGTATCGATGGTGGCGGAATCTCAGGACAGGCTGGCGCGCTCCGTCTTGGCGTTGCTCGCGCACTAAATGCAATTGATGTTGATGCAAATCGCCCGGTGCTAAAGAAAGCAAAATTCCTAACTCGTGATCCTCGCGTCATCGAGCGTAAGAAGTACGGCTTGAAGAAAGCCCGTAAGCGCTCGCAGTACAGCAAGCGATAATCTATCTGACATGGCCCTATTCGGCACCGATGGTGTCCGAGGTTTAGCCGGTGTCGATCTCACTGAAAAGTTAGCGCATGATTTATCCGTTGCTGCAGCGCATGTTCTAACCGATATGGGAGAATTTGCTGGACATAAACCAAAGGCAATCATCGCGCAAGATTCGCGCGAATCTGGTGCTTGTCTAGAGCGATCGATAGCTGAAGGACTTTCACGTTGCGGAATCGATGTTCAATTAGTTGGCATACTTCCTACTCCGGCCGTCTCATTTCTTGTATTGGATTTAAAAGCCGATCTCGGCGTAATGATTAGCGCCTCGCATAATCCGGCAACCGATAACGGCATCAAATTTTTTGCTCGAGATGGTACGAAATTAGCTGATTCAGTTGAGGCTCAGATCGAATCCCAATTAAAGATTGATTGGCAGCCTGGCGTTGCCCCAGGAGAAATTGAAAAAGATGAAAGTGCCCGTGAGCGATATCTCAAACATCTACTCGCAACAATTGATTGCGATTTCAAGGGGCTAAAGATTGTTGTTGATTGCGCCAACGGGGCCGCATCAAATGTCGCCCCAGAAGCGCTCCGCCGAGCTGGTGCAGAAGTTATTGCAATTAACGACCAGCCAAATGGTAAGAATATAAATGAGAACTGTGGCTCTACATATTTGGCGGGAGTAATCGCGAGAGTAAAGAGCGAGAGAGCTGATTTAGGTATTTCGCATGATGGTGACGCTGACCGAGTCCTTGCGATAGATCATCTCGGTAATGTCATTGATGGGGACTTCATATTAGGAATTTTGGCTCAGCACACTGAGCTACCAACAAAGGTTGTAGTCGGAACTGTGATGACAAATCTTGGCCTGATTCGCGCACTCGAAAAGTTGGGAGTTGGCTTCGTTGCTACTCCTGTAGGTGATCGTTATGTCCTAGAAGAGATGCTCAAATTCGGACACTCACTTGGCGGCGAACAGTCGGGCCATATCATCATGCGAAAGTTCTCTACTACGGGCGATGGGCTACTGACAGCGCTACATCTAATTGGAGAGATGGTGCGCAGAAAAACTACACTCAATGAATTAGCAAAGTTTATGTCGCGATATCCTCAAGTTCTTATCAATGTTAAAGGTGTAGATAAAACTCGACTTTCAACTAATGAAAAAATAAGGAATCGGGTAAGTGAGATTGAGAGAGGTTTGGGTAATTCAGGAAGAGTCTTATTAAGAGCATCAGGAACCGAACCGGTAATTCGGGTCATGGTGGAAGCTGCCGAAGAAAAGAGCGCAACCGAGTTCGCAGAATCAATCGCAGCGCTAGTAAAATCAGAACTCTCTATTTAAAGGAGTAGAAGATGTGCGGAATCATCGGCTACACCGGTTCCGATTCCGCACAATATAGAATAATTGAAGGGCTCTGAAGACTTGAGTATCGCAGTTATGACTCCGCTGAAATAGCGCTTGTCGAAGAGGCGAAGAAACCACTGCTTATTACAAAGCGTGCCGAAAAACTCGCCAACCTAGAGGAAGCTTCAATGAAGGAGAGCCGAGCCAGCACGGGAATCGGGCATACTCGTTGGGCAACGCACGGTGGTCCAACTGATGCCAATGCCCACCCGCATACGGATGAAACGGGCAAAGTTGCGGTAATTCACAATGGAATTATCGAAAATTATCGAGAGTTAAAAACTGAATTAGAGGAACGTGGACATAAATTTATATCAAAGACCGATACCGAGTCCGTTGCATTCTCGTTAGCCGACGAGCTTAATAAGACGCGTCCATCAGAGAGTGCGTATTCAATTCCCGAAACATTTATCTGGCCCATCAATCTTCATCCCGACGAGCCATAGTGATTTTGGCGCGCGCTGCTAATTCGTTCTCGGATGGGTATTCAACGCCGATTAGTGTTAAACCTCTCCCTGGAAAGACCAAGCTCTCGCTGACCCGCTCGCGCTTTTCCAAGATATCACTCACCCAAGATGGTGGAAATCTTCCTTCACCTACTCTGACAACGGCGCCAACGAGATTGCGCACCATCGAATAACAGAATGCATCCGCTACGACATCGGCATAGGGATTCTCACCATCGCGCCGCCACTCAAATCGCTCTAATCGACGAATGGTTGTGCCAACACCGCCAGTCTTACAGAAGGCTGCAAAATCATGTTCGCCAAGAAGGAGTTGGCTGGCCTGGTTCATTAAATCTAGATCTAAATCTCGATACCAATTTGCTACGTCGTAGCGGAGCAATGGATTTAGTTGGCGACGGCTATCGCCTATTTTGTAGATGTAATGGCGACGTAGCGCGGAAAATCGAGCGTGAAAAAAAGCAGGCGCTGATTCAACAGATTTTATTCGAATATCCTCATCGAGCATTCGGTTTAATCGATAAGCCAGATCGCTCCATTCTTTTCCATATTTATCTCGCTCTGGCAGATCGAAATGCGCAACTTGGGCGGTGGCATGAACGCCGACATCGGTCCGACCAGCAACGACTAAATCAACATCAAATCGAGTTAATCCAGCTAGCGCTTTCTCTAACTCGCCTTGAACTGTTCGTTGACCAGGTTGCTTTGCCCAACCGCTAAATCTCGTGCCATCATATGCAAAATCAATCCGAAAACGAATGAACCCACTCGTAGGGTTGAGAGTGGGTTCCATTCTTAATGCGTAAACTAATCAACGAGAACTTCAATGACCGCCATCGGGGCGTTATCTCCCTTGCGTGGTCCAATCTTGGTAATTCTCGTGTAACCACCTTTGCGATTCGCAAAGCGCGGACCAATCTCAGTAAAGAGAGTATGTACAACGCTCTTATTTGCGATGGCAGCCATTACTTGGCGACGAGCAGAGAGATCACCCTTCTTGGCATGGGTAATTAACTTCTCAGCTAGCGGACGGAGGCGACGAGCTTTCGCTTCAGTGGTGCGAACCTTGCCGTTTTCAAATAGTTGTTCTGCGAGTGTGCGCAGTAACAACTTTTCATGTGCTGGGCCGCTTCCAAGTCGCGGTCCGCGGGAAGGTCTAGGCATGGCTGCTCCTTACGCTTGCTCATCAACGAGATTCTCGTCGATGCCATAGTTCTGGTGCTTAGTTGGATCAAAGCCAACAGGTGAATCCTTAAGTTGAAGACCCATTGAAATAATCTTCGTCTTAACTTCATCGATTGATTTGGAACCAAAGTTACGGATATCAAGTAGATCTGCTTCGCTACGTGAGAGAAGTTCACCAACAGTATGGATTCCTTCGCGCTTCAAGCAGTTATAAGAGCGAACTGTTAGATCAAGATCTTCAATTGGAAGCGCAAGATCAGCAGCCAGGGCAGCATCGTGTACAGATGGTCCAAGATCAATTCCTTCAGCTGCGTAATTAAGTTCGTGAGCTAGTCCGAATAGTTCAACCAGCGTCTTACCGGCTGATGCCATTGCATCACGTGGGCTCATCGACTTCTT
>Ga0194115_10000974_pt1 | contig 38824 bp, 34 predicted proteins | sample TA2MahsurfametaG_3_FD_148656 | JGI IMG/M metagenome (GOLD analysis project Ga0194115, IMG submission 148656) | Freshwater microbial communities from Lake Tanganyika, Tanzania - TA2015002 Mahale S4 surface | ecosystem: Environmental > Aquatic > Freshwater > Lake | place: Tanzania: Lake... | reverse complement strand
TAATGTTTTTTCCATTTTTTTATATTTTTTTTTTTTATTTCAAAAAAGTTGAAGATAACAAAAACCTGAAAAATAAAGAGAAATACGCGAGTGTGGCGGAATGGTAGACGCGAAAGCTTCAAAAGCTTTTCTTCTCTCGAAGGTGTAGGTTCAAGTCCTATTACTCGTATTTCTATTTGAATTATTCACAGCAGTGCTTTTTGGGTGTTCTGGCTCATTTTTTAAATGCAGCAACCTAATTTCATCTAATTTTATGAAACATAGCCTAAACAAAATAAAAATTGCATAGAAAGGAAATATAAATTACTATTTAGAATATATACATATATGAGAAATTACTATTTAGAGTATACACAAAAATGAGAAAATATGCGAAGATGGCGGAATTGGTAGACGCAAAAGCTTCTAAAGCTTTCATTCTCTTGAATATGATGAGTTCGAGTCTCTCTCTTCGTATCTATACAAAAATTTCAAACAAAAGAGAAAAAAACAAAAGAAAAAAAAGAATTTATGAGCAATTTCTTTTTTTGTTTTTACTAGTAATTAAGGTTAAAATTTCCAAATTTCAATGTGTCATTTCATTTTATATAAAATTATAGAAGACAAAATTCTTAATCTATAAATGAGTGCTTCTTTTTTTTAAAGATTTTTTTCAGTTTAAAAAAAATTTTATTTTATGAATTTATTTTTTTTTACAATAAGAAAAAAAAAAGTTTCTAAAAAAAGAAATCAGCAACAGCAAAACATCCTTTGGGTCAAAATTTTGGCACACTACCCTTTGGATAGAATGATTTTGTATTTGTTGATTATGATTCTTGCTACTGTTGTTCCTTTGTTGCTTGGTGTTGCTTTTTTGACTCTCGTTGAACGTCGAGTGATGGGAGCTATGCAACGTCGTCAAGGACCTAATGCTTGGGGACTTTTTGGAGTATTGCAACCTTTTCTTGATGGTTTGAAATTGTAGTAGAAAGAACCTATTCTTCCTAGTAGTGCTGACCAACCTCTTTTCTAGTGGGCTCCTATTCTTACTTTTTTGACTAGTCAAATCGCATGGGCTGCTTTGCCTACAAGTGGTGCTGGTGCTGTGAGGGATTTGAATTTGGGAACTATGTATGTATTGGCTGTGGGAAGTCTTGGAGTTTATGGAATTCTTTTGGCTGGTTGGGCAAGTAATAGTAAATATGCCTTTTAGGGATGTTGTCGTTCTGTTGCTCAAATGATTAGCTATGAATTGCCTATGGGTTTGATTGTTTTGGCTGCTTGTATGATTGCAAATAGTTTGAATTGGAGTGCTTTGGTGGAGTGTCAACAAAAAGGATAGTTTTTGTTTCCTTAGTGGCCTTAGGCACTTATTTGGATTGTCTGTTGTTTGGCAGAGCTTAACCGTGCGCCCTTTGATCTCCCAGAGGCTGAGGCTGAGCTCGTCGCTGGTTATAATGTAGAATATGCTTCTATGGGGTTTGCCTTGTTTTTCATCGCGGAATATAGGTCTATGATCATGATGGGAACCGTAACAAGGCTCTTGTTTTTGGGTGGAACAGCAACTCCTTTGAATATCTTCTTTTAGAATTGGCTTCCCGGTAGGTTTTGGTTGAGGTAGAAAAGGACTTCTGTTGTTTTTATTTATATTTGGGTTCGTGCAACCCTACCCCGTTTTCGCTTTGACCAACTCATGAGTCTTGGATGGAAGCGCTAGTTGCCTTTGACTTTGGCTGGATTCCTTGCGAATGCAACAGTTGTATTTGTAAGTCAAATGATTTCATCCATTGAACAAATTTGAAGACTATAGATTTTCATAGTTATGCGCGCGTACTACCTTACCCAAAGAGTGTGGGTACAACAGCATACCCTTCGGGTAGCGCGCGGGTACTGCTGCTCTTTTTTTTTTTCTTTTTTTTTTTACATAAGAGAAGTAAAAATATTTTCATTTTTAAAGATTTTTAAGAAAAGAAAATCTTTAAAAAAATTCAAGAGAAGAAAATAATGAATCGTGGTTTTGATTTTGGTTTACATTTCTAAAAACTTGATATCAAGTTTTTTTTATTTTTTTTAAGTATCTTTTTGCCACTTGGTTTCTTTTTTTAATTTTCATCATTTCAAGTTAAAAAAAAACTTGTGACAAAGCAAATCACAATTTCAAACCATGAAATTGAAAATTTTCATATTTTTTTAATTTTGACTTTTTTCAATGAAAACGGGCTTTGTTTCTTATTTGAAGAAAAAAAGGAAAATTCAACAATTTTTCATTTCTTGCTCTTTAAGGGCATTTAACCTACAAAAAGCATTTTTTTTTCTTTTTTTGTAAACAATGAGAAGTGAAAATGTTTTCGTTTTTAAGTATTTTTTCTCTTGAAAATATTCCAGAGAAATGAAGAGAATACTAAAACAATATGAATCGTTAAGCAATATTGTCATATGAGAATGCTATTCTTTCTTTTTCAGAAACAATAAAAAAATTCATTGTTTAAGAATGCTTAACCAACTTTAAATGAGGTTTGTTCCTTTGCTCAGGCAGTTCATTTTGAATTCAAAATGAACAAAGCTTTACTCTAGATGAATTCTATCTTATAATTCTTCTAGCACAGAGTCTGTGTTTCCGCTGACATCGACGGAGTGTTTCAATCAAATCAGAATATTTCAATTTAATTTGTGCGAATTTCTTTGGTACATTCAGTTGTTCAGCCTTAGTTTTAAATGAACTCGCTCATTTAAAGAAGAACTATCTATTCAAACAAAATGAACCTTCATAATTAGAAAGAAATTATGAAATTGGTCAATGAATAGAAAAGTTCACCTATTTCATCCATAAGTCTGTTTGGTAAACAAACGTATTAGTGAATAGAAAATAGAAACCATTCATAATATTCAAATTTCCTTCATAAGTCTTCAGCTTGTGAAACAAGTGAATCTATTACTCAATACGAACTCGTATATCTAATTCAATTCAGTGCAAGGAAAAAATAAGTGAATACAAATAAAGCTCTCAGTCTATTTAGTCTAGTTGTAAACATAAACTATCAGTCTATTACTATCAGTCTATTAAAAGAAGCTCTCAGTCTATATAGTATAATTGTAAACAAAAATCTAGAAAACTAGAAACCACTAGAAAACTAGAAACCAAAAGCGAATATCAGAAAGGTCTTTTCCATGGGAAGGGTATATATAATAACATAGAAGTGTAATATAGAATAAGTTGTAAAACAAGTCAATCTATAACAGAGTACATATATAAGTACGTACATATATAAGTACATATATAAATAAAGAAGTCTAATCTATCTAATAAGTGAATACATATATTAGTTAATAAGTCTAATCAGTCTGTGAAACAAGTGAATAAGTGAATAAGTGAATACATATATTAGTTAATAGAAAGGTTAGGTTACGAGAATTGAATTTATCAATGTAGTACTAGTTTATTCCATAGTATGAGTAATAGTAATTATATAGGCTAGACTGAAAGTTTAGTTATTTATTCTTATTATTCGTTTATTTACTCTTTCACTGGTTTGTTTCCTTCTGTCTGTGGACAGAATTCCTCTCTTTCATTCACTTTAGTCACTTTAGTCACTGGTTTGTTTCTTTCCCTCTGTCCACAGACAGAGTTTCTCACCTTTATTGTATTGGGCTTGTTAGAAGTTTTTCTATTTCCTAAGAAATAAACGTATAGAATCTTTTCTCATTCAGTGCAATGACTATTTATTGGGTTCATTCATTGGTTTGTTTCCTTCTGTCTGTAGACAGAGTTTCTTTCATTCATTTGAATAGTTTCTTTCATCTAAGAATCTAACCAATAAACGACGTGAGCCTGTCCAGTCCATGATGAGGATAGAATTATGTATTGAATCATAGAAACCAACGAATGGATAGACCCAATGAAATGAGTAGTATGCACGGAACCAAATAATCCTACGAATCTGCCTCATCTCTCAAAAAATCGAACTAATGTAAAGAGTTGAAAAGCTACATTCCATGGTGATGTGTGAACTTCTTTCTTTGTTTTATGAGCTCATAACGAATGTAGCTTTAATCTAGTAAGCCTCTTCTTTTTTGTCAATGTGTTCAATGAACTAGATCAACGGGTCGAACCTGTTTGTTCTGTCTATAAATCGAACCAATAAATCGAACCAATAAATCGAACCAATAAATCGAACCAATGAATTTCTTCGTGTTTTCCTCCTGTCGGCAGAATTCAATCATTTGGTTTTTTTTTTTCGCGCTTCTTGCAAGTTATGTTTAGACTCATTTTGTATGAATTTTAGATTCAGGAAAATATTCTATAAGTAGACAAATTTTTTATGTTTCTGTAAATTTCATTTCAATTTTATTTCCAAATTTCAATGAAATAAAAAGAATAAGATTTTCCCCCCTTACTTTTTCTAAAATCCTTTTATTTTACAATCAATTTTTTACAAATAAGCATTTATTTGAAATTAAGATAAATTATACAAGGAAATATTTTTAATCTATAAAGTAGTGCTTTCTTTGATTTTCTAATTCCGTTCTTTTATCCTTTGGGTAGCGCAACTCACAACAGAGGCGCGGGTTCTGATCCGAAGGGTAACTGCAGTCTATACGTGTGCGAGAAAATTGTGTAATTCTTTTCAAAAGTAAAGAAAAACGTATTTATTTTTAAAAATATACATTACGACAATCATTGCTTTTTCTTTTGTTCTGTATTGTTTTATTATTGGAAAAAGATCTATTAAAGAGCTCAAATTTTTGCAATAAACCGCACGCATTTTGTTCTGCGCGCTACCCAAAGGTATGGGTATGCTGACGCTATTCAAAGGGTAACGTACGAAAGAATTATCAAGCTCATTAAAAATTCAAATAAGTGAATCACAAAATGACTTTGGATTTTGTAATTTTGAGGCCAGAGTTTTTTTTGCTTTTTAGTTTTCTTATTTAGTAGAGGTATGGTACAGGTGGACTTGTGACTCCTGTAGCAGAATAGATTACTATTGCTGATGAAAACCAAAAAGAGAAAAAAGACTCTAACGGCTCTGGATCTTTTTTGGATGGAACTATGAATGCTTTGAAGCATCCTACAGCAGGACCTAATCATGCAGCTTCTGCTTAGTGTTCCTGGGCAGTATTTTGGTGTATTCTTTGTTCTCTTTTGATGTTTTATGGGCCTTTGCAAAGTGTATTTTAGGGTGGATGTTTTCAAAAAGACGCATACAGCTTGCAATAGTGTGGAATTTTGTTTTAGACAGCAACTTTTGTATTGAGGGTGTCTTTGGGATGGCAAAAAACAGCATCTATCAGTCATACTGAATATGTGTATTTGGCAATGTTGGCATTGATGGGACAATACATGCTTCTTCAAAGGACTGATTTGATGGCTATGTATCTTTGTTTGGAATAGCAAAGTTTTTCTTTGGTTGTTTTGTGTGGATAGAATTACAAAAGTGCATATTCTATTGAAGCAGCTATGAAATACTTTTAGTTGAGTGCTTTTAGGAGTTGTTAGTTGTAGTAGGGTATTGGATTTATTTACTGGCAAACAGGAGAAACGACACTTTCTCACATTGAAAATTTGGCTTTCAGGACACAAACTGAACCTTCTTTGCTTTTGTAGTAGGGAATTTGGCTTGTTACTATGGGTCTTCTTTGGAAATAGGCAGCAGCTCCTCTTCACTTTTGGGTTCCTGATGTTTATATGGGAGCGTGGTCTAGTGTTTCTTAGTGGATTACTGTATTGCCTAAAATTGCAGTTTTGGGATTCTGGACACATCATTGGCATCAATAGTGGGTGATTTCCTTTGGGAATACCTAGGTGTTGTTTAGGACTCTTTCTATGATTATTGGATCTTTGGCTCCTTAGGCACAAACAAGGTAGAAACGTTTGTTGGCATATAGTAGTATTGGACATATGGGATAGCTTTTGATGCCTTTGTGTGGGCCTGCTTCTGTACCCGGAGGGTAGGTGAGTGGTGCAGGAACAGAATAGAATGGGTAGCAGGATTTGACTTCCGCAGCTCATTCTTAGGATGCAATTGGTGCATAGTGGACTCATATGTTTATCTACATTATCATTAATCTCGGGACTTGGGCTTTGCTTATGTGGCCAATGACTCGTCCTCAACAACCTTCTGGAACTGGAAGGAAAGCGGCAGGACCTCAATATATTTGGGATTTGAAAGCTTAGAATCAAAGTTCTAGGACAGCTGCTTTCAGGTGGGCTGTGTTCATGACAAGTTAGGCGGGACTCCCCCCTGTGTATGGGTTCTTGGGGAAAGCTGGAATCATTTGGACTGCTTTGAATAATGGATAGTAGATTCCTGTAGCAGTAGCTTAGGTGACTACATAGATTGGAAGTGTTTACTATTTGAAAGTGTAGAAAGTGTGTTATGTTGATACAGCGACTAGTTGGGCTACTTATGAAAAAACATCTTCTGTTACTGCTTATATCATTGCAAGGAGTGCAGCTTTTTAGTTGATTGGATAGTGGCACGGAAATTCTATGTTTTAGGCAACTCATCTCTTGGCTTTGAAAGTATCAACTAACAGTATGTATTTATATTCGCGCGCATTTTGACCCTACCCAAATGGTACCCAAATGGTGTAGGGTGTACCCTACGGGTCTACCCCGAAGGGTGGAACGCGCTGCTGTACCCTACCCAAAGGGTGTGGATATGCTGCTGTGGGTAGACGCACTATCCTTTAGGTAGGGTATGCTGCTATTTTGTTTTTTTTTTTCCTTTTTTTTTGCAATTCCACTATTTTGCAATTCCACTATAGAAAGGCAGAAAAAAAAGATAGATTTGTATAAAACAGAATTGGTTAAGTGTTTCAGTAGCTATGTTTGTGCAGTATTTTTTTCCACTTCGAGTCAGAATATGGGCATTCTGTCTACTACTATTGGAAGTTAGAACAGAACCCTACCCACCCAAAGGGTGTATCTAAAAATTGACGTGTATATCTGTAGCAGTAATAAATGAAATTTTTTCATTTTCCATTTGTATTTTTAGAAAGAAGAAAAGAAGAGAGCAGATTTATTTTTTCTTCTGGTATAGAAAAGAAAATGTATTTGAGTGCTGTTTTTGCGCCTTTTTTGGGAAGTGCCTAGGCTGGTTAGGCTGGTCGTTGGCTTGGTGCTCGTGGTAGTGGATGTGTGACCGTACTTGGTCTTGGAACGAGTGCTTTTTTGAGTTATTTGATTTTTTATGAAATCAGGTCTCTTGGATCTGCTGTAGTTATTCCTTAGAGTGGAACAGATGCTCGTTGGTTTGGTGCACATACAGTTACTGTAGATTGGCTCTTGTCTTTTGATGCGTAGAGTGCGTCTATGATGGTGACTGTTTGTACAGTAAGTTTCTGTGTTCATATCTATAGTTAGGGATATATGCAAAATGATTCTCATTTGCCCCGTTTTTAGAGTTATTAGAGCTTGTTTACAGGTTCTATGCTCTAGTTGGTAACAGCAAATGATTTGTAGACTTTGATGGTTGGTTGGGAAATGATTGGTGTATGTAGTTATTAGTTGATTGGATTTTGGTTTCATCGATAGAGTAGGACAAAATCTGCACAAAAAGCAATGTAGGTGAATCGTGTAAGTGATACTATTTTGCTTGTAGGTTTGTTTTAGTGTTGGTGGTATTTGGGAAGTACAGATACCTCTTTGTTGACTGCAACAAGGACTTCTGCATATTATGCAGATTGGATTTGTTTGGCCCTCTTGGGAGGTGCTCTTGGAAAGAGTGCTCAAGTGGGATAGCATGTCTGGTTGGCTGATAGGATGGAAGGACCTACTCCTGTATCTGCATAGATCCATGCTGCAACTTAGGTTACTGCTGGAATTTTTTAGATTGCACGTACAAATAGGATTTGGGAATGCAGTGTCTATGCGCGTACTCTTTTGTAGTGGGTTGGTGCTGTTACAAGTTTGATGAGGAGGACTATAGGGTTGGTTCAAAATGATGTAAAACGTGTGATTGCATATAGTACTTGTAGTCAATAGGGATACATGGTGGTGGCTCTTTCTTAGAGTCATTATGGATTGGCTATGTATCACTAGATGACACACGCTTGTTTTAAAGCATTGTAGTTCTAGGGAGCTGGTGTTGTTATTCATGCGTGTGCTGACGTTCAAGACATGCGTCGTTCTGGTGGAGCACATGCTGCCTTGCCTTAGGCTTGGACTTGTTTGCTTTTGGGAAGTTTGAGTCTTTAGGGATGGCCTTTCTTGGCTGGATATTATAGTAAAGATGCTATTTTGGAATAGTCCTGGGCAACTCCTGGAGCTCCAGCAGCTTATGGTCATTTGATTTAGATGACTGTTGCTTGTTTGACAAGTGCTTACAGTTTTCGAGTTTTGATTGCAGTATTCTATGCACCTAATAATGCACGTAAATTTGAAATTAGGGTTCCTGGTGTCCCTTTGACTATGGGAATTCCTTTGGTTTTGTTGGCTATTGGAAGTATTTTTAGGGGATATATTTAGAGTGATGCACTTATTGGTTGGGGAACAAGTTTCTGGGGAAACAGTATTGTCAATTCTCCTGCAACTATTCAAGCTGTAAGGAGTCATATGATTCCTGTCTGGATTTCTGGATAGCCTTTGGTTACTGTATTTTAGGGAGGTCTCTTGGCTTCTGTATTTCTTTGGCCTTTGCCTGTTTGTGCAGAGAGTTATTGGAAAAAAGCATATTTGTTCTTGCAAGCGCGTTGGGGATTTGACCTTGTATGGAATCAACAAATTAGTTTGAAAGTTCTTCAAGCTGGTTCTGTTTCTTGGGCAACTTTTGACAAAGGAGTTTTGGAAGTTCTTGGACCTAGTGGGATCAGTCAAAAAGTCACTGGATGGTAGGTACCTTCTGTTCAAAAAATGCAAACAGGAACCGTTCATGATTATGCACTCCTTTTGCAGATTCTTATTGTTGTTGGATTGCTTTTGCTTTCCTATCCTGTTGAAGGATGGTCCGATTTGGTATCTAAAGCTGATACAACTGGAATCAAAACTTTGATTTTGGGTGTACTTTAGACTTCTTTGTCTTAGTCATCCTCTGCTACCCTACCCAAAGTGTATGGGTGTACCCTACGGGTAGGAATCGCGCTGCTGTACTACCCTACCCTTTGAATAGGGTAGCACTGTTGTGTTTTTGCAGTTGGAGTTTCAAACAGAAACGGACTCGTACGCATGTGTATTCATTCTACCCAAAAGGGTAGCGCTACCCAAAGACTTAACCAAAGGGTGTGGGTGTATCCTACGGGTAGGAATCGCGCTGCTGTCTGATTGTCTGTTTTGAGTTCAAGTTGTGATTTTTTTTCATTTTTTTGTTTTTGTTTTTTTTTCGTGCGCGTACTACTCTACCCAAAGGGTGTGGGTACAGCAGCAGGTTGCAAGGTCCTAACCTACTCGATAGCGGGGATGTTGTCGATAACGGGGATGATCGAACTTTGACATTGCCCAAATACCGAAAGTACTGGGGGAACATATTAGGGTAACACCGAAGGGAGGTAGGCGAATGGCTACGGATGGAACCGCTTCCATTATCCCTTGCTTTCTAAGGGCTTGGGTGAGTTGGAAAATATGTGGCACGTTATAGAGATTACTACAAATCGCTTCTTTGTGAGTAAAAACCATTTGTTGGCGAGCTCGTATGAGCTGAAAGGTTCACGTACCGTTCTGAGGATAGTTTAGTAAGCTAACTGACTATAAAATGTTCTTTGTTTACCCCTCTGACCCCTACTTAAGAGTATAGGTCCCTATGAACTCTTTTTATTTTTAAAATGACAAATTCGCTTCTGCTTTCTATTCCTTACACGTCTTTTTTCGTTCCAAACTAGAAAACATTTTTTATCCAGATAGATTTGTTTTGCTGCCCTATCTAAAGGGTGTGGGTGGGGACCTTACGGGTCTACCCTACTCAAAGGGTAGCGCTACCCTACGCAAAGACCTAACCAACAAAGGGTGTGGGTGCACAGCACTGCTGCGGGTGGAACGCGCTGCCGTTTTTCAAATTTTTGTTATCTAATGAGTTCTGGTTTGTTTTTGTCTACTTGTGTTGTATTGTTTGGAATGGGTGCATTGGGTACTTTCTAGAATCGTCGTAATTTTTAGATTATGATTCTTTGTATTGAAGTTATGCTTCTTTCTGTGAATTTGGTTTTTTAGACTGGATCTGTCACAGTAGATGATTTGAATGGTCAATAGATGGCGTTGTGGGTATAGACCGCAGCTGCTGCAGAAACTGCTTTGGGATAGGCACTTTGTGTTTTGTACTTTCGTTTGCGTTCTACTCTCGATGTTGAATTGATTAGCCTTATGAAAGGGTTAATCATTTGACTCGTTTTCTACCCAAAGCTGCTGTATCTTATCGATAAGGTAGCGTGTGTGCTTCTGTCTGTTCTAATCTAAAGAATAGTTACTGTACTTTTATAGTCTACACCCTTTTGGTAGGTCTTTGGGCAGGGTAGCGCTACCCTTTAGGTAGGAATAGAATGTAAGTAGCGTATAATTCTTTTGAGTGTATATGTTTTTTATTCTTTTTTTTTTATTGGGGGAGAATATGGGGGTTCTCAAAACAGTATACCTACAGGTGGCAGCAGTACCTGCGCACGCTTCTTCTGCCACGTTACCCAAAGGGTGTGGGTGTACCCTGCGGGTGGAATCGCGCTGCTGTCTGTACCCTACCTAAAAGGGTAGGGTAGTGTGCCAGAATAGCTCAGTGGTAGAGCAAGAGACTGAAAATCTCTGTGTCGTTTGTTCAATTCAGACTTTTGGCAATTTTCGAATTTTTTCAATGTTGTTTCGCCTATTGTCCACAAGAACTCTTTTTGGTGGGTCAGAATGTGCGTCTTCATCGTCTAGAGGTTAGGACATAGCTCTTTCACAGCTAAAACGTGAGTTCAAGTCTCACTGGAGATAAATTAATATCACTACACATTATGTTTTTGTTACTTTATATCAATAGCAGCAGTACGTGTTTAAATAAAGTTCTAGCTAGAACAAAAAACAAAACAGGCGGACAGCTGTTTTTTTTACTCTCTTTGTGCTTTTGCTATATATATGACTTACAAAAGGAAAAAACTTTCTCTTTCTTTTCAGTCTAAAATGAAAGGAAATGGGTTGATTTTTTATCAAAATCTCTGGCATTTTCCAAAATTGACGAAAAAAGGTCAAAAATGGGCAAAAATGAAAGCAAAAGTCTACACTACAGAATAGGGACGTCCTGTTTTGAAACAAAATTTGTTTAAAAGGATTTCTCCTGAAAAGAAATGTGGGCAAAAAAGGCCTGTTTCTCCTGTCTTTTTTCATGCCGAACAATGTTCTGCTTACGGAAGCGAAACAGTATTTCAAGTTCATGGAAAAAGTGCAATTCATTTCTCTGGTTCTCAAAATCAAGCAGAAGTTGCAAAAAGGGTACTTTTTGAAAAGAAATACAGGAAAGCTGGAGTAGAGAGGAAAAAAGTATAGAATTAGATTACGAAGCGTTTTTGGTTTTTTGATACAGCAGCTCCTATTCCAGGTGTTTCTTCTTTGAAAAAGCGCAAAATTTTGTATAGCGCTAAATAGCGTGCTTTTCAAACTATTCAAAGTTGGCTTCAAATTTTGACAAAAAAACAAATGAAAAAATTTTTTGGAACTTTCCCAATTCAACAAATGAAAATGTCTCAAAAATGGACTCCTTTTATGTAGATGGATTCTATGTATCAAAGTGTGTTTCGTAAAACTGCTTTTACTTTGAATGCACATGAAAGGAATGCTTTGCTTTTTTCTCAAAAAAGGACAGTGAATGGAAATTTTGTAAAAAATTGTAGTTTTTCTGGAATTGGAGATTTGTTTTTGTTGACAGATATCATTCCAGGAATTTCTGTTATTTCTAAATCTTCCTCTCAAAAAATGGGGACTTCTCTTGGACTTCATAAATTGGAATCTTATTATGCAAAAAAAGGTCCAATTTTTCAAAATTTGTCATTTCTTTTTATACTTACAGCAGAATCGCAGCTGCTATCATATTCTTTATTTTCTAACCACAAAATTGAACACAAATATTGAAAAATGTTCTATTTTGAGATTCACGGATTTTTCTTGTTTTATGTGAGCATTGTGAGCGTGATAACATTAGGATCAAAACAGAATAGTGGTGGCAGTACTTGCTATTCTTTTGCTAGTTATTATTTTGTGGGTAGATTCCCCCTTATGGGGAAAAGTCAATAAAGAACAGGCGTGTAGTGGGGTGTAGCCAAGTGGTAAGGCACTAGGTTTTGGCTCTAGCATTCGGAGGTTCGAGTCCTCCCTCCCCAGTATTAATTTCATATTTCTGCTTTGTATATACTCTCTTTTGCGATTCTTCTGTTTCACAATGGCACGTAAAAATAATCCACGAAATTAGCGAGCTTCTGTTTGGTCTAATCCAATGTTTTGTTAGTATACTGGAAAACAATAGACTCTCCATTCTTGGACAAATGCATTGCAAATGACTCAAGATACGCTTTGTTTTTAGAAAAAAATTCTCATGAAACCTCAGAAAGCAAAAAAGAACAAAAAGAAATATTCTCATATTTAGAAACATACACGTTCTGTTGTTCTTTCTTCTGCTTATAACTTGAAAATTATGTCCTTGTAGTCTCAGGCTGTTACTTTGCCTGTTCAATTTCAGTTGAAAAAATTGAAAATGAAATCTCTTATAGTACGCTTCGGGTAGAAGCGACGTTTCCTCCTTCGAGGAGGAAAGCATAGGAAATTCAATAAAAAAAATGTTCGCTCTCGTTCTTTTAAGGCATATTTTTCAGATACGTGTACCCTCACGCTTCTGTACCCAGAGGGTATGGTACTCGAAGGGGTCTACCCACACCCTCTGGGTAGGGTGGAATCGTGTTGCTGCCTCAATAAATTCTCTTTCTTTTATTTTTCTTATATTATATTATAGAGTTTATGTAGCAGTGCGATTCTGGACCCTCCTACCCAGAGTGTGTGGGTCGCACTCTTTGAGTAGGGTCAGAATGCGCATGAGAATTAGAATACGCAGAAAATAAAACAGTATGGAAAGATGGCAGAATGGTTATTGCGCCAATTTGGAAGGTTGGTTCCCTTTTGGGATTGTTGGTTCGATTCCTACTCTTTCCGTTTCGCTCCCACTATGTATTCACAGTAGCAGTATACTCTTTCCGTCAGAGTTTCTTTGGATCAGAATTCAGTACACGCGCTCCCCTTTGGGTATGCTATTGCTTTTTTTTTGGAAATAAAGGGAAGTTAATTGTTTGTTATTAAACATTCAATATTCTAAAATTTGGAAAAGAAGTTACGGAATTAGAAATATGAAAAGCAAGTTTTTTTTTATGTAGAGAAAAGAACTTTTACCCTACCCAAAGGGTAGCGCGCGCTTCTGCCACCCAAAGGGTACTGCTGCGGGTAGACCCTTCGAGTATATCTACTCGAAGGGTCTACCCACACCCTCTGGGTAGGGTGGAATCGCACTGTTGTTTTTAACTCAATTTTGAATAGTGGCAGTGATGTAATATAAAAAACAAAGGGAAATGGTAGTACCCTTTGGATCAGAATGCATATGGCTTTGGGTAGCGAAATAAGAGAAATCTCACTTTTTGTATATATGAAATTCATGTCCTCTCGTATCCACAGATAATATTAAATAGACAGAACAAAATTGGTGTAGGGGGAGTAGCGCAGATGGTTAGCGCATTAGTCTGTCACACTAAAGGTCGGGGGTTCAAGTCCCCTCTCTCTCGACTTTGTACGTTTCCTACCCTACCCAAAGGGTAGCGCGCTTCTTCTTCTACCCGAAGGGTATGCTGCTGTGGGGTAGGTAAACGTGCAAGTTCTGTTTTATATCTTCACATTTTTTAAAAATAGAATGAAAGCTTGGGTTTGATCTTGGCCCTGCTCGAACGCGTGCAGAATGTCTAACACATGCAAGTCATTCATCTGTTTGTTTTTCTACCTTGTTGTGCGTATATCCTTCGGTGCGTAGCAGAAAAACAAATGAAATGAGGGCGTACGGGTGCGTAAAAACCGGAAATTTCTGAAATATTTATCATAGAAAATAAATTTTCAAAATTCTGGTCTGGATTAGGTAGTTGGGATTAGGTAACAGCTTCCCAAGCCAAGGATCCATAGTCTTCCTTTACGGGGAAAAGGCCACAGTGGGACTGAAACAAGGCCCATCCGCATTTGCGGCAGCAGTGAAGAATCTTTGACAATGGGCGAAAGCCTGATCAAGCATTTCTGCGTAAAGTATGAAAGAAGAAGTTTCAACTATCAAAGGGAAGGCAAATTGTCGAAACCTTTGTTTCTTTCTTTTGTTTTCTTCAAAAATACATTTGAAATGAGAAGTGTGTTAGAAATACAAGAAAGAAAATCCCTGGCAAACTCTGTGCCAGCCGCCGCGGTAAGACAGAGAGGGAGAGTGTTGAGCTTATGGACTAGGTATAAAAAGCAGGTAGGTGGAAATTTTTGTTCTCTTTGTAATAGTGTGATTGATCAAACTAACAATATTTTGGGAAACAAATTTTCTTGAATTATGATATGGGGAAGGGAATGGCCTAAGTACCGGTAGAATGGTAGCATATAGGTTGGAACGTCGAAAGCGAAGGCACTTCCCTGATCATAGATTGACACTGAGCTGCGGAAGTGTGGAGAACAAATGAGATTAGAGACCTCAGTAGCCCACACCGTCAACGATGAGTGTTTCACAATTATTCTCCTTTTCGTTTTCTTACCCTTTTGGGGAAAGAAAATTTTTGTTTTTAAAAATAGAATAGTTGTGTACGCAAAATGTACAAACACTCTACCTGGGGAGTACCGTCGCAAGGCAGAAACTCAAAAGAATTGACTGCTAGAGAGAACAATGGTGGAACATTGGGGTTTAATAGAAAACAACGTCTAAAACCTTACCAATATTTGTATGTAGATTTCATCTTCTTATTCTAGAAATTGAACTAGAATATGTCTATTTTATTTCTTTTTTTTTTCGTATACCTATCCACATCTTTGGGTAAGCAGAGCATTGTTCCTCCTTTTTTTACTTTTGATTCCAAATGAATTGGAAACGTAATTATCAAATCACCCGAAGACGAGCGACCTAGGCCTGAGCAGGTTGAAGGGCAGATAGACTCTGCATTGGAAGACCGAACCCGTGGCTGTGGCAATAGCCTGGGATGACTTGGGTCTAGGAGTGAAAGGCTAATCAAGCTCGTGCATATCTGGTTGTCGGCGAAATACATTTTGGTGTAGCATTGATGAAACATTTTTACAGAATGGAAACAAACAGAATTTACGGTCATTCCTGGGTGTGGGTGGGTCTAAGCCGCTACGCTCCCGTGAAAACTTTGAATTTTTGTTTTGCTCTCATCAACAGAAAGGCTCTGGGTGCGAAGGTCCTGAGCCAAAAGGGAAACAGCCCTGAAAGTACGTTAAGGTCCTTAAATATGAGCTTCGTGGAAACAAGAGTTGAAAAGCATAGACCCTCCTAAGGTAGGCTTGGAAGCAGCCAGTCTGGTATGAAAGCGTAATAGCTCATGGAGAGAGCTTCTCAGCATTTAATATAAACGGGGCCCTAGCTCTTTACCGAGACGGCTTTTGCATTCGTATAATATTTTATTGCAGAATATTTTTTTTCGTTTTTTTTCGCATACTTACCCTACCCTTCGGGTAGGGTACAGCAATTTAGGTACACGCGCTATTCTTTGCGTAGCGCTTTTTTTTGTTTTCAATTTTTGTTTTCAAAAATACAGAACATTTAATAAAAAGCCTTTTTTTTAGAAAAAGTCACTATCCCAAATTTGGAATGTTAGCGCTTTTTATACTAGACATAGTGCCGGTTGTGTGTGAACCCTAGTTTGGACTGTATTCTTTTTCTATCTTCTATGTGTGTAGGGTATTCAAGATAGCAAATGAAAACAGAATAGAATCGTCGATTTATTATAGAGGCATTGAAATTTTGTTACTCTACCCTACTCGAAGGGTGTGGGTAGCGCAACCCACGGCAACATACCTACACCCTTCGAGTAGGGTAGAGTACTGTTACTTTTGTGGTTTTTTGTGGTTTTTTTTTAACATAGATCTACACAGGCGTTGCATGGCTGTCGTCAGTTCGTGGTGCTATGCCGTTCTATACTCTTCCCGAGTATGTCTTACGGACATCTTCCCTCCCAGGATTTTTCACATGCTATCCTACAGCAGTACCCAAAGGGTACGCGTGCATAGCGTGCTAATTCTGGAAAGGAAAACTCTCTTTTGTTTTCCTTTGATTTGGGTCCACGTCAAGTCATCATGGCCCATATATATTGGGATACACCTGTGTTACAATGGAATGGACAATTTGTTGCAAAGCATTTGTTTTTATTTTGTGCACAGGTAATTGTGCCAGAAGAAGCGAAGCGCACAAAATAGAAACAAAAGTAACTAAGCCAATCAAAAAAACATTCCTTTCTTCAGATCATACCCTGCAACTCGGGTATGTGAAGCCGGAATCATTAGTAATCGTGGATGAGCCTGCCACGGTGAAACTTAGAAGTTTCTCTAGAGTACACACCGCCTGTCACGTTGGGAAAATTGTAGGGACTAGAAAAAGTTGAAATTTTTTTGTTTCTTTTTTGAAAAGAAAACAGTACCGAACTGGTGTATTTGTTTTTTGAAAAAAGAAACTGTTTTGGTTTTGAAAGTTTGTACGGTAATTCCAATGAAGTCATAACAAGGTTGTTCTACGGGAACGTGGAGCAGGAACGAATTTATCTTTCAATTTTTCTTTTTTATGGAGAGTATGTATGTGCTGTTTTTATTTTTATATGCAGTATGGAGGAGTGGTTTACCTCGTGAGGCTCATGATCTCAAGACGATAGTTCAAATCTATCTGCTGCACTCTCCGCAGCAGAAGTGTGCGATTCCACGCTACCGTTTGGGTAGCGTATGTTATTTTTTATAATTCAGTCCTCTTGTCTCTATCTGAAAAGTAAAAATGTATATACTATTAGGGTACTGCTACTACTCTATCCAAAGGGTAGCACTATCCAATATCATACCGGGTTAGAATTTTAGAATACTTGTGAAATTCTTTTCTTTTGAATTTACTTATTTAGATTCCATTTGGAAAGAATAAAATAAAACCAAAAATAAAAAAAGATTTTTTATTCATAAATAAGAGAAGAATAGAACTGTTTTTTTTACAATTGCTATTCTCTCTAAAATCACGGCAAGAATTTGTTCCACAGCAAGAACATAAACAGAAGTGAATTGTGACAGAAGCAGCAGAAGCGCGCGCAGCAGTACTCTTTGGGTAAGGGTGGCAAAAATGTGGCCTTAGGTAATTTGTTTTTGTGTGCTTGGAACAGCTTTGCTTTTGTCTATTCCTTAGGAAGGACTTCTTTAGACTGTGTTGTTGTAGCCTTAGAGGGGAGCTCTTCTTCTTTGTTTTTAGCCAGGAAAAGAAAGGAAATAGCATCGTGTTTTTGCGTAGTTTTTTAGTCTTTAGACTTAGGTGTTGTGTATGCGTTTGTGGTCTGGTTTTGTTCCAGCTGCAGTGGAACCTTTTCAACAAGTAGTAGGGTTCTCTGCAAATTGGAGTGGATAGCTTACAGTGAAATAGGAATTTGGATTGGACAGTTTGAGTCTTTGGATGGTGTTGCTTACAGCAGCTTTGATTCCATAGGCAGTTTTGTGTAGTTGGAATACTCAAAATGCTCATAGTCAATCTTTTTATGGGTAGTTGTAGGCTTTGGAAAGTTTTTTGTTTGCTTGTTTTACAAGTTAGGATTTGTAGTGCTTTTATGTTCTTTATGAATGTGCTCTTTTGCCTATGTTTTTGTAGATTGGATTGGGTGGAAGTCGTGCCCGTAAAGTTCGTGCTGCTTATTTGTTGGTTCTTTATACTTTGGTAGGAAGTTAGGCAATGCTTCCCTGTTTGTTGTAGTTGTACAGTAGGGCAGGAACCACCAATTATTTGTAGTAGAGGCATCATACCCTTACTCCTATTGAATCTAGTCGTCAATAGCTTATGTGGTGGGGATTTTTTTTGGCTTTTGCAGTCAAAGTTCCTTTGATGCCTTTGCATTTGTGGTTGCCTGAGGCTCATGTAGAAAGGAGTACTGCAGGAAGTGTATAGTAGGCAGGAGTATTGTTGAAATAGGGAACTTATGGATAGTTGCGTTTCAATCTTTATTTGTTTCCTGAAGCTAGTGCTTTTTTGGGACCTTAGGTAAGGACTATCTGTTTGATTGGAATTATCTATGCAAGTTTGACTACTTTGCGACAAGTAGATTTGAAAAAAATTGTTGCATATAGTAGTGTAGCTCATATGAGTATGGTAGTATAGGCACTTTTCACTTTGAACGAAGTTGGAATTCTTGGATCTATTTTGACTATGTTGGCTCACGGAGTTGCAAGTCCTGCTTTGTTTTTGTGTGTTGGTGCTTAGTATGATCGTACTCATACAAAAGCTTTGAAATATCTAGGAGGAGCTGCTACTGCTATGCCTTTGTTTAGTATTTGGTTTTTCCTCTTTAGTTTGTGTAATATGGCATTGCCCTTGACACCCAACTTTGTTGGAGAATTTTTGTCTTTGTGTGGAATTTTTGCTCATAATGGAGTTGCTTTGACTATTTGTTAGGGAGGTGTCATTTTGAGCGCTGTCTATACTTTGTGGGCATATGCTCGAGTTGTTCATGGAATGCCTAAAGTTCAATATATTCATGGAATGGCTGATTTGAATCGTCGAGAGTGGTGGACTTTGTGTATTCTTGCTCTTATTGCTGTTTGGTGGGGGTTGAAGCCTACTGCAGTGTTGGATTCTTTGTCTTCTTGTGTTTATTATTGGCAACAGTGTTCTTTGGCTACTCAAGAACCAGTAACTTGGGCTTTGATTATTTCATATAGAAAAAAACAACCATGTTCAATTTGTTTTGCTATCCTACCCTCTGGGTAGGGTGGAATCGCGCTGCTGTACTCACACCCTTTGGGTAGGGTAGTAGTGTGTGGTAGGTATACTGCTACTGTACCCAAAATTGCTTTTTTTTCTTTTTTTCTATTTCCCATTTACTACAACAGTAGAATACCTTTTGGGTCAGAACCCTTTGGGTTGCGCGCAGATATTGGTGCAATCCACATCCTCGGATAGCACAGAATTCTAGTATACAGTTTGTTCTTTTTCCTTTTTTTCATTAAAGGAAAGAAAGTTTTTTTATCTTCCAACAGAAGCAAAAAAAAACGTTTTCCCCGTAAATAGGAAATGGGTGCATAGCTCAATGGTAGAGCTTTTGTCTTACAAACAAGAGGTTGGAGGTTCAAGTCCTTTTGTGCCCAGTTAATGTTTCAATACCCGCAGCAGTACCCTTTGGGTACGCGCGATTCCACCCTACCCAGAGGGTGTGGGTGGACCCAGTATATCTACTCATCTACTCGATATACTGGGTCGGTCCACCCACATCTTTTTTTTTTAGTAAAATGTTGGGTAGAACAGAGTTATGGACACAGAACAAGATTTGGGCAGGATATTACTTCAATGCACGTGGAGTATACTTTTTGGGATATATAATTGCTGGCAAGCATTCTCTAAAACCTTTAAATGTAGATTGTATTTTTTGTTGTTCTCTATTGAGAGTGCATAGCTCAAAGGTAGAGCGTCGGTTTCCAAAACCGCAGATATGGGTTCGAGTCCTTTTGCGCTTGATTATATTCTATTTTAGTTTAGAAATTTCTAAATTATTATTTTTTGCACGTCCCAGAATACCTTTCTAGTCAGAACACTCTGGGTCAAAACAGTACCCTACCCAAAGGGGAGCGTTCTCCTACCCAAAGAAAAGAGTAGCGCGTACCCAAAGGGTACTGCTGCTGAGGGTAGACCTGTAGGATACACCCTTACCCAAAGGGTAAGGGTGGGATCGCGCTGCTATACGCTTTAGGTAGTGCGCGCGCATGTATGCGGATATAGCTCAATGGTTAGAGTTCAGGTCTTCCAAACCTGCGGTGAGAGTTCGAGTCTCTCTATCCGCTTATTCAATTCTATGCTGTTTTAGAAATTGCATATAGAATATGGAGTTTTTTTCTCTATCTATTCATTGTTTGTTTCGTTGTTTTACATTGTCATTTTTTTCAATTTATGAGCACGGAGTGGATGCCTCTGCACCAGTTTAGAGGACGTGTAAATACGAAAGGCTGCTTTTTTGTATTATCTAAGGCAGATTTCCTCCAGGAAACAAAAAATAAGAACAAAACTGAAATGGGAAACCTCCTGTATCAGTCAAAAAACCAACAGGGAAACCGGTAGTAGTGGCGAATGAACCTGGTTTCTTTTTTTCTTTTCAAAAAAAAATATCAAGGCATATTTTTCAATTTTTTATTGGCAATAGAATTCTTTTGTATCTTTTGAAGATATATTGGAAAAAGAAACCAGAGAGGGTAACAGTCCCGTATAAAAAGCCAATGAATTCGGGAGGGTATTCGTACTCAATATTCCTGTTATTCTCTTTATTCCAATTTGGAAACATTTCTCATTTGAAAAAATGAGATAAAGGGGAACCACCCTCTTTATTAGAAAGAACTGTGTGACAGATAGTGTAATAGTATCGTGAGAGAAAGGTGAAAAGAAGGGCCTCTGTTGTCCAGTGAAATAGTCCTGAAACTCCGTGCTTCCAGACAGCAGAAAGCTTTTTTTGTTGTGGTTCATAAAAAATGAATAAGCACAACTTTTTTAAAGTTCCTGTGTGCCTTTTGTAACATGAGTGAGCGAGTATTTGATAATTGCTAAGCTTAAGCTAGTAAGTGTAGGCGTCTCCATCTTTTTTTTTCTTTTTTTTTGTTGAACTACCCTATTGGGTCTACAGATTGGTTGGGAATTTAGCTCAGTTGGTAGAGCGTGTGCTTTGCACGCACGAGGTCTAGGGTTCAAATCCCTAAGTTTCCATCTCTAATGGCCAGGAAAACATCTTATTGATAGAAAAACAGGTTTTCTAACAGAACAGATTTTCGTATCTCGTTTGCTGTCTTTTTTCCTTCAATTCTTTTTTATTTGCAGAAGAAGCGAAGCGCGAAAAAAAATCTGTTTTAAAAAAGGATTGTTTGCCGTATACAATCCAACACAGGTGGCATAGCAGAATATGCTCAGGCAAACACGTATCCTCAGCAAAGGAACTCGGCAAATTACTTGCGTAACTTCGGGAGAAGCAAGCCCTTGCAGAAGTGAAAAATTCTGGAAGGGATCATAAAAAAAAAGAGGGGAACTGTTTAACAAAAACACAGGGCTTTGCGACGTGGAAACACTCTGTATAAAGCCTGACGCCTGCCCAGTGCCGGGAGATAAGAATTTTTTGTATATTGCAAGAAATCTGAAGGACCGGTGAACGGCAGCCCTAACTCTGAGGGTTCTAAGGTAGCGAAATTCCTTGTCGAATAATTGTCGACCCGCATGAATGGCGTAATCATCCTCTTGCTGTCTCTGCTGAGGCGTGGACGAACTTGACATTCTCGTGAAGAGGCGAGACAACTGCCACGGGACAATGAGACCCCGTGCACCTTTACTCTAAGCAAAAGGTCCTTTCTTTCTGAAATCTTTTTCAGGATAGGTGGGAGTATTCTATAATTCATTCGTTTCAGTTTGAAGATTTTAATACAATAGTGAGATACCACCATTGATTTCTGAAGAAGTTATTTTTCTCTGTGTTCTGAAAAAATTCTTTTGCTTGGGAGTTTGTCTGGGGCGGAAGCCTCCAAAAAAATATCGGGGGCGTGCCAAGGTATGGTCAAACTGTTTTTGCGGTGCTTCTGTGTGTATAACAATTTGAGTCTGACAACCCAGAAACCATGCCTGACTGTAAGGCTTACAAGCCAAGCAGGGTATTTTTCACTGATTTTTTGTATAAAAATACATGAGATTATTCTCATTACGAAAGTATGCGGTAGTGAACCAGCACTCTGGCGTGGAAAGAGTGTTGATCAACGGATCAAAGGTACGCCGGGGATAACAGGTTTATCGGGCCCTAGAGTTCCTATCGACGGACCGGATTGACACCTCGATTATTTACAATAGTCCACTCTTTTTGTAAAAAAAGAGAAAATAGTTGAAAAACTATTTACTTTTCTTCACTAGATATTCTGTGCAGAATGTGAAGAAAAGTTTGCATTGGGTGAATTGTCAAGAAAAGCCATACATAACCCATGAAAAAATGAGAAGAGTGTATGGTTAACTTGCAGCGAAGCTATCATCAACAGATTTTCATTAGAGGTGATAGAACGTTCAACGACTAGAAGGTGAGTTCTGTTAACAATAATCCTTCCACGAGTGCCCAACTTCTTTTTGTTCTGTGCGCTTCTGCTGTGCCCATTCTGAAATAACAAAATGTGCACAGAACAAGTTTTCCAAAGTATACATATTATTGATTGAATATGGAATATGTAAAAAATAAAGTTTTGAATTTTCATATGCCTTATGTACGTAACAGTCATAAACAAACGGTATACGATAAATATCCAAAAAGGAATGTTAAACTTCCCCCTTTTTTGTTTGAAATAGCGATTGGAAATAGGCTTGGTGACAGGATATACTACAAAAACTCGTGGTTCTAAAATGAAACTTGAACAAGGAATCATATATTTGTTGGAATTGTTTCAACTCTATAAAGATTGGACAATTTATCCAGAACCTTCTAAATATGTTCCCAAACATACAAAATTATGTTTCCGGTGTTGTTAAAAGTTATTATTTTCGAACTATGACGCATCCTGCCTTTAATGAAATTTACCAACTTTTTATGGTAAATGGAAAAAAAATCTATCCTTCAGGATAGATTACAAAATATTTGACTTCTGTTGGATTGTGTTTTTGGATTAAGGATGATGAAAGTTAGCAGAAATATAATGAACTTATTATTTCTAGTATGGGATTTACTAAGGAAGAAAATGAACAGATGGTGAAAGAGCTCAATCAAAAATTTTCTCTTCATAGGAAAGTTGTTCCTCATAAAACGTATTGAGCTATTTATATTCGTCTGATGCTCCAACTCTCCGAAAACATCTCGTGTATTTTCCCAATTCTATGAAATATAAAATGCCAAAAGAGAAAACAAAAATTGGAAAGAATACTTTGGAAAAACCTGCACTTTTGTCATTATTTTGTAAAAGATAGTAGCAAAATAACAGAATATCACAACAAAAAGAAGATGACATAGTCTAAGCTATCTATAAGAAGAATTTCGGTTCTTTGAAATGATAGAAGAAGATGGTAAACTCATTTTCGTTAATAAAACTGGTCGGCTCATCGCATCCTCTTGCTGAAGAAGGTAAGAAGGGTTAGACTGTTCGTCTATGAAAGCGGTACGTGAGCTGGGTTCAGTGCGTGGTGACACAGCACGGCTCTTCTCTGTGGTAGTTTTTAGACAATTACATAGGCTTTTTAGTACGAAAGGACCTGAAAGTCCACACCTCTGGTGTATCAGTTGTTTTGACAGAATGAAAAAGCACTGCTGAGCAGCTAAGTGTGCAAACAGTATGACTGATAGCATCTGAAGTCATAAAGTTGTGTAATATCATGTCTCTGAAAAATTTTTCTTTTTCAATTTGGTAATAGACTATTACCTTTGATCGGTACTTTGTAAAAAAGTGAGAACTTTTCTGCTTTTTGTTGAAACAAAAGGCACTACAGAAACGCAAGAGTATACGAAATATTTTTTCTATTTCATATTTTTTTATTTTCTCTTTTTTTTTCATTTTATTGCACGGTATTCATATTTTACTCTAACAATCCTTTAGAATAAATCGATCTTATTATTATTCACAGCAGAGGCGCGGGTATAACAATGCGATTCTGGTACAACCACGCCTCTGCTTTACTCTTTGGGGAGTACGCACGGTGAATATTGGCGCCTTTCAAGATAGCGACTAGGACAAAATGAGTGGATAGAACTGTTCTTTGGCGATTGTAGCTTAAAGGTAGAGCGTTGGTTTGTGGCACCGAAGGTTGCAGGTTCGAATCTTGTCATTCGCCTCTTTTTTTTATGTGATTCTCTTTATTTACCCAAATTTTTTTTTGTTTAGTTGAATGCAAGGTAGCCGTCCGTCCAGTTTTTTAGAGAAGCATTGTCGATAGGCAGTGTGCAAAACCCTGGAGTGATTATGCTCACATAAGTAGTCAATAGTCTGCAAGAAACAGCAATACCCGCGCACTACTCTTCGGATATGCTGTTGTGGGTATAATGTTTCTTTAGACGGCCGTATTGCCCTTGGTTTCTGCAATAATATGCAGAGTGAGTCGGTCTCTCAGTCAAAACACAATGTTGTTTTACAAGGAGGACAACAATACCATACAATAAGATTCTCCATTGGAGAATATAGATAAAAAACGAGCGTGTCTTTTCAATTTTTTTGTTTCTTTTTTGCCCTAAATTTTAAAAATGTTAGCAGAAGCTTGTAGAAGATAGTTTCGCTATTCAAAGGATAAAACTGAATGCTGTTTCATATCAAATTTTATCCTCTCTAGCTCAGGGGTTAGAGCATTTGGCTGTTAACCAAAATGTCGCAGGTTCAATTCCTGCGGGAGGAGTTTTTTTCCTGTATTTAGCGTTAATAGCTCAATAGGATAGAGTATCGCACTACGGATGCGAGGGTTGTGGGTTCAAATCCTGCTTGACGTACTATATTATCTAAAATCACAGCAGTTTTATTCTTTCTACAGCAACAGTATACTCTGCAGGTCAGAACAAACAGCAGCATACCCTTTGGGTAGGGTACTGCTACCACGCTACCCTTTGGGTAATACGCGTGCGCGCTCTACCATTCCCATTCTATTCCACAGTAATATACCCGCCTGTTGCTGCGGGAAGAGATAGGCAAGATAGCTCAATGGTAGAGCATACGTCTCATAATCGTATGGTTGTGGGTTCAATTCCCTCTCTTGCTATATATTGTTGTTTTTTAAGACAGAAGTACAAATAACTCAAATTTGAGTTATTTGTACTTCTGTTTTTGCAAATCAAGAGTACTGAATATTTTTTTCATATTTCACAGTGCTTTTAAATAAAAGAAAAGTTTCTATCCATCTTTTGATTCTAGCTATTTTTCTGTTTTACAAGGAAGAAAAAAGAAAAAATTTTTTCTCTTTGTTTTTATATTCATTTTAGATTCTAGTTAGCATTTGCTGTTCTACTCTTTAGGTAGAAGTGCACAACGTAAAATTCGTGTATTCTGACTCAAAGGGTAGCACTACCTTTTGGGTAGTGCGCACGAGAATTTGAAGATATATAGATTTTTTTTCTATATTTATCTAACTCTATATAGATATTTTAATATATATTGTTGTAGTAAATAAAAAGTTTTTTGTTTCTACCTAAAAAAAAGAAAGAAATAGGAATAGAAAATAAAGAAGAACAATTTCTGTTTTTCTTCTGTCTAATTTATTGTTGCAGTAATCTGTGGTATTCTGTTCTGTCTACAATTTTGCAAACAGAGAATCAATAAGATGTTATCCATGTGCATTCTGTGAATTCTGCTGCTGTTTTGCCTATTCACAGCAGTACCCGCGCCTCTGCTGTGGGTACCCGCGCTTCTGCTGTTGTACCGACACCATTTGGGTAGGGTAGCAAAATGCGCTATCCTTTAGGTAGGGTTCGTAGCTCAATTGGCAGAGCAACGAGCTTTTAACTCGGCGGTTAGGGGTTCGAATCCCCTCGAACTCATTGTTTCCAGCAAATTTTGACGCCTCAGTTTTGGATCTATACGTTTCTACCCACAGCAGAGGCGCGGGTACTGCTATAGATAGGCAACGCAGAATGAGTCAGTCTTTTGCTTTGATTGCAACAGGTGCTTAGATGAGTGTCTTTTTGATGATGCGTTCTAAAAACCCTGTTCACTCTGTTTTTTACTTGGTTTTGTTGTTTTTGCATTGTTCTGGTCTTTTGGTATTGTTGGGACTTGAATATTTTGTTTTGTTGCAATTGTTGGTTTATGTTGGAGCATAGGCAATTTTGTTTTAGTTTGTCGTTATGCTTTAGGATATTCCTTCTACAGAGATTCTTGCGCATCAACGAGGAACTTATCCAGTTGCTGGTGTTTTGGGACTTTGTTTGTTTCTTGCTGCTGTTTAGGCTTTGTGGCAACCTGTTTCTGAAAGTTCTTTCCAAACTCTTCCTATGTTTGTAGATATTCATCAAAATCAGAATGGAGGTGAAGTTCTCTCTCAAGATTCTTTGAAATATTGTTTTTGGCAAAATTATAGGACTGCTACTTCTACAGTAGCAAATTTGGGAATTGCTTTGTATGGTGTTCATGCTGATTTGTAGATTATTGCAAGTTAGTAGCTTCTTGTTGCAATGGTAGGTGCTGTAGGACTTACTTTGAAACGCCCTGTAGCTGCTCCTCATTATGACGTGTTTGCACAACATTATGTGGATTTTCAAAAAGTAGTAGTACAAATTCCTGAAAAAAAATCTTCAGGATCCACTACGTTTATTAAGTACTTTGGCTGACTGTAAGGCAATACTTTCCTACCCTCCAGAACAGTACCCTTCTTTAGTTAGGGCTAGAATTAGTACCCTAGGGGGTCCAGCAGTATACCTACACCCTTTGGGTAGGTCTTTGGGTGGGTCTTTGGGTAGGTCTTTGGGTGGGTCTTTGGGTAGGTCTTTGGGTAGCGCGGGTACCCACAGCAGCAGAAGCAAGCGCGCGGGTACCCACAGCAGAGGCGCGGGTACTGCTCTTCTTTTTTTTTCTTTTTCTAATGAAAACTTCTATGAAAAAATAGCGCGGAAGTTTGTGGGATCAACCCATCTAGACTGTCGTGCAAAATCATTTGGTGAGTTATCCTACACCTTCTAATTAGAATAGTAATTATAATTGGGGTGTTTAGGCTGGATTGTGTTTGGTTTTGCAAATTGTAACTGGTATTTTTTTGGCGATGCATTACACAGCACATGTAGATTAGGCATTTCATAGTGTTCAACATTTGATGCGTGATGTTCCTAATGGATGGTAGTTGCGTTATTTGCATGCAAATGGTGCAAGTTTGTTTTTTATTGTGGTATATATGCATCTTTTCCGTGGTTTGTATTATACAAGTTATGCACAACCTCGTGAATTTGTATGGTAGGTAGGAGTTGTGATCTTGTTGATCATGATCTTGACTGCTTTTATTGGATATGTCCTCCCCTGGGGTCAAATGAGTCTTTGGGGAAGGACCGTTATTACTAGTTTGGCAAGTGCTTTGCCTATTGTTGGAACTAGTATTGTAGGTTGGCTCTGGGGTGGCTTTAGCGTAGATAACCCTACATTGAACCGTTTCTATAGTTTTCACTATTTGTTTCCCTTCTTGTTGGCTGCTTTGAGTTTGGTTCACCTTGCTGCTTTGCACCAATATGGATCTTCCAATCCTTTGGGAATTAATGCACAAAGCGACTAGGTAGATTTCTACCCCTACTTTTATACTAAAGATTTGGTAGCAGCTTTGGCTTTGAGTTTGCTTGCTGCTTATTTGGTTGGATTTAATCCTGAACTTTTGGGACATCCTGATAATAACATTCCTGCAAACCCTTACTCTACCCCTGCGCATATCGTTCCTGAGTGGTATTTCCTCGCGGTCTACGCTATTCTCCGTTCCATTCCTAATAAACTTAGGGGTGTTGCTGCTATTGGATAGTTCTTTGCAAGTCTTGCAAGGTTGCCTTATATCCATAAGCCAAGGGTAAAAGGATCTTTCTTTGGATAGATTCATCAAAAAGTTGCAATTAGGCTTATTGCAGATTTCTGCTTGTTGACTTGGCTTGGAAATCAACCTGTCGAAGCTCCTTTTGTATTTATGGGACAATAGGCTACTTTTGCTTTCTTTGCTCTTACAAGGGCTCTTTGCGTAAATGGGTATTTGGAATCCAAACTTGTTTACGCACAGCAGAAGTTCGAAGCGTATCATTCACATTTTTTTATTTTCTGTATTCTCTATTTCAAGACAGCTCACTATTCAAGAGAGCACAGTCAATGTACTCTTTATTCTAAAATAGTGTTATTTCTATACCCAGAGGAGAAAAAAACAGAACCCACACCCTTTGGGTAGTATGCGATTCTGGCACGCATCATTTGGAGCACGTTGTCACAAAAGAAGCGAAGCGCGAAAAACAGAGTGTAGCGCAGTTGGTAGCGCGTCGGCATAGGGAGTCGAAGGTCACTGGTTCAAATCCGGTCTCTCTGAATAGAGGAAGTTAGGGTGGGAATTTCTTATAAAATTTCTTAAATTATGGTACAAGCTGCAAAATTGATTGGTGCTGGAAGTGCTTTGATTGCTTTGGCAGGAGTAGGTGCTGGAATTGGAATTGTTTTCGGTGCTTTGATCCAAGCTGCGAGCCGTAACCCTACTATGGCAAAAGCTTTGATGGGGTATGCTCTCTTGGGATTCGCTCTTTGTGAAAGTGTAAGGTTGTTTAGGTAGTTGGTAACTTTCTTGATTTTGTTCGGATCATACTGAAATAATCAAAAAAAAACAATTATTCAAATTCTTTCCAAATTTTTATGTTTACGCTGTTCAAAATCTTTTTATCTTTTGTTTTTTTGAAAACTCAGAAAATTCTGATTTCTTTTATCTATACACAATGTTTTCTTCTGACATGAAGAAAACATTGTGTTAAAAAAAAAACAAATTTAAAACTAGGAAGCATGGCTGAGTGGTTGAAGGCGTTGGCTTGCTAAGCCATTGTGTCTTTTTAAGGCACCAGAGGTTCGAATCCTTTTGCTTCCGAATTTTTTATTTTGTTTCTGCCTATTCACGACAACAGAACCCTAGATACATCAGCATATCGATAGCCATTGGGTAGGGCGCATTTTGAGCCGAAGGGTATACGCTTCTTCTGTGAATATACCCGTAGGGTCAGAATGCACGCAGATCCAATACTGATACGATATAGTACTGCACTTCTGTAAACATGGAACCTAGATAAATACTATTTTTGTCTATTTCATCAAAAAATTTCAGTGGCATATTTTCCTGTTCTTTTTTTATTTTGGCACAACATTATTTGTTTTCAAACTTTGCTTTGCTTCTCTGTTTCGATAAGCATGATGACTGAGTGGCCAAAGGTATCGGGTTGTAAACCCGCTGACATACGTCTGCGCAGGTTCGAATCCTGCTCATGCTAATTAAAAATGAAAATATTTCCAAGAATTAAAACAAACAGCAGCAGTATACCCTTTCGGGTCAGAACCTTTGGAGTTAGAACAGTACTGTTCATGTCAGAACAATACCCGCAAAGCGGGTCAGAACAAGATGCGCACATTTTGTATTGACCTATTCGCACGCATGCACAGCTATGACGAAATGGTAAACGTGCTACGCTAAGGACGTAGTGGATAATGTCCTTAGGAGTTCAAGTCTCCTTAGCTGTATTTTTTCGTGCATTTATTAGCAATAGAACTCTGAGGTAAAAACAGCACGCCAAGAATTTGAATTTGCTCCTCTTCAGAATACTTTCTCTTTTTCAATTTTCAATTTAAGTGTTTCTTTTTCCTTTTTATGTGTTCGTAGTAATATCAGAGATCAGCAGCAAAATACCCCTAATATTTAGGTGTCATTTTATTCAGATATGTGCATATAGCTCAAAGGCAGAGCAGTAGTTTCCTAAACTAAAGATGAAAGTTCGATTCTTTCTTTGTACAAAGGCTCTTTCTTTGTACAAAGGCAAAGCGAGTCAAGATAGGAACTGCATCATACCATTCGGATATCAGCATACCCACACCCTTTGGATAGTGCTATCCAAAGAAAGGGTATCCGAAAAATCAACACTTCTATTCTGTTCTGTTTAGAGGGCATGTAGCTCAATGGTAGAGCGCAAGACCGATAATCTTGATGTTATAGGTTCAAGTCCTATTGTGCCCATAATTCTTCATACACTCACATTTTTTGAATAGGAAGAGAAAAATTACCCTGAGGACAACAGTAAAAAAAAATAAAAAAAAATGACAGAGTATGTAGGTGTATTGTTGTATATTGCTATTGCAACAGGTCTTGGAATTGTAATTCTTTTTGCTTCTTATAAAGTAAGGCCTCGTCGATTGGATTTGGAAAAAGCAACTGCCTATGAATGTGGTTTTGAACCTTTTGGAGAAGCGCGTTCTCCTTTTGACGTTGGTTTCTATTAGGTAGCCATTGTTTTTTAGGTATTCGATATTGAAGTTGCTTTCTAGTAGCCTTGGGTTTTGGGAGGTATTAGTACAGGTATGAGTGGATTTTTTGCTTTGAGGGTATTCCTTGTTGTTCTTATTATTGGTTTTGTCTTTGAATGGCAAAAAGGAGCTTAGGATTGGAATTCAGTTTTTCCAATATTTCTTTAGAGCAGTAAATTTCTGGCTCATAAAGAATAAAAAGCCAGTTTTTTGTTTTCCAGCTATTCAACAGGATATTGACCCATAGCAGCTTAAATAACAACAAAAACACGCGCGTGTAATATATAAGCTGTCTTTTCTTTTTTCGCTTCTGTTTTTCTTTTTTTTTATAAAAATAATGGCTTTGTTTTCTTTGTTTCAAAAAAATCAGCAAAAAGCTGGTAATTTGGCATCTCAAAAACTCAACCGTCCTTATGCTGCTAGGGCAAGCGCTACTCCTATGAGGCCCCATCACGGATATCATTAGGTAGACCCAAGTCCTTGGCCTGCTTTGACTAGGTTTTGTCTTTTGTGGTTGACCACATCTTAGGTATTGTTTTTTCATCAATATGCAGGAGCTGCTACTCTTGTGACTGGAGCTCTTTGTGCATTGGTGTATTGTGCTAGTATTTGGTGGCGTGATGTTAATCGTGAAGGTGTTCTTGGTTTTCATACTAGGAAAGTCAAAAATGGATAGCATTTGGGAATGTTGTAGTTCATTGTTTCTGAAGCTGCTTTTTTTGTTGGACTTCTTTGGGCTGCTCTTCATTGTGCATTGATGCCTACTATTCAAGTTGGAATGAGTTGGCCTCCTGTAGGTATTGTTCCTGTAAATTGGACTGCATTGCCTTTTGCAAACACTCTTATTTTGTAGAGGAGTTACTTTACTTGTAACGCAGCACTTCATGCTATGCATAGCAATGAGAAACAAAAAACTTCTTTGTTTCTTGGAGTCACTGTATTTTAGGGAGTTGTTTTCTTGTTTGGTCAATATTTGGAATATACTGAAGCTGCTTTTACTTTTAGTGATTCTGCTTTTGGTTCTACATTCTATTAGACTACTGGATTTCACGGATTCCACGTTTTGGTTGGAAGGCTTTATCTTGTTGTATGTATGTTCTAGGTAAAATCTTCTAATGCTCATCAAAGTGTTGCTTTGGAGCTTGCTGCTCTTTATTGGCACTTTGTTGACATTGTTTGGGTTTTTGTCTTGATTTTGGTCTATATTTGGGGAGGTGCACAACCTGCTCCTGAACTTAGTGCTTGTCAAGATAGGAGGTCCGCTTAGCAATTGGTATTGCATGATGCGCGCGCTTATGCAAGTGCTCATGACACTGCTCTTTTTGACAGCTTGACCGCTTCATTATTTGCTAATACATTCATTCTGTTCTATTTTTCAAATTTCCTTTCTTTTTTTCAAGAGAATTGAATAAAAAGAATAAAAATATAGAATATAAGTCAAAAATAAAATGAAACCAACTGAGGAGTTGGACGAATTACGGGCTATTGATCACCGAAGGTGTGAAAAGCGGGTGGGCTAGGAAGCACCCACTCAAGACCTCCCCTCATATCCTGATTTTCCTCACTGGTCCAAGGATTATTCCTACATTTAGGTCCATGTGCAAGGGTTACATAAACAATGTAGAAGAAATAGAGAAAGCTCTACCTGCTCAAATAAGAACCGTAAGAGCTTACAATATTCCATCCAAGAAACGCATCGGGATAGTCAAGATAACGACGAGGCATTCCAGCCAATCCAAGGAAATGTTGAGGAAAGAAAGTCAAATTTACTCCCACAAAGAAAAGGAAGAAGTGACTAACTCCATGGTGTTCTGGATACTGGCACCCTGTCAATTTAGATACCCAGAAGTAGAAAGCCGCGAAGATCCCGAAAACGGCTCCCATAGACTATACATAATGGAAGTGAGCAACAACGTAGTAAGTCATATTTTGTTTCAACCATAGGATAGCTGAATAACCTTTGTCACCAAAGGGATCGGACTCTCTCTTCCCAAAATTTAAGAAACTGAATTCAATTTTAGGGATTGCGTATAGTCTCTACGGATCCTACTCACTTGAACTTACTGCAATTCAAATTTTGGTTTCCACGGGATTGTCTCTTTTCCTAACGAGCGCTTCTGCTGCTGGAAAGGGCGTATACCTTTAGAATAGAGATTTCCCCGTTAGCTCTTCCAACTTGTTTCTGGTTGAAAAAACCGAAGTTTCTTTAATATTCTCCGCTTTGCGCGCTTCTGCTGCGCTACCCAAAGGGTTACTCTGCTGTCTATTCGCTTCGCTTCTGTGAACGGGCATTCTGTTCTGCTACCCATACCCTCTTCGGTAGGATAGCGCTACCCTTTGGGGCTCTGCGGGTAAGACTAGAGTTGCAAACAGAAGAGAAATGAAAAAGAGAATTCCTATGAGAAACTTCACAGCAATCTGACAGCACGACACTTACTTATCGCTTCGCTTCTGCCTCACAAACAGAAGGCAACTTGTCCATAAAAGTACTCCAATAAATATCCCAACTTGTCTTTTTCCTTCCCTAAAGGGACCATTTGTTAAAATGGGCTTTCATCTAGAACATAACAGAGCGACGATACACTTCCCAACGATAGAACTTCCCGTCAACGAGCCCAATTTTGTTTTTCCCTTTAAAATAGGTTTTAATTGCCCTAATCAAGTAGTGGTCATAGTTTTGACCAATTCCGAAAGAAAAGGAGTTATTAGAATTTTGACGAATAGTAAAACACCCTTTGGCTTCAATAAATCCACTCTACCACATAGGGAAATAGCACTACTTGCAAACTTCCAACTCCACAAATTTCTGGATAACTTCTGGTCGAGAGTCATACTTTTCCCCTCGTTTTAGGAAATACTCAGACATAACCCTGCTCTGCTCTTCTTTACTCTATTTCTTATTACGAAGTTGGAAATATCGCTGAAAAAAGATGAATTGACAGTGAATTTGACTAGTAAGTGGAGGATATTGTTGGAAAAGAGCAACCCATTCTTCAAGCTTTTTTTGATTATTCTCGACCAACTAGACAAAATCTCCGTCTTTTTTTTTTTTTTGAAAACGAACGTTCCCGAGACTCAATTCTTGTTGAAGATACTGCAACATTCGAATGTTTTGGGGACGCCTATGCAACTTAATAACCCTTCGAAACTGGAAATTTTGAGAACGCCAGTGATTTACTTGAAGAGAACCCTCTCCGTCGAACAAACCAACGAGAAAAGCTTTGAGATATTCTTGGTTTTTTGTAGTTTTAGTGGAAAAAAGCCTGTTTTTGTGAAGAAAAAACTATTTATCCATATTGTTGATGGAAAATTATTTTATCGTGCTACGCAACATCTACTCCAGCATTCGCCTAAACAATTCCTGTAAGTCCACCAATAGTAAACTAAACAAGGAAACCAAGGGCAAACAACATAGGAGTAGTCAACCAAAGGGATCCACCATAAAGAGTCCTAAGCCAACTAAAGATTTTAATTCCAGTAGGAACTGCAATAATCATAGTTGCACTAGTAAAGTAAGCACGAGTATCGACGTCCAAACCAACAGTGTACATGTGGTGAGCCCATACTAGGAATCCAAGAACTGCGATAGCTCCCATGGCATTAACCATTCCAACATATCCAAAAACAGGTTTACGAGCAAAGAAACTCAAGACGTGACTTACAATACCAAAAGCAGGCAAAATCAAAACGTAGACCTCAGGATGGCCGAAAAACCAGAACTAATGTTGATACTACACAACATCTCCCCCTCCAGCAGGCAAGAAGAAACTGGTATTGAAGTTTCGGTCAGTCAAAAGCATAGTCAAACCAGCAGCAAATACGGGAAGACTTCCAATCAACAAAATCCTGACAAAACACATAGCCCAAACGAACAAGGGCAAACGGTACAAGGTCATACCTTGAGCTCGCATATTTGCAACAGTAACCAAGAAATTGATAGATCCAAGAATACTTCCAACCCCAGCAACGTGCAAACTGAAAATAGCCAAGTCAACAGAAGCTCCAGAGTGACTCAAAGCACTGCTCAAAGGAGGATAGACGGTCCATCCTACTCCTGCTCCTTGTTCAACCAACGCGCTCTACAACAACAAAGTCATAGACATGGGCAAAACCCAAAAACTAATATTGTTCATTCGAGGAAATGCCATATCAGGAGCTCCGATCATTACTGGTACCAACCAATTTGGATAGGTAGGCCCTTTCGAGCTTTCCCCCCATAAGAACCGTGCATGCAACTTTCACCGCACACGGCTCACCCACTTCTCTTTCAAAATTCTATTCTGTTTGGATATATATAAAAGGCAGTAAAATTGTGATCAAAACAGATAAATATGCTGTAATTTCTAAATCCAAAAACTGTCTCGTATACATCCGCACATTTTGTTCTGACCCAACGGTATTTTACTGTTGCTATGGGTAGGTAGACAGAAATGGAACAGAAGCATTTTTGATAACGCACATTTTTTATATTATGCTACTCCAATATCCACGTTGAATCATATGTATGAAATAAACAGTTCAAACAAAAATGCAGATAAAAGCAATTCCATTCTACAATTGATTACAATGGAAAGTGAAGTGGAAGCAGTTGTATAGATAAGTTAGCACCCTTTCGAGTCAGATCAAAAAATCCTATCTCTTTCATTACAAAAGAGCTTTTGCTTTTTATCTCATCTTTTACCCACTATGCGATAGACAGAGTTACTTCTATCCCTCCGAAAATAAATTGGAACATATTGAGCTTACCAAGTTCCACATACAGTCAGTTTTCGTTCCTTAGGATTCTACTTTACGCCGGTGGGAATAGTTAGTCTTCAGTGTTTTCAACGGTAATACTTAAAAACACACCCACTCTGTTATACGGAGCTATTCTATCACACCACAATTTACTATTGGTATACACAAAACAATACATAAAATGGAATGATGAAATAGAGAGATTTTTTGACGCTTTCAATGTAGATTCACTTTCGTTATCCATAGAACGTTGCCAGCTACTAAAAATATCTCTTTATTTTAGAGCTTTGTCACTCAGGCTTCATACAATCCAAAAAAAGGAATGCATGCTAAGATAGGCAGAGACAGTGATAATATATCACAAAGACTGTGTCTCTCGGGCTTTCACCGAAAGACTGTATGTAACTTCTTGTCGCACATTACCAAATCCTCCCATCTATCCAGGCATCACAACAAAGAACAACATCTACTAACCGTGAGCCGTAATCAAAACATTATAGAGCTGCCCATTTCCTTGCAAAACACCAGGACCTGTGTTCCTCTACTCCATACGAATCAACATACTCATTGTGGTTGCAATCACACCCGCCCACCTCGCGAAAACAAGGTACATAATTCCAATGTCTTTGGCGTTTGTACTACAGAACCAGCGGATAAACAAAGTATACCATTTACTAGACGCAGCTTTCATTTTGTTTATATCTTTGGTTTTTGTATTTCAATTAAAAAAACGAGCTAACCAAAGGGTGTAGATATGCTACTGCTAATTAAAAAAAAGGAGAATTTTTTTTTTCTAAGAAAGAAAGTAAAGAAAGAAAGAGGTTTTATTTAATGCATGTATAGAAAACAAAGCAGGTAGTACTACATTATCCGAAGGGTAAGCAATACTATTACTTGAGTACACGCGTATGCGTGTTCTGGCCCAAAGAATGCTGCTGTGACCCCAAGTGTATAAAGTACGCGCTTCCACCTGAAGGGTACTGCTGCTACTGCTATACTACCCGCGCGCGCTTCCACCCGAAGGGTAGACCCGCAGCAGTACCCTTTGGGTACGCGGGTCCACCCACACCCTTTGGGGTAGAGTAGTAGGGGGTAGAGTAGTAGGGGGTAGAGTAGTAGAACACCAAAGAGATACAATAATGTAGTACAACGCAAAACAAATTAAAAATAGAATGGATTTGAATTTTTCTATGTATTTGGCTTCTGCTGCAGAAGTATGGCAAAGTGTACCTTTGATGAGTTTGCATTTGCCTTTCATGGGACTAGTGTTTAGTCTAAATATTTGGGCAGTGACAACAGCTCTTGCTGTTTTGGTATTTGCAGTGAATCATTCCTTGAACCATTCTAGGGCACAAGCAGGAAATAGTGCTTTGTCCGGATTTCGTAAATCTGTGAGTGGTTTCTGGAATACACAAACTTTGGAACGTGTTCATTTGAAATGGCGTCAATAGGGAGCACGTTCTTTCTCTCCTCATGTAGGAGCTTCTGATACTGAAAGGATGAGTGCACAAACTTACAGCATGTATACAAATCGTTTGCCCGCTGCTTGGATTGCACTTTCCGACGTTCAAGGAAAAACTACTGTTGTTTGGTTGAGTGTTTAGTTCTTCCTTTTGTAGGTAAGTAACTCTTTCGGTTTGGTGCCTCTTTGTTCTGCTATTACAGGACAAGCAGGATTTACCTTGGGAATGAGTATTGCACTTTTGACAGGAATTACTTTTTAGGGAATCAAACGACAAGGAATGCGTTTTGTACGTTAGTTTTTGCCTAGTGGACCTAGTTGGCCTATGGCTCCTCTTTTCATTTAGCTTGAATCTATTAGTTATGGATTCCGTGCTATTAGTCTTGGAACTCGACTTTATTGTAACATGTTTGCAGGTCACTTGTTGTTGCATTTGTTTACATCCTAGTCTTAGGTTCCAGTTTTTGCAACTCCTTTGTTGTAGGGGGCTCCTTTTACTGTAATTGCAGCAGCTATTTTGATGGCTTTGAGTGCTTTGGAAACTATTGTCGCTGTTTTGCAAAGTGGAGTATTCTGTTTGCTTAGGGGATTCTACGTCACTGAAGTACTTAGGCGTAAAGATCCTCTTGCTTCCGCTCTTTCATTTCCCTACCCAAACATTTCCTTACTCAAAGGGTAATGCACGACAGCAGTGTACCCTTCAGGTCAGAATTGACATTTTGACTTGAAAAGATGCTGTTGCTTTTTTTTTTATTTTTCTTAGGCAATGTCGTCCAATGGTTAAGACATGAGTTTGCAAAACTCATTATAGCAGTTCGAATCTGCTCATTGCCTTCTATTTTCGTATCCAAAACTGCTACACAAACAGGTTTTGGATTTTACTACTCTTATCTAATTGTTATTTCTTGTTTTGAGATATTATAAAAAGAATTGGATACAAAAATGATTTTTTTTTATAAAGAAAAGAGAAAATCTTCATTACATATTGTTTTGTCTCAGTTTTCTTTTTTATGAAAAATGAAATACAATGAAATACAGAGCGTGTAGATAGAAAAGAGAAATTTCAAATGGCTCCTATTTTTATTTTGATCGGAAGTATTATTTTTTGGACTGCTGGATTGCCTGACTGGAGGGTTGCCGCTAGTACAGGTCTTGCCCAACTTGGGATTTGGACTACAGTGTTGAGTCTTGTGCCTTTTGTTTCTCTTTGGGTAAGTTTGAAACAAGGTGCATTGACTGAAATTCCTCAAAACAATATTCGTACTCACTGGAATTCTTTCTTGAAAGTTTCATCTAGTTGTTTATATAGAATATTGAGAGAATTCTGATTTTTTTCTAGAGCGCGCATTCTATTTTAACCCGAAAGGTATGCTGCTGTTATTCCTGTTGTGGATATTGCTCAAAGGAGAGCGCTATATATAATATTTTCTTTTTTTTTTTATAAAAGATAATTGAAGATTTCAGCTACGCAACTAACGGATACTGCTACCATCTAAACAGTTACTCATCGGATAACTGCGCCTACCCAAAGAGTGTGGGTACAGAAGCAAAAGCAGCATACCCACACCCTTTGGGTGGAATCGCGCTGCTGTTGGTACCCGCGCACTACCCAAAGGGTGTGGCTAGACCCGCATCTCTATTGCGGGTAGAAGCAAGGTATGCTGCTGTATCTTTCAGCTAGCACGTAGTAAAAAAAGAAGCACTCATTTATTTGCATACCATAAACAGCAGAAAAATTCAAAAAAAAGAATGATCTCTATGGTATGGAATTAGTGCACTGTTCATGCGGATGCTCCTGTAAAATGGCAGATGTTGTTTCAAGATCCCGCAACTTTTAATATGGAAGGTATTACAGATTTGCATCACGACATTGTTTTCTTTCTTCTCGTGATTTAGGTATTGGTTTTGTGGTTGGGTGCTCGAATTGTACAAAGTTTTCATCATACTTTGCAACCAGTTCCTGAGCGCTTTAATCATCACACATCTTTGGAATTGATTTGGGCTATTTTGCCTAGTGTAATTGTCACTCTTATTGCATTGCCTAGTTTGACTTTGGTATATACATTTGACGATTTGGTAGCACAACCTAGGTTGACTGTCAAAGTAACTGGAGCTCAGTGGTACTGGAAATACGCAATGAAAGAAAGTGTTCATTTGAACCTTTCTCGTACTGCAGAAAATATTCTTTTGGAAGCTTCAACGCTTAAGCTAACCTCTCTATTAGAGAGAAATTGGGTATAGAAAAGCTTCTACTTCTAGCAGCAGTACCTTTGGATTAGATTTGTGTAACAGAACAGAACAGAACAGAACAGAACAGAACAGAACAGAACAGAACAGAACAGAACAGAATGCAGGGTTACCCCATAAATCTGCGTATTCTTTTTGTTCTGTTTTAATGTTGTTTCCATTTTTTTTTCTTTTTTTTTTTTATTTCAAAAAAGTTGAAGATAACAAAAACCTGAAAAATAAAGAGAAATACGCGAGTGTGGCGGAATGGTAGACGCGAAAGCTTCAAAAGCTTTTCTTCTCTCGAA